>ERZ860076.966-NODE-966-length-15864-cov-10.102853_pt1 | contig 15864 bp, 14 predicted proteins | sample MGYA00509982_ERZ860076 | MGnify/ENA primary metagenome ERZ860076 (study PRJEB30046, sample SAMN00715193) | human gut metagenome | study: EMG produced TPA metagenomics assembly of the A metagenome-wide association study of gut microbiota in type 2... | reverse complement strand
ATTGCGACGATCTCCCGCACCCGACCAGAGAACATGAAGCCTTCATTGAAAAGGGCGTGGAGCGACTGCTTGAGATCCTGAGCATTTCCAACGGAAAGGCACTCGTGCTGTTTACGGCGAAAACCGATATGGAGGAGGTCTATTCCATTCTCAGCCAGAAGAACCTTCCGTATAAAATCCTGATGCAGCAACCGGGATCGTCGCAGGACAAGGTGCTGAATGAGTTTAAGGAAGATACGAACTCCGTGCTTCTGGGGACGGGCGCATACTGGGAAGGCATCAGCATTGAAGGAAAAAGCCTTTCCAATGTTATCATTTTCCGACTTCCGTTTCCTGTCCCCGATCCGATTATCGAGTATAAGTGTTCCGTTGCTAAGGATGCTCTGATGGATGTTCGCGTTCCCGAAATGATTATCAAACTCAAGCAGGGTATCGGGCGATTGATCCGTAATTTCACAGACACAGGCATTGTTTGCATCATCGACCGAAGACTGCGGGACGAGCCGCCGGAACGCTATCATGACATCACATGGGACTCCCTGCCTATCAAGAATCGTACAAGCAGTCTGGATGAGCTAAAAAGGTTTTACGAAAGTCTGCCCTCAGCCAAGGAATGATGATACAAACGGCAGTCTCTTCGGAAACATAGAGCAGCCCCCAAAAAACGAGAATCAGAAAACGGAGGTGTATCATGATGTACAATGAAAATCTGCACGAAGAAGAACGACATTTGATCCAGCAGATTGCCGAACAAACAGAGAGAGGAAAAATCGACTGGGAACTGACAGAGTACAATCCGCTGTCATTTCTGAACGAGGACAAGATAGACAAAAACCCAGCAGTAATCGGTCAGTCTTTCTCCTTTGAGGCAATCATCGGCGGCTCTCGTTACGAACTTGATGTCATGGAGAATATTGATGTGCCGTCTGGTATGGGAGACTACACCATAACCTTGACGCGGGATGAAATCGAAAATTATCTTAAAATTGAGGATGCGCTTTCCTTTGACTGTGACCGCTATGAATGCTCGCCGGAGGAAGTGGCAGAACGATTTGCGGATAGCCCCATTGTACGTCTCTGCAACGCCATCATTCCTGCCACGCTTGGGCAGGAGGATTTAGAAGAGGTCTTCACATGGGCAAGGTTTTTCAACGAGACTGGCATTTCTGCAAAGCTGATGAATCATCCGCTGACCAAGCTCTGTGAAAAGCTGTTCGACGAACACCGTTTGATGGACTTCCATCGCTGCGTCTTGGATGTGGACTATCGAAAGCTGCTCCTAAATGAACTGGCTCATAACTAAGACACGAAAAAACGCCCCCGACACTGTGCCAGACGCACAGTGCCGGGGGCGTTCCCGTTTCCAGCGATTTATTTTTCTCTCGGCAAGGGACCGTTCATAAGGTGACACTTTCCGTTTTACGAAGCCGCGAAAATTCGATGTGTTCCGTGGAGATGTTCACTGGGCAGCATACGCCGTACACGTTTCCAATAATCACTGAGCAGTGCAATGTGTATTCACTATCGGGAAATACTTCACGGTTTTCACAACGCTTGATTCAGAAGGGGGATTTTTGCCTTATTCCTGCGTGACTTCAAGGGAAGCCGGATTGATGACGATGATGGACTTGCTCATTTTGTGGGCATATCTCACGGTATTCCCGGTACCGCTGGGGCATCCATTCCATACTGCGAGAATATAATCGGCGTGATCGACCATGTACCGATTTCTCTTGTCCATGCAGTCCGGCGTGTACTCCCGTTGCAGCATGGTCTCCTTGTCACACTTTGCCGCGATATTATAATACCGTTCCCGTGAAGCCACAGACCATTTGATCGCTTGTGTCTCACAAGGGATTGCGCTTTCCAGAGTAATGTGAGGGTATTTTGATTTCAAATCGAGTACAATTTCCGCAGCGTACATATCGACGCCAAGAGCCATGCCGGTAATAAAATGCGTGACGCCCTCGTTCTCGATGAGTGCTACAATCTGATCCCGCATAACAGATTTCAAAGAAGTACAACGCTTATCGGATTCATCAAATCCGAACGGAAGACTCTGCGGTCTATGACCGGTAAACGCACAAGTCTTGCCTTGAACGGATTGCTTTTCAGATTTTTGAGCAGACTTTCTAAACTCAATAATGCGCGACATGACACCCCTTCTTTCACTCTTTTGGTAGGTAACTCCATTCTATCACCCTCATCACGGACAGTCAACGCATTGTCGTTAGTAAAATCAACGACGGAGTACCGTGGATAATGACACCGCCGTTAGGTACACTAAATGCAAAGGTGGTGAGGCTATGCGAGAGAAGAAGGACATCAATATTGAAATCGGCGGCAATATTCAAGTGGCAAGAGAACAGGCGGGCTATACGCAGGACACGCTCTCAGAAATGCTTGGCATGACGCCGAATCACCTGAGCGCTATTGAGCGTGGTGCTTCCGGTATTTCTCTTGAAGCCTTGCAGCGTCTTTGCCGTTTGCTCGGCGTCAGCGCAGACCGAATTATTTTTGGGACTGACGCGCCAGAAGCGGAAGCCCTTGCGCTTGCCAGACGTATTTCGGATATTAAGCCGGAATACCGGCAACAGGTTCAAGAGCTGCTGTCCGCTATTTTGAATATGTCATAAAAAAAGAGCCTCTGCCGACACCCAAAACGGGCATCGACAGAGGCTCTTGGTTCGTTTTCCGGGCATTCAAACAAGTGCCGAAATCGACACTTATTTCTGCGCTAATGAAAAAACTGCGCGGGGAATACAATCACTTAGGTTGGTCAATTTGCGCCGCTCTGAGGCTTGCAATCACAGGCTTTTTCAACCCCTAACTGTCTACACTGCGATGCCTTGCGGGAGAAGTGCGGACAGGCGATGAGATCCGCACGGAAGCTCTGCTTGCAGCTATGGACGCAGCGGACGCAGAAGCGGTTATACTTCCGGCGTCCGCTGTCCCCGATGAAGAACGACCACTCCTGCCGCCATTTCTGACTTCTGCTCACAGCTCAATCTCTCCTTTGTGCTTTTGGGGAGGGCAGCATTCCTTCTGCTTTTCAGCCTTTGCAGACTTGAGCCTGTCCATGATGGAGGACTTCTCGCCCCTTTCGGGGGCTTTGACCTCTGCGGTCTTGTCCTCCTTCGGACCGTTGTTGATGATCCCGTCAATCATGCCGTAGTCATCCTCCATCGACATCTCCGCTGCCTTGAGGTAGTTTTCCTTCTCAAGAGCTGCCATCCAGCTTTCCTTGCTGATACCGAGCATTCCGCCCTTTGTCGCATGATCGGCAATCTCCTTGGCATCCACGCACAAGCCTTCGGTGTTATCCGAATAGAGCCGGTAAACCTCACAGCCCTTCTCCAAAGCCTTCTCAGCCGCTTCCTGACCGGCGGGAAGAACGCCAGCCCATGCGTAGCCGTAGTCCTTCATATCCTGAACGGAGAGCGCGGGATCGGGCATTTCCGGCACTTCCTTGACCTCAAGGTCGAGAAGGCGGAGCGTGTCATCGTCAAAGCCGTTGTAGACATCATCGAGAACGAGCTTGCCGCGCTCATCGACGATGATGCAAGCCGCTTCATCGCCGTAGGTGTCATGTTCCATCAGATAAAAGCTGTGACCGCCGACCTCGTGCTGGTCAATGGTGTGCCACGTCCCGATGTGACCGGCAACCGTCAGCCCGGAGGTATCGGCGTTCATTTCAAAGTCCTTCTGCTCGACGGTTTCCTGCTTCTGCTGTTCCTTCGAGATCATGGGGATCGCCACAATCTTATCGCCCAGCTTTGCAAACTGCTCCGGCACCTTGAAGTGGTCAGAGAACTTCTGCATCTGCTCTACGGTCAGAGAGCCGAAGCTGTCATCCGTCAAGCCAACCACCATGAATGTTCCGGCAACAACGTCGTAGATGTCACCGTCCTCATCACGCAGAGCGCGGTTCAGGGGCAGACCTTCCAGCTTGCCTTCCTCGTTGCAGACTAAGGCAACCGGGTCTTCGTAGGGATAAATCGCCTCGATGCAGCCGCCGACCTCATGCTGCAAGGACTTGAGATCCGAGTCAATCTCCTTCACATAAGGCTCCTTTCCCGGCTCAACGACGAGAACGGCGATGGTGCTGTCACGCTCGGCGGCTTCCCCTGAGCCGGTAATCCGGTATTCATCGGGAATGTCATCAAGCTCCCCGTTAAACTGCCTGTCCCAGCGTTCGCTTGCAACGCGGACATAGCCCTCATCGGTGAAGCGTCCCTGCTCATCCATCGCAATGTCGCGTCCATAGCGTTCATAGTCGATGTAATTTGCCAGAGGACCGAGATCCTTTTCAGAGTAGATACCGGCTTCGTGGGCGTAATAGTAGCCGAGGTCGGATTCGTCATTGATACCGGGCATGATGTCGTAGCAGTCCAGATTGAACGTCAGGTTGATGAGATCGTCGATGTCGCTGACCTCATCGCAACCAGCCTCCATAATGGCAACGAGCTTTTCCTGATCGCTCAGGGAAAGCTCGTCAATCAAAGCGGCAAGGTAGTTGAGCTTATCAAGGTTCTCGTACTCGCCAAGCATCTTCTGAACGCCGTAGATCGGACATTCGTAGTCGGTGATAAACCACTCTTCGTAGGGCTGACCGAACTCATCCTGCTTGCCGATCCCGATGCGCTCAAAGACCTTCTGCATCTCTTCTTCGGTGGTGGGCAGCTTCACCCACTCACCGATCAGCATACCCTCGTTGTACTTGCCAAGGTTCGTGACGAAGGCTTCAAAATCACCGTCTAATACGGGCATAGGCATCCTCCTTTCAGTCATCCACCATGCCGTCCGGCATGATATACAGTTCCTCAAACTCCGCGTCGGTCATGGCTTCGAGCTTCCGGACGGTCTTATACATCAGCTCTGCGATCTCGCCGTCCATGTCGTTCAGGGTGATGCCCTTCATATCGTCGATCAGCCGCTTCCGGCTGGACGTATTGAAGCAGCACATCAGGTTGATTTCTTCTACGGTAAAGTTTTTCATATCAGAGTTCCATATCCTTTCCTTTCAATTTCTGCGGCTTCGGTGTGTGGGGCGGCTGGGCTTTCTGTGCGGATTTCAGCTTGTCGCGGATGGATTCACGGGCAGTGGGCTTCTTGGGGATGGTGTCGTAGATGGCAGTTCCGGCATCCTCCACATAGGAGCGGACATACTGGATGCTTTCAGAAAAGCGAATGGGGCGGTTCTTGTCCTCGATGTTGGTCAGCCGGACTTCTTCAGTGGCAAAATCAACCGCTTCGATTCTGCACTTGATGCCATCCACATTTAGCGTCGCGCCGACAGGAATGTAATCTGCGGCTTTGAGTTCCTTGAAGGTCTCGCCGTCCTTGCTGAGAAAGACATCTGCGCCGGACTTCCAGAGCTTGTGAGAACCGGCTACCCACGCGGCTTCACGGAAGCCGGTCACCGGCATGGAGGTCTTGCCGCGTACCTTCTTCTCAAGGAGCTTTGTGCCGAGCAAGGGCGCAGCTTTTTCCGCGTCCTTGCCGTACAGCTCAAAATAGCCGTTCTGGGCAAAGCAAACCAGCGCGTCCGGATGCGCCTTTTTGACCGCTTCGTACTTCCGAAGTTCTGCAACGGGCAGAGGCGAAAGCGCCTCTGTCATTTCTGCATCCGGCAGTCTGTCACGGCGGCTTTTCTGCTTGGACAGCACTTCCGCCAGAGCATCCGCGTCTTTGGGGAGCGTCTGGTGGGTTTTAACGCCGCCATGCTCACCGACCAGAGCCATTGCTGCATCGAAGCTGCTGCGGCAGGGCGCATCCAGCACAAAGCCATCTGCGAAGGTCAGCCGGTCATGATCCGGCGCAACCGAGTTCTGCGCTACATTTGCCGCCTGTTCCCGGTAGTTGATCTCAAAGACATCTCCGAAGACCTTGCCGTGCTTGACGGTTTTCGGGATAATGACGCGGGCAACGCACTCGTCGTAGGTCTGCTCCGCATAAAAACGGAAGGTGTTGTGATCTCGCGTTCCCTGAATAAAGACCTGATTTTCATTGAGGCAGTGCGTTCCATGCGGACGGCAGAACCACATCAGCGTTTTGTCTTCGGGATTCTGGCTTTCGGCGGCGCGGCGGATGATGCGCTTGTCGATGTCGAAGTCTTCCTTGTAGCTGTCTACATGACTGTCCACGAGCTTCTGCAGCTCCGCAACGATGTCAACATCTGTGTATTTCTTCATGCGTCTCCTTTCTCACAACTCCATGTCGTGCGTTTTGGATTTGACCGGGGACTTCTTCTCCGGCTGCTGTTTTGCGGCAGTCCTGAGCTGATCACGGATGGAGGGCTTTTCCTGTTTCTGCTCCTGCTTGATGTATTCCAGCGTCGGCATCAGCTCACGGTAACAGCCCTGTGTTTTCCGCGCCGCATGACGGCGATGGATTTTGAACAGTGGCTCACCGTTCTGCGTAACCGTGTTGCCCTCGATCCTGACGCCGTTCCGTGCCAGCAGATTGAAGGAATGGTTAGAGGCGCGATAGGACGCCCGCATTCCGTCATTGTTATAGGCAATCTGCCCCTTGAGCGTGTCCATGACGGCGGCTTTGATTTCCTTCTCTTCCGCAGTTAGGCGGTGCGCCTTCGGTGCTTCCTCCGGCATGGGGGCAATGGGAGAATTGACCTCCACGGTTTTTACCTCAATCGAGGTAATCTCATCGTTCTCCCATGCAACGACCTCCGGGTCTCTTTCCTCTGTTTTTTCAGGCATGACTTCCTTCTGGGGTTCGGTCTGCTGACGGAACGCATCGACGAAAAGGGCGGTCAGTCCGGGATTGGGTTTATCCACAAGGAAGCGGGAGGCATTCTCAGGGCAGACTTCAACGCTCTTTGCCCACTCCTTGAGAGACTGCGGAATGCGCCCGTCGAAGTCTTTCTGCTGAATGGTGTTTGCGAGGACATACCGGACGCGCTCCGGAGAGAACTGCTCAAGGACACTTTTCACGGCAGCATCCGCATCCAGCCGGTTATCTCCGTAGTTGGTGCTGATCGCCGCTTCAATCGCACGGCGGCATTCCACGTTTGCAGCGAGAGAAGCCCGATATGACTCCAGCTCACCGGCTTCATAGGCGTAATTCGCTGTCTCGCGGTAAATGGGGGCTTCCGGCTTTTTCTCCGGAACAGCTTCCTGCTCGACGGACTGTGCTTTCTCTGCCAGCAGCACCTTGAGCTTGGCGTCAATGCCTTCGATCATCTCAGCCGCCGTCTTGCGGATGGTGTCCAGAGAGCTTTTCAGTTCCTTGGTTTCCTTGCCGGATGACCAACCGGCAATGTAGCCGAAGGAATAGTCCGAGGTTTCAATGCCGTAACGCTGGCAGACGGTGTAGGCAACGCTTTCCGCTTCAACCTCCTTGGTGTGCCGATCCTTCTTATCTTCTGGCGCGGCTTTCTCATCCGGCTTGAAAGCGTGGAGCTTTGCGTGAGCAATCTCATGAATGGCGGTCTTGACCGTCTGGATTTCGCTCATGCCTTCCTGAATGGCAATGCGGCTTTCAACCGGCGAGAAGAATCCCTTTGCGCCGCCCGGAATGTCCTCAAAGGAAATAGGGACGGGAGATTCCTGCCTGAGCGCGTCGAAGAATGCCTCGTAGTTTTCGACGGTGCCTTTCAGCTCATCGACGATGATGTCCGGAAGCTCCTTGCCGTCCGTCTGGGAAACATCAAAGACACTCACCACCTTGAAGGCAGGACGCAGGACCTCAACCGTTTCCGTGACAGCCTTCCCATCTGCGCCGATCACCGGCTTCTGCGTCAAAGGATCAATCTTCTCACGCTCTTCCTGCGCCTTGTACGGCGCGGGTGCGAGAATCTTGATGCCCTTTTCTCCCTTCATGACCTGACGGTCAAAGTTGCGCTGCCACGAGGTATAACCGGCAACATAGGTTGCCTCCGGCTTCTGCATCGCAATGAGCAGCGTGTTGTTGAAGGAATAGTTGTAGAACTTGGACATCGTGCGGAGATATTCCTTGAACCGCTCGGATTCAAAAAGCTCCTTGATGCCCTGTTCCAGCTTGTCCGTGATTTCGCGGACTTGCTGTGCATTTTTGTTTTCAGCCATATCAGACCTCCGTTTCCTTTTTATTTGAGGCAGAGGAAAGCCCCGTCCGGGCTTTGCTCAACAACCGAGCCTTTACCTCAGACGGGGTTTCGCCTCTCGTCAGCCGACGATGAAAAATATTGTCCTCGTTTTCCCATTCAATCAGCCGTTCAAACATCTCAGGGTGCTTCGTGACCATGTGCAGCAGCTCCGAGTCGCTGGCATTGGGACAGAACCAGCAGCCGTTTCTCCGGCAGTGAGTGTAGATTGGGGAAAGCAGCCCGTGTTCCTGACAGAGCTTGTAGGCGTCTGCCTCGGTCTTGCCGTACTTGGCAAGCAGGCTGACCTTCTTCACGCCGTCCAGACGCGCAAGACGTTTGGGTTCATCCTCCGCGATGCCGACATAACTCACAGTGTCCGGAGAAAGCGCGGCATTGTACTTGCGGACAGGCGGGATTTTGCAGTCACGATTGACCGCGCACATCCCAGCCCACGCGAACCCGCGAACCTCGCCCTTATGAAGCCCGCGGGTGATGACATGATGAAATACGTCATCGTAGGTCTTGTCCGCATGGAGAATGGTGAACTTGATGCCCAGCTCCTTTTCGCAGAAGGGCTTGAGCCGGTCATAGATGAAGTCCCGGTGTTCCGGGACTTCACCGCTTGTGTCCTGATCAAACATGACTTCGCTGAAAACTGCCTCGTCCAGCGGCTCATTGTGCTGTGCTGCCAGCAGGAGCGTCGCTACGCTGTCTTTGCCTCCGCTGCAAGAGGCAACATACTTCGGACGGTTCATCGGTCAAACTCCATCTTGAAGCTGACGTATTTGCCGCCGCTGTCATCCAGCCGGATCACTGCATCGTAGAGCTGGGGCTTCTTCGGCGTGTAAAGCCCGGTCACTCGGCACCAGCCCTTGTCCAGCAGCTCCTTTGCAATCTTCTTGGTCAGCTTCTTTTTCTTGCTGGAAAAGAACTTGTTGTCTTCCCACAGGCAGAAGGAGCAAGCCTTGTTCGAGCAGTAGAAGTTGCCTTTGCCGACATAGACCGGAGAACCACAGCGGGGACACTTGCCGATTTCCTCCTTGCCCGTGCCGAAACGCTGGGCTTCGGCGTCAGACAGGAAGGGATAGGCTTTTACCAAATCGCCGGTCATCCGGACAATGCCGCTGAGGAATGCTTCTGCATCCGCATTGCCGCGCTCAATCTCCATGAGCGTGTTTTCCCATTCCGCCGTCATTGCGGGAGATGTGATCTGTTCCGGCAGAACACAGACGAGGTTGCAGCCGTCCTTTGTGGGAATAAGGGATTTGCCTTTGCGCTCTGCAAAGCCGGACTTCACCAGCTTTTCAATGATACCGGCGCGGGTTGCAGGTGTGCCGAGTCCTTTCTTCTCGGTGTCATCGTCGAACTGATCGTTTCCGGCAGTCTCCATCGCAGACAGGAGCGTGTCTTCCGTGTACTGCTTCGGGGGTGTCGTAAAGTGTTCGGTGACGCTGGCGGACACACCATCCAGAACATCGCCCTCATGGACTTCGGGCAGGGACTTCATGGGATCGTCCTTTTCCTTCGTCTTGAGGGAAGCCTTGAACAGCTCTTCAATGGATTTCCATCCGTTTTGAACGACGGTCTTGCCCTTGGTTTTGAACGCATAGCCCTCGCAGGAGAGCGTGATCTGCGTTTCCGCGTAAGTGTGCTTCTCGCCGGTCGCACACAGAAGGCGCATCCCGACAAGATTGAGGATTTTCTGCTCCGACTGAGGGAGCGCCGAAACATCCTGCTTTTCGAGCTGGACGGTCGGGAGAATGGCATGGTGATCCGTGACCTTGCTGTTGTCGGTCACGCGGGCAATGTCCGGAGTGATTGAAACGCCGGAGAAAAGCGGAAGCTGGCGGCAGACGATAGAAATGACCTGGCGGGCAGTGTCCTCCATATCATCCGTGATGAACTGGCTGTCCGTGCGCGGATAGGTCAGGAGCTTCTTTTCGTAGAGTGTTTGTACGAGATCGAGCGTCTGCTGGGCGGTGAAGCCGTAGTAGCGGTTCGCCTCGCGCTGCAAGGTAGTCAGATCATAGAGCTTCGGAGGATTGACGGTTTTCGTCTCCCGCTTGAGAGAAGAAACGACGGCTTGCTTTTTCTCGCAAGCCGCCGCAATTCTTTTTGCTTCCTCTTCGGTTTTGACCTTTTCCAGATCGGCGGTCAGATCGCCCTTGCCGACGTGGACGTTGAAATACTTCTCCTTCTGGAAGGTTGAGATTTTCCCGTCACGCTCCACCAGCATTGCAAGGGTCGGCGTCTGGACGCGCCCGACCACCAGCTTCTTATGATAGAGCGTGGTGAAAAGGCGGGTGCCGTTGATGCCGACAATCCAGTCTGCCTTCGAGCGGCTGAGTGCCGCTTCATAGAGGCGGTCATAGTCCTTGCCGTCCCGGAGATGCTGGAAGCCTTCGCGGATGGCGGAGTCCTCCAATGAGCTGATCCACAGACGCTTGAAGGGCTTGGTGCATCCGGCTTTGTTGTAGACCAGCCGGAAGATCAGCTCACCCTCGCGTCCTGCATCGGTTGCACAGACCAGCTCGGTGACGCGCTTGTCCTTCATGAGAGCGGACAGCACCTTGAACTGCTGTGTTTTGTCCTTCGTGACCTCAAACATCCAGCTTTCCGGAACAATGGGCAGATCGTCATATCGCCACTTGGCATACCGCTCATCGTAGGCGCTGGCGTCTGCCAACTCCACCAGATGACCGAAACACCACGAAACGATGTAATTGCCGCCCTCCATGTAGCCGTCCTTGCGGGATGTCGCGCCCAGCACCTTTGCGATGGACTGGGCAACGCTGGGCTTTTCAGCAATGACTAAGATCAATCTTCATCACCTTCCGTTTCGGCATCCTCCGCGATCTGCGGCTCTTCATCCTCGTTGATGTACGGCTCTTCCTCGTAGCCTTCATCATCAAAGAAGTCCATATCTTCATCCTTGGGCTTTCTGCCCTTGACGAACTTGATGTAGTAATAAGCTGCACCCGCAGCACCAGCAAGGGCAAAGATGACGAGGATCATGCCGATGTTGGATTTCTTTTCGGGTTTAGGGGCGGGGACATCGGTTTCCGCATCCTTGTCCGGTTCAGGTGTAACGGGGGCTGTGCCGGTGCATTCGCTCATGTTGGTCTTGCAGACCGGGCAGTCGGTATTGACTTGACCGGCAACGCATTTTTCCTTGCAGTTACAGGTGGTCAGAGCAGCCGCAGTGTCATCATCCAGCAGCGCAAGCAGATCGCTCTCATCGACCATGTTCAGGAAGTACGTCTGATACTGTTCCTCGTCCTCATTGATGGGTGCATCGTAGTCGATGACAATGAAAAAGGTATTGCCGTTCTTCGTCTGGACTGTGATGAACTGCTTGTTGGTTGCCTTGTCATAGAGCAAGTCGCGGGTGTAGGCGTTGCCCTCATCGTCAATCGGCTCATCCTTCGGCTTTTCCGGTGCGGGAGTAGTCTCAGGCTGCTGTTCCGGCTGTGTTGCCTCCGTAACGGGAAGGTTCTGCTCGGTGTCATCGGCGTAGGCAAACGCCGTCACCGAGAAGCAGGACAGAACCATGACGCAGACCGCAAGGACGGTCAGAAAACGAAACTTCTTACGCATTGTCGATTACCTCCGTATTTTCAGCGGGCTTGGTGCCGCCCTTCATGGAAGACAGGAACGCCATGATCTGATCCTTGTCCATCACCATAGAGCGCACGGTATTGATGATTTCAAGGTTTTCCAGCTCCGTCTTCTTGTCGTACAGCTCCTTGAGCTGTCCTTCGATTTCGGACTTCTTCTTTTCAGCCTTCTCAATGTCGGAGAGGACTTTCTGATACTTGGGATTCATGCAAAACTCCTTTCTTTTAATAGGCGGGTCTTCCGAAGGCGTAGAAATGCTGCTGCCAGTAGGAAGAATTGATGGATGTGTACTGAATGGGGTCGCCGCAGTGGATCATGACCCCATCACCAACATAAATGCCGACGTGAGACACGCCGGGGGTGTCATACGTTCCGACGAAAAAGATAAGATCACCGGGCTGTGCATTCGCCTTTGAAACCGACGTACAGACGTTGTAAAGCCCTTGTGCGCCAAGCCGTCCGGTATTCACAAGACCGCTGTTCGTGAGAACATAGCTGACAAAGCCGGAGCAGTCAAAGGATGTGTCGGGATTGGAGCCGCCCCACACATACGGATAGCCGAGATACTTTTCCGCCTCGGTAATCAGTGTCGCAAACTTCTCATCAGCCAGATACTCCGGGTTGACATCGTAGTCGGCGGGAGGATTTGTGATGTACTTGTCCACATAGGGAGAGTCACCGAACAGATCCTCGCGGTTGCCAAGCACCGACATATATGTTGCGTACATGGAAAGCTGTTCCTGAGACATGATGTAGACCGGGACGTGGGAGAGATTGAAGTTTTCGAGCTTCACGTTGCAGATGTAGTAGTCATACGGGACGCGGTAGGTTTCCGTGTGCGTGTTGCCGTCCGCGTCCGTCCATGTGTCGGTCTCCGTGCGGTATCTGGTTTCGACGATAACCTCTTCGGTGAGAATGTACTGCTTTTCAAATAGCATTTGAAGCGTTCCCTGCACCTCATCCAGCGTGAACTCGCCCTCGTGGAGAGCCGAGAGAATGGAGATCAGCACATAGGGGTCATGCTCAATATCGTCCAGATCGATGTGGTATTCATCGTAGCTGTGAGTGCTTTCGTAGGTGTCGAGATAGCGTTGCAGCTCCTGCTCCATTTGGCAATACTGCGCCTCCGCGCCCAGCATCGCATCATCCTCGCTGAGATAAGAGGAAGCGATAATCGACGAACCGGTAGAGGTGAGCATCGAACATGAGCTGATTCCGGCACCGAGCAAAACGAGAAGGGCAATTCCGACGCCGATCCAGATAAAGACCTTCCTGTTGTTCTCAAAGAACTCCTTGATCTTGTCGGACGCCTTCTCACCGAGCCTCTTGCCGGTATTCTTTGTGGCAGTCCCGGCAGTCTGAGAACCGGCATTTCGAGCGGCAGCATATTCCTTCTTGATGTTCTGCTTCTGGTAGTGCTTGTTCATGTTCTGCTTCTTCATCTCAGGATGCTCCTGCTGATTTCTCTCATATTGGAGCTTCGCATCAGCAGCATCCGCCTTGTGTTCCAGCTTAGAGACCTTCTCATAAGGCTTGTTGACGCTGCTTTCCCGATGATGACGGAAATGCCTCGCAGCGGTCTCAGCGGCAATCTCTGTTTTATGCGCCGCCTCAACCGCCGAGTTTTCCTGTTCGACCTCATGGATTTTGCCGTGAATGCCGGAAGCGAGGGTGTCACCGACCTTGCGGACGTTATTCTCTGCCTCAAATTGCAGCTTTCCTTTGCCCTTCGGCTTTTTCAGCTCATCCTCAAAATGAAGGCGGGTTTTGCCTTTGCCGGTCTCTTCGTCAAAGACGCGCTCTTTCTTGAGAACCTTGTGCGTGGGCAGCTTCTCACGGGCAGTGTCCAGTCGCTCATGTGCCTTCTCGGACTTCCTTTCGAGCTTCTGCATCCGCTTCGTGGGCGGGACGGCATCGTCCGAGACCGGCTTTGCGGAGGAAGTCTCTGCCGCTTGGGAGAGAACGGCATCCGCATCCACTGCCTCCACTGCCGAGGTCTTGCGCAGCTTGTGTGTGACAACCGTTTCAGCAATCACCGTGCCGGTATGAGAAGAAACGCCGTGCTGCTCTAAAGTTGGAGGCTTGAACGGCGTCTCTGACACGGGAAGCGGTTCGGGTACATTCAGGGGTGGATTTTCTGCCCTTTTCTCTTCTGTGACGGACGTTTCCGAGGGCGGCTGTGTGTCGTTATCCTCGGCGTGTTCCACCTGAAACTGACGCTGCTGACGGCGCATCTGCACCTTTTTCTGTTCCTCCGCAGAAAGAGCTTCGGAAGGCTCGGCTGTCTCAGCGGGCTTCACCAGCTCTGCATCTTCCAGCCGTTTTGACACACGCTGCTCGGTACCAGCCGTCAGGTTTTCCTCGACTGCGCCGTCTCGCGTCATCCGCAGAACAACCTTGTCGCGGGCTTTGAGTGCCGGTTCCTTGGACATCAGATTTCACCTCCAATCCGCTTGTAGGCAAGCTCGGTGTATTCAGGGTTCAGCTCGATGCCCACGAAATGACGCCCCATCTGCGCAGCAACCATTCCAGTTGTGCCGCTTCCCATGAAGGGATCAAGCACAATGCCGCCTTCGGGACAACCGGCGAGAAGACAGGTTTCAACCAGCTTCGGAGGGTAGGCGGCATAATGACCGCCCTTGAAGGGGACGGTGTTGATCTTCCAGACATCGCGCTTGTTGCGGAGCGGATTGATGTCTGCGTCCTTGATCTCGCCATGCTCACGGGGGCGGTTGATGGATTGCGGCTGAGGCTGACCGGGAACGGGCTTGCCGTATTTGTTGCCGCCTTTCATGCCGCGCTTGAGGCGTTCTGCCGTTGCAGGGGCAATCGGCTCGGAGATCGCCTTGTAGTCAAAGAAATACTTCTTCGACTTGGAGAACAGGAAAATATGCTCGTAGCAGCGAGATAGACGGTCTTTGACGCTCTCCGGCATGGGGTTATCCTTCATCCAGATGATGTCGTTGCGCAGATACCAGCCGGTATCGCGGAGGGCAAAAGCAAGCATCCACGGAATGCCGATCATGTCCTTCGGCTTGCAGCCCTCAACCTTGTTGTTGAGAGCCACAGCCTGACCGTTTCTACCGTTGGGGTTCTTCGGGTCAATGAAATCACCCTGATTGCCCTTTCCAGCGTAGGTGTCCGCGATGTTCAGCCAGAGCGTTCCATCCGGACGCAAAACGCGCCTGACTTCGGTAAACACTTCCGTCAGGCGCGAGATATATTCCTTCGGCGTTGTCTCTCTGCCGATCTGAGCCTCCATGCCGTAATCGCGGAGCGCGTAATACGGAGGGGACGTCACACAGCAATGAACGCTGTCATCGGGCAGGGTTTTCAGGATTTCAAGGCAATCGCCGGTATGAATGATGTCAAGCTCTATAAAAACCAGCTCCTTTCTTCGGATCTGAGCGCATATCAGTCGGAGTAATACTCGTCCGGCTCATAGTCCTCATCTTCCATGAAGTCCTCGTCGAGATCATCAATCTCGTCCGCCCAGCGGTCAAAGATTTCCTCGGCTTCCTTCGCCGCCTCACGATAGAGGCTCAGGCGGTTCTTCTCAAAGGCGGCAAAGGCGGGGACGAACTTGCCGAACTCGCGGATTGCCTTCACATCCTGCGTGCGCATATCTGCGACGCACTGAATGATTTCGGACATCGTGAGCAGATCGTCGATCATCAGTTCATACTTGTCCTTGGGGATAGATACGGTTTCATCATCCGCCGCGTCAGCGAAAGGGGTATTCTCATCGCTGTTGCTGCACTTGGGAACATCAACCTTGAAGTAGAAACCGATCATATCCACAGATACCTTGGTCATAATCTGACGCGCCTCCTTGACCTTTTCGTCGATGTCCTCCCTCACATGGAGGTAGGCGCGATGATGCTTCTTGAGATCGCTTTCCAGTCGGATCAGATCGGTCAGCTCCCACAGAGCCTTAAACAGTGCGGAGGTGTTCTCTCCGTATTCGATAGCGTCCGCGTAGGGAATGGTAATCATCTTGTTGTTCATATTCAAAAATCCTCCTTAGTTCTGTACGGTTTCTTCGGGTTTGGTGGTCATGATGCGGTAGAGCTGGGTGTCCTTCGGAAAATCGTCCTTGAAAGGCACGATGGTCGAGCCGTAGAAGATCAGCCCCTCACCGGCATTGGAATTGGTGATGT
>ERZ860076.955-NODE-955-length-15977-cov-3.136289_pt1 | contig 15977 bp, 14 predicted proteins | sample MGYA00509982_ERZ860076 | MGnify/ENA primary metagenome ERZ860076 (study PRJEB30046, sample SAMN00715193) | human gut metagenome | study: EMG produced TPA metagenomics assembly of the A metagenome-wide association study of gut microbiota in type 2... | reverse complement strand
AAGATCCATACAATTTAAGAAGCCAAATTATCAAGATTTCTTAATCACATAATCTTTCAAACGATATTCATCTTTTTCAGTTGTCATCGGATTATCTGCTCGAGATAGTGAGCTTAATGAATAATTACCGATTTGGTTAATAGATCTTTTTGCAATCCACCAGAATGTGGACTGCATGGTATTAGATTAACATGAGAATCCTAATATTGCAAGCTGAATTATTTTTGAGATCAGAACGGTATTTTAATTGCTCACACAGAAAGAATTTTATTGCGGAATCTATGATATTCTGGTGTTATATAACAGATTAACTTTCCATCATCCTTTCGATTTCCTCTGGTCTGATAATATAATTTTTAAATCCATCAATTACATTCTGTCCCAACATCGGCTCTCCGATTACTGCCGGTACTTCAGCTTCAATTGCCATAGCTATCGTACTGCAAGGTTCATAGTATTCTGCATTTTCCCGAATTTGTAACTGTGTCTCAAATTTCGGTGACTGCAACTTTACATGAACCTTCCCCCCTATAACTCGTCCTTCCAACTCCATTGGTAAATAAACCAACAATACTCTTCTCATTATCCTCCATATTCCAAACAGGCGAACCTGAAAAACCATTTAATTCATACACCCGGTTTCCCGGATCTAAATGCGAATCCTCTATCTGCCACAATATATTCTTTTTGTCTGCAGCATTGTGAAGTACCTTTCCATACGTCCCTTCTACATAATCCACCAATTCCTTAACTTCTGTCTCCTCTCCTGGAAAGCCCTGGACCAATATCAAATCTCCTTTGTGCGTTTCACCGATAAAATAATTGGTAGCTTTCAGATTAATTTCTTTCTTTTTTTCAGACAGATCACTGCTGCATCAACCGAATGTTTAATAATCTCTTCTTCACTTTTGTTTATTTCATCTATTGGAGAATACTTAACCTGCTCTCTCGATGCTTCCAGTTTCTCCACTTGATATCTTTCCTCTTCTCTGTTCACTGGAAGAAGATAATAGATTTGAAATGGATCCGCCAGCTCATCCAATACATGTGCGCAGGTAAATATATAAATCTTCTCCCTTGTTCCCGGATAAAATAAAACTCCACTCCCTAACGAAGTTCGCTTTTCATCTGTAATAAACACTGAATATTCCTGATTGATCCATGATGCGGAAGTTTTATTAGATCATACGTCTTATTTTCCACAACTTGCAAAATATCCTCTACCCAACCATCTCCATTAACTCATCTAAAGAATATCCATAATCTGAATGTTTTTTAAGTAATACATCACTTGATGATTCTCCAAATAGATTACACAATATTTCTTTGTTTGGCCAAAGCATTTTGAATACCGCTCCATCTAATTCGTATGTTGTTCCTGTTGTTGCTGCTTTAACCTGTATGTTCTGCTCATTTAGCCTTGTATAAAGTTCATCATTATGTTTCACTGCTAAATCCGTATTCTTCCTCATCAATCTTCCATGATTCATCCACACTTCTTTTATACACATTGTTGTTTTATTTCGTAGATTATATAGTAAACCACCTAGATGGTCCAAATCCACATGCATGACGAGCATCGCATCGATTTTTTCATGATCTGATATAATCTTCTGGCAAATGAATTCAAATTCTAAACCAAATCGGCTCACACCACTGTCAATCAAAATATTATGTAGCACTCCTGATATTCCCGCATATCTCAGTCGGATGCAGTCTCCTCTACCTACATTGTAATTAAATACCTGTAGCATTTTACTTCCCCTTGTCTTTGATTTGTTAAATATTATTATAGCTACAACATATATGCAAAAAGACAAAGCCTCCCTGTTCCTAAGGAAACCTTTATACAAAGCGTGGATTTTTAGGTATAAAATTCGTGGAAGTTAAGATTACAATATTCTTTTCAGGTATATTTAAATACATCCGCCCACAAATCTGCCATACTTCAATCTACATTTCCGTTATAACCGACTTTTATACAGCGCATATCCTGAAAGCGTAAAACCATCCGTAATCCTACCTTCCGCAATCCACTTTACCAGCTCTTTTTCTGTAAGTAATTCAATCTCCTCAATCCCTTCATAATGTAATTTCAATTGAGGTTCTGTTATCTCACATGCAAAAACATCTACTTCATTGCTTCCAATCCCACTGTCCGCGATCACCGTACCCACATGACTGATTTTCTTAACATCTGCTCCTGTTTCCTCTTTGATTTCCTTCTGCAGATTTTCTTCTGCTGAAAGTCCTTCTTCACCAAAGCCCCTCGGAAATGCATATTGGAATGCCCTCATAGCATGCCGGTACTGTTTTAATAACACAAATTTATCATCGTATACAGGAATAGACACAATAGCGCCTTTCTTCACTGCCGGAATCAGTCTCTCGTAAGCAAATCTCTCCCCTTTCATATTTTCAACCAGATCAACAACTAATAAATTATATGCACTTCGATATACAACACCAATCTTTTTATCGGTGTTTCTTTCAAACTGTTGTACACTCTCATAATCCATTATAATTTGCAGTCTGCTACTGGCTTTAAAAAGTTCTGGTCGTTCCTCTGCTAAATCAAGATAATCTCTCCACTCTTTACTATACATGCTGCTTTCATTCTCCATCTCTAATCTTGTTTCCTCTTTCTATCTCCATCTAATTCATCTCTTCTATAAGCAATCTGTTTCGGTGCAGAATGAATCCGGTAAATATCTTTTATTCCTGTCCCTAAATTTTTCACACTTTCCAGCACATCTACAAGTCCAAATTTCTCAGACACCCATGAACCAAGCAAACCAAAGCACAACGTATCAAGAATTGCGCTTACTATTCCATTTAGCTTTATATTCACCGTAGTTGCTAAAAAGCTCTCTTCTATTGTTCCCATCATTTGTTCGACTAGGCAAAATATAACAATATAGAGAAAGGCTGTTGCAAACCATTTACCAATTTTTCTGCTTCTTACTCTCTTCCACTCTCTTTTACGCTTATTATAGCCTGTCTCATATACTCCTGAATACATTGGTGGATTCTGATCTACAAGTCTTACTGCCGTATCCCAAAATGGTTCTTTTACTTCTATATCTGCAATCTGCTCCAAATCACCTTTGTGAAAAACATGAATTTTACAGCAATATTCTTCCCATAACTGATGAAATCTGTTAAGCAAATCTCTTCTAAACCCTTCTCTGCCTTCAAAATGTCTTGCTACATTTGAAATACTTTCTTCAATTGTATAGTTATAACATAAATCCACCATTGCTTCCGCAATATAGATTGTCTCATTCGCTTCCAGACCATTCAGATAATTAATCCAGTTCGTCCTGTTGTTTCGCAACTTGTCCACGCCTAAATTCTCACTGATTTCCTTTAGCAACTTTGCTCCCTGATTTAATTGTTCATCTGGCTCTTTCTCACAAATTGTTATAATTTCTTTCATATAATCCACAAAAGAATATTCTATTTGTTCTTTTCCCGGATTCATCGCAAGTTTTTCCATACTGAGGATCAGAATCATACGGATATAACGCCGAATATACTCTAATCTCTTCCAGTCAGTTGAACCGACCGGGTACTTATCTCTGATTTCCTCAAGAAGTGTAAGATCTCCAAATGCAAGCGCATCTTTAATTTTCGTAAGAAGTTCTGTATCCGTACATTTTACAGGAAGTCCTGAAAAAAGAAACGCATCTGAATCTTTCCCTATACATTTATCAATTGCATTCTGTATGTACTGGGATGCAGTCCTGAACCTTCCAAACTGAGAAACTCTCAATGCACCACAGCGAAAAAGTCCAATCATTTCCTCATACGCTTCTTCATTCTCCAAAATACTTAAAAATGCTTCTGAATCTGTCAACTGATTAAATGAAAGCACAACCTGATTTCCATTCATCACTATTTCTTCAAAAAGAGCCTGCTGCCCTTTTATGATTTCCGCTTTAGAATTTCTGACAGAATCTAATTCGAATAAATATACAAGCATTTTTAATTCCCCCTTCAAATTATTTGTATTATTCTACTTTAACATATCTAAGTTCCCTCTTATCCCTGCATAATATTTGAAGTTTTTCGCTTTCAATACAAAAAAGACAAAGCTTCTTATTTCTAAAGAAATTCTGTCTTTTTACCATATATTTGCAATATCATTTTGCTTTCAAATAGGCTAACTTTCAATCTTTTCACTTTCCATGGCGATTATTATTCAAATTAATTTCTGCAAACATTTTCTTTTTATCCAAATATTTTCGTGGTATTTTTTCTTTATCACTTAAAACCTCAGAAACTAACTCTCCAGAAATTTGTCTCGGTTTCGAAAATACTTTCATTTTTTCTTTTAATGCTTTCTGCCTTGCAATAGTTTTCAACTGATCTTTTAGTTTTTTTGTTTCTTCAGTCAACGCAGGATAAATCGTCGATTTGCTTATTCCAATTAATCTTAATTCTCTTTTCAAATCTTCTATTGAATCCGGAGAAATAGGGATTTCTTTTATTACAAAATCTTTGTTTTCTTTTATATCCCCATCCGTATAATATAAAATAAAGTCACCCTTTTGATTTCTAATTCGTTCCGAAAGAACACAACCATTCACAAGAACCATAGAATCTAGTCTCTTTTTTTCATTCGGTTCATCATTATAAAATCGCTTTAAATCGCTGTTAATTAAATATCCTGCACTTGTTTTCTTAGCATAAACCAAATAAATTACAGGTTCATTTCCATCTTCCAGCTCAACTTCTTCTAATGCAAAATAGAGAGCAACTAATGGATTCTGTGTTACATCCAGTACTCTTGTAGGGAACCCATAATGTTGTAAGATATTAATGATACTAATCAGGTCATCAAATTCAATGTTTTTAAAGTAGTCGTAATTTTTCTCAATAAATTTATATATTGTATTAAGTTCTTCTTTCTTATCTGAATAAAATGGTACACTAGCATATTGCTTTTTTTCACGATAAAACGTTGGCAAAAGCATCCACCCGGCTTTTGTTCCATTTTTTTGACCTCGATAATAAATTTGTTCATCAAAAAATTCAGATTTAAACTCACTAACTTCCTTCAGTAACTCTGAAATAGTATGTATCATATGTATTAATTCACTTTCATTTGTTGTAAAAATAATTGTTTAATCTCCTGATCTGACATTCCAATTTCTTTTAATAATTTTATCATTTCCATTGGTGACATGTTATCAATAGTATTCTGATTTTGTATATACTGAATCAAATCAACAAAGCCATTCCATAATTCCATGTATTCCTCTGCTATATCTACTCCTGCATATTTGTTATATATTTGTGTTATTCTCTTTTCAAAATCATCGTTCTTCTTTTGTGTATCAACATTTTCAAACATAACATATTCCTTTCTTATTGCAATTATCAAACAAATTCATATATTGTTTTGCATTCAATATATTTTTATTATATTACTTTTGTCAGAAAAGAACAATGTAGCATATACTGAATTTTATATCTTTCTCACAGCATGTATTGCTGTTCACAAATAACCTGCAACAGCAACACATCTCTCCATTTAAATCAATTCACATATTATCTACTTCCATATAATCAAATTCTTTTTTTAATATTAAAGTCTAAAAACACTATAAAACCCACGATGAAATATTGCAACATAAACAACCGGTAACAAAAGTAACACTATTACAAATATTGCAGCCAAAGCCACAACAAATTTGTATTGCCATTCCCCATTGTATTTATATTCATCTATAATACTATGGTATTCACTGTCCCCGCACTTTTTAATGTATTCCTTATATAATTCTACACAGATTTGCTTTTTCCCTACTTTCAGACTATTTGCTTTATTTTTCAGTTTTAACAAATCCGCCAAATTGGCTTCAAGATCGTGTGCTCTTCCTGAAAAGTTTTGTGCATTTGCAAAGCAAACCAGAATTTTGCAACCGCTACTGTAAAGCATACTGAATGCTGTGAGATAAATTCCCCATTTTTCATTATGCTACATACAGATAATAACGCCGTAAAAACGGAATAATATATCTCTAAAATTCTTGTCCAAAAATTTTGTACTCTTAATCTTTGATACGTAATATTACGCAATTCATAAGTTTTTTCTATTTCTTCTTTTAGTTCTCTTTCGTTCATATCTTCTCTTCTTCCTTCTTTTGTAATTTAAATATAACTTTTATATTGATCATATTATCTAACCAGTTACTGTCTTTCTTCCAGCTCAACATCCTGATTACATTTATTATAATAAAATTTCTTATGATGAAAAAATGATCTAAAAAAATCTAAAACTAATCTTATTCCATTTCTAAGAGAATCTGATAATGGATGAATAAACGGACATATTCTTGAAATTTTGTCAGTAAATAACTCAACAATATAAAGTGCAATGCAGTTTTGAAAAAATAAATTTATCTTTTTCCAATCACCTGTTCCTATTTTCTCTTCCATATATGCAATTAATATGTTTAAAACTGTAAAGAAAATAATACAAAAAATGGCTGATATCAGTTCTACAAAAATAGCTTTTATAATTTCCCAGCTTTGTTTTCGTCTCATTTTTTCCATTCCATATTCATAACGGTATACGAAGTCTATTGCATTTTTATTCTCATACTCAAGATAATCTGAAACTCTTGCTGCATAAGCAAAATTAGGAAGCATTCCCAACCTCTTAAACGGATAAAATGTATTTGTATCGATAACCTCATATTGTTTATATTCACAATTTTTCTTCTGCTGATCTAATCGCGCAAAAAAATCCTGTTTGAATGTAGGCATTCCATCTTCAGGATATTCCAGTTCTTCTATATTGTAATGTTTAGAAATATTTTGAATACTTATCTCACATACATAATTGTAACAATTATTGATAATATCCATTGCATACTGAATGTCACTGTATCTCTTCCACTTACTCTCCTCAAATTTTCTACTTAATTCTCGTAAGTATGCTGATCTATCCAGTTTTTTCTTTTTAAATGCCTTTAAAAATTTTATCTCAGCAACTGCCCTTTCCCATAATGGGTTATCCGAATTCTCAAACATGAGAACTTTATTCAGTACTGCATAGAATTTTTGTTTATCTTCCAATTTTTTTGGAGAAATGTAGATTTCATTCATAGTACTAAGTTTTAACGCTACCGAAACCATAAAGTATAAATTTTTCATTACAGTCTGCATTTCAGTTACAGACAAATTTTCTTTTGGGAATAACTTTTTCAATTCATCCGTGGTTTTTGACCATCCCTCTTTTGTATAGCTATATAGTTCTGATAAATCCGAATACATCAGACTTCTTCTTAAAATATCCACCAGTTCATATTGTGTATATTTTAATGGAATTGCAGAATATATAAATTGCTTCCCCTCTTCCATTGCATTTAGCCAGTACTGTGCCACAGTTTTTGTTTTATTAAATTGAGTGATACGTATAGCTCCCTTTTCAAAAAGAGTCATTATACTTTCGCGGTATCCAGAAATCGAAAATAAACTGAAAAAAGCTCTTGAATCTATCAGCTGATTAAATGTCAATACCACAATGTTCCCATTCTCCACAATCTCAGTGTATAATGCTTTCTGACCAGCTATAATTTCCTTATCTGTTTTTCGAACTGAATCAAGTTCAAATAAATATACATATTTCCTTTGATTATATTGATTTTGTTTCATTCACTGTCTCTTCTCTTTCGTGATAAATATATACTCGCATGATTACTTAATAAAATCTTCCCTACTTACTAAACAGTCAAGAAGAGAAAATCTTACGGAATTTTCTAGGGTAATTTATTAATTATACATTTTCATTCACTTAAAACTCTGCTCCAGCCCCATCTCCCTCACATAATCAACCCATTCATAAATATCTTCAATATCATACAACGGCTGATTATCTGTATCCTTACTCTTCTTCAGCGCAAGTGTCATTAATGCATATTCGTTCTCCAGTAATGTATCAAAAACTCCCTGATCATCTGTATTGATTGATACTGACAAAGACATATTTTTCTCAGGAATCCTTAATTTTCTTGAATTGAACCGTAAAATTGGGTGCTCATCGTATTTTTGGATTGTTCCAATCAGATAATTAGAAGATGGATTTGTCTCAATTGCAATACTATCCCTTGTCAGCTGAGCGATCATCTTATTCTGCACCTGATATACAAGCTCTGCATAGCGCTGATCTACTTTAAATTCTTCCTGCTCCTGTCCTTTTTCACGAACGGATTTATTGTAATGATACACATAATATAACTTCCGCAGCTTCTCTTTGCTTCGAATGATCTCCCCCTGTGTTTTCAGCTCACTGTTAAATGCATATCTGTCAAATCGAATCAGTGCCCGTTGCTGATGTTCCACACAGTCTTGAAATTCCTTTTCCCCTAATCGATACAACTCCGGATTATCTCCCCGCAGTTTCCAGCTTTGATAATAATCTCGATAAGTCACATCCATCTTATCCGAAAATGCATCTCCGTAAACATTTTGGTATAAATAGTAAAAGCGTTGTTCCAGCTCTGTTTTCAGCTGACTCTCTATGTTACATCCAGTCTCTTTCGCCTTAACCAAAATCCATGCCAGATCATCCATCAGAACCTGTTTTGACAGTACAAGCTTATATTTTTTGTATTCATAATATTTAAATGGATCAATTCCCAGAGCTAAGGCATGTCCTAATCTGCTATTACGCTTCAGCCCACAAAACAGAAGCACTTCATCAATCGCTCTGAGTCCATCTACAATATCAAAAAAGTCTTCTCCAACATGGTACGTCATACGAAGTTTTTTATTCACTTCACGATGTTCCATCTTGTTTTCCAGATTTGTTTCAAAGACAACATCTGCCATGTAACGATAAATCTGAGCGTACACTTCCGGTCGGCAGTCCAACTCACTTGCGCAGGTATCAATCCCACGGATGTATTTATTCATTGAAGTTCCCTTTTCCAGAAATGCTACAACACTCCGCATCTGCTTTTCCGCCTTTTTCCTGGCATTATAATTCCTTGGAACACCTTCACAGAACTTTTGATCTTTTATTTTTGGAAAATGTAATACATATACTAATTTATCTTTTGCTTCTTTATTCTCCAACTCACTTACGATCTGATCCCTGATTCGGAGATTCTTGTACAAGTCAGAAGCTTTCTTCTTTGGGCAAATACGTGCTTCTAATTTCTGGATGTTCTGTTTTCTCAAAGGTTCATTTAAAGCTAGACGAACCAACTCATGCTGATATGCCGTTTCTCCTGTAATAAACAACTCTTTTCGATCCTGATATTTCGCAAAATTAGTAAATCCGTTCTTCCGGTTAATCTGTATCATCTCGCCCCTGAAATAAGTTCGTATAATCAGGTACTGATAGAAATAGTTTTTCTGATTCGTATCAAATCGTCTATCCTTCGCTGCTTTGTAACATTCATACAAAAATCTTCTTTCCCCAGCCAAAAGCCGACATTCACTGTCATTTAAATCAATCATGTCTTTTTCCAGTGCGTAATCCAGAATTCCTTCGTATTTCACTCTGGCACCATATCTGTTCTTACACAGATTGATTAGATCCTGAAACTTCGCAGTATAAGAGTTAATATCAGCACCATTTTCCAAATCACGTAACATTTTTTCTAACTTCTCTTTTAAATATGAATTGCCCTTCAAAACTGCAAATAAATAACATCGAATCAACGCACCTTTCTGGCAAATTGAATACAGATCTTCATTCTTGACCGAAAGATCTAGCCGATCCATCTGATATCGCTGCATTCCACTTTTAATTTTCTTAAAATCATGAATCCGCCCTTCAATCAGATTCATAAGGCAGATCCAGTTCAGTTCAAACACTTTCGTAGAACCCGCCAAATGAAAATGATTTTCCGCCATCCCTTTATCCAATATATTATGTAACCGATTATCATCACTTCGAATAATTGGAAGCCAGGCGAAAAAACGACGGTTCGTTTCTCCGTATTTTAAATCCTCAGAAGCTATAAATGCACAAGTCAGTAAATCCTGTCCTAAATAAAATGAAATTTCTCTCCAGCGAAGCAACTCATCGAATTTACAGCGTATCTCTGAACCATCGTAAATCAGTAATTTTTCTGTCAGGTTCATAACTGAATTGAATACACTTATATCTTCGCTGTTTTTCCCCCTCATACTTTGAAGCAGGATATCATAATTGTTTTGCAATTCATCATAAGATCTGGTTCGAAAAATTGCTTCTGCTTCCCTTAAGTATAGTTCCTTGTCGATTCTGTTATATTCGCAGTATCGAGCAGATCTTAGTTTCTTTCGACCGATGCAGGTGTAGGGGAACTTTTGGAATATGATTTTTAAGTTGCCGATTTCGATTTCCATAATGCCTCCATAATGTTAGTTCTCTTACTTCTTATCTACAAATGGTTTCCTAAATTTTGCAACATAATTTACATAACCTTGATATATATCATCTGATACTCGCTGCTCTTTTCCAGCATTGTATGCCGAAATTACTCTTTTATATAGATCACATATTTTTTCTATATTTAATCCCTCAAGTTCCTTGTCAAGTTTACCCTGATTTTTTGCTTTATGTTTCTGCATATTTTTTGCAAATAAATCCAATTCCTCTTTTATTCTTTCTACACTTCTACAATTTTCGGTTACATATTGCGCAAATACCTTCGGATTCTCTTTATATTCTTCCGGTATTTCTTCCAATTTCCTTTTGAACTCTTTCACTTCCACATCTATATCTATTTGTTCTTTTTGAATTTTATAAGCAATAAACTCAGCATATAATTCAACGATAGAAATTGTTTCCCCGCCTATTTTAATAACCTCAAATAGATCTTTTGCATATCTTTTTCCCGTTTTCATTTTGATAAACGTCCTAATATTCTCAAAGAACTTTTCTACCACTTTCTTTGTTCGTTCATTTATACTCTCCGTTTTATCTTTATAATCATTATGTTGTTTACAATATTCTAAAAGCTCAATAGAACAATCTATATTTGTTGCAATTATTCTTGCACAGTCAATCGTCTCTTTATTCTCTTTTTCAAAATCATTTACAATTTCTAAAATATCTTCTTTATCCCCAAGAAATTCCAAATTCATCTCATTAACACGTGCTGGTAAATCACACAAACTCACAATATAATTTTCTACACTAATATCCACATTTTTACTCAATTGACTATTTCTTGCTACAGATATCGCATTTCCTAATATTTCTACTGTGCTTGATTTCTTCTCTGCTGTTGCTTCATTAGCGAACATTGTCAACATTATCATTATACATATTTGATGTTTCCTTACTTCCTTATCATTCGAAAATCTTGCTACTGTAAGTCTATTTGAATCCAAATTCAAACAAATACTATTATTCACATCAAATTTACTTTCTATTGCTCTTATTGCACTATCTGTCTCCATTAAAAATCTACTTCTGCTAAAATGGTTTTTCTCTACGCCAGGTAGAACTCCTTCTACTTCACTTCCCCATATATAGCCACCAATTAGAGCTGTTGCTTTTTCACTTTTTCCTTCTCTAATCCATTGATTTAACTTAGCCGTGTATAAGACCTTCAATCCATATGACTTTCGTTCAATATCCATATCATAAATATTGTCTTTAAACCAAATAAACCACTGTATGTTTTTCCAATAAGCTCCTACTTTTTTTGAGATATCATTATCATTTTTTTCGTTCTCTTTTTTATCTGTACTCATATATAACTTTTTTAAAAACCAATTTGCATTCAGATTCATATGTAAGTTATCCATTTTTTCCATTAAACGCAATTCTCTACCAAACGAATCTGGCATCTGCCTTGTAATCCACTCTCCGTTAAAATACTGAACAAATTTTTTTATATTTTTCAGACAAATCTCCTGTATCTTTGCATCATCCAAATCCTTTTTACTTTCATCTTCTTTTTGAGGAATACAAACTTTTTTCATATCCGCAACAAACACAATCCAGTTCACCATATCTCTCAAATTATCTGGGAGCAAGTAACTCATTCCACTTTTTTCTGGGAGAAAAATCATTCCTGTCCGTTCTCTTATCAAATCCAATACTGCCTTCACAAGATTTTCATTTGTTTCTGATTCCCATATGACTGTCCCCTTTTTCTCTTCCGTATCTTTCTCTTTATAAATTACTCTAATATCCTCAATGCTCTGTGCTTTCGGTAAATATATTCTTCTTGCCTTTGGAATCAACTTAGCAACATACCGTTCTGACATTCCCTGAATTTCTACGCCAATTCTATTTTGTTTTTCTTCAGCCTGCCGTTTTTCTGTACTGACTACTCCTTTAAACTCCGCAATCGTATTTTCCTCTACGCACAATTCTAATTGTTCAATCTTGACAGCCATTATAATTATTATCTGCGGAATAATAAGATATTTACGAATCTGTTCAGCCATCTTATATGCATTGGAATTACACAGATCTAAATCATCAATTGCAATAATCAAGCGTTCTTTTTCATTTTCTCTATCACTGCATTTTTTTATAAACGCCAAGTATTGCTTTATTAATTCCTGTAAATCTTCTTTTAGATCTGTACTCTCTCCCAACTTTGAAAGTTTTCCTATATTTCCTTCATAATCAAATTCATCATCTAACATTTTCGATTGATTATTGATCATAGAAACTTCTCGATATACCTTTTGGAACTGATTTTGGAGTCTGTTAACATCATATTCATCTACGCATCTGTTATTCTCTTCATATATTTTGTCAAAGTTTCTATAAATTTTTGCTAAGATGATATCTAAAATATTATGCACATCATCGAATTGAGACGGATCAATAATAATCGGCGCAGAAAAATGCACTTTGCGTAACTCTGGATAACCCGCATAAAATTTATCATCCCCCTGTAAAGTCTTTGGAAGATTTGTATAAAGCGAATTAATAAATGTCAACATTGCGCTACTTTTTCCTTCGCCTCGTTCTCCGCAAAAAGCTATAATGTTATTTTCATACTCATTTAACGAATACAATGCTTTAACAGACTTTTCTGCTCTCTCTCCTGCTGCAATTGATTCCGCTACTATTGTATTTAACATCCCTGCTGCCTGCTCGTACTGATCTATAAAGACATCATCTTCCTTTATGGAATCCTTTACTACAATTTTAAATTCTTGTCCTTTCGTAATAATCAGTTCTGACTGTTTTCCCATCTCTTGTTACTCCTTCATAATTTTTCTTTTGTATTACCTTTTCCACTCACAGATTATTTAAGATACTTCTCCACAAACCACACTCTTGCATACTCCTGACTTTTCGCACAATATTTTTTATACCGACTATGTAAAAATCCAATTCCAACTACATAAATAACACCACAAAATAACATCCAGATATGAAACCATTTCATCTTAACTATACGACATATTACATACAAACCGCCTATCACCATTGCTCCACATAAATTTCTGTACATTAATTTGCCTGATCTGTAATTATGAATACGTTTATATTTTTCATCATGCTGAAGCAGTGCATACATCAAAGTTCCATATATTACTTGTGGATTCTTCATATTTTTAGCCCTTAATCTTCTCTCAAGTTCTTTCTTTTCTACCAACCCTGTGCTTAAAATGGCTTTCTTTAAAACATCATCTGTAATTGCTCTGTTATCATATTTAATTTTATTTTCATATCCCAGCTTTCTGTTTGCCCATGCAGAACATTCCGATAATATCAGCCCCAAACAATAACCCCCGATAATAAATGCAACTACAAAAAAGGAATTAAATTGTTCAAGAATTTCCTTTATTCGCTCCAGCACACCATCTGCTAATACCCATTTTTCAAGCATGTATTCCAGACAGACAATTGTCTCCAATAAGCATCCCGGCAATAAATATCCCAGAATATCATATAACGTAATTTTTTCTAACATTGATCCCATATCTTTTTCCTTCGTATTCTTTTTTCTTTTATATGCACAGAAAGACAAAGCCTCCCTGTCCCAAAGGAAACTTTGTCTTTCTTATACACCACATATTCAATTATACTACTTTTCCGTCACAGAACAATCATTTTCTGACTTTTCACCAATTATTTTTCTGATTTGATGTCTCTGTAAAACTCAGATTAATCCCCATTTCTCTTAAATTGTCAATCCACTGATAAATTCGTGTACGATTATACTTTTCTTTTCCATCTTCATCTTTTGCCTTCTCCAGTGAAAGAGCCTGTAATGCATATTCATTATCCAGATAAGTTGAAAAGATTCCCTGATCGTCTGTGTTGATACATACCGGAATTTGCGGACATTCTTCCAGCTCTTTTTCTGATGTGACAAGATCCTTATTATAAAACTTAGTAATAGGATGTTTATCATACCGTTTAAATGTTCCTATCATATAGTTTGAAGAAGGATTCACTTCTATTCCAATTCCCAAAGTTGCAATCCACTTTTTCATACACTCCTGAATCTCCTGAACGCATTTTACAAATTGGTAATTGACTGTAATCTCAATAATTTTATCTCCTTCTTTTTTTACATGGCTGTTATAATGATACAAATGATATAAATACGCACATTCCGGACTATAACGGTTTTTATAAATCGCAAGATTATCTCGATCAACCGAATAACTGTCCCATTCTACCAAATCATCTTTCTCCTCATAAAACCCGTGAATATAGCATTCCGGTGCATCACCACGCAATTTCCATGCTGCATAATACTCTGAAATACTAAATTGGAAATGACTGTTGCAATAACCTTCAACTATTATTTCTTCGTCATTTTTGAAATACTCTACCGCGTCTTTCAGCATCAGTTCAAACGCCGTATCGCATATATAGTTACTATAGATTTTATGAAAATACTTACTGTATTCTTGTTCAATAAATATTTCAAGATCTTCGTAACCTTTTAAACCGAACTTTTTGATTCTATAGTAAACCCAGACAAGATTGTCCAAATATTCCTGCTGACTGATCAATATTCTATGTTTTTTTAACTCGTAATATTCTTTAACATCTACGCCTAGAACCAGACTGTGTCCCAATCTCGACCCACAATTGAATTTCAAAAAACGTATCATTTCATCCAGTGCACGTAATCCGTCTACTATATCCAGATAGTCTTCACCAATATGATATGTCATTCGCAGCTGTGGGATTGGCTGAAGTTCTTTCTGACCTTTTATCATTAGATCCTTTTCTTCTTCATTCAGCCACTTATCATGCTCTATCCATTCATTCGATGTTCTGTCTGAAAGATAGACCATGTGATTACTCAAATAGCGAAAAGTTTGCGCAAACACTTCTGGTCTACATCCTATTTCGCTCGCACAGGCGTCAATTCCTTTCAACCGGCGTGCTTCTTTAGGGTATTTTTCCCTAAATAAAGCAATGGCAAATGCCTGCTTTCTCAGATTTTTCCTCTTTTGATAATGTCGGCATAAAATATCACTTTCTATTTCCTGTTTTCGATTCTTCTCTTTCACAAAATGATACACATAAAAATACTGCTCCAACAGCTCCGGACAATTAATATTCTTATCTAACTTATTGATCGTTTTTTTGTTTATCTCTGCACTTATTTTTGGAGAAATTCTTGCTTCAAGATAACGAATGGACTGATTTATCATAGTTCCTTTAACAGCCATTCGGATATAATATTTTTCATAAACTGTATCTTCTATAAAATCCTCTTTCCGGTTCTGATATCGTTCAAAATTATCATATCCAATATTGCTGTTTGTCTGAACCATTTCAGAACGTATTGTCTCTTTCACAACCAAATATGCGTAAAACAAATTATAATAGTCCTTAAAGTTTTCATCATGCGAATAGATCAAATGAAACATCTGATAAAGAAACCATCTCTCTCCAGACAAAATTCCATCTGTATCTGCTTTCCATGCATTGTGATAATAATCTGCTGCACCAGCATAATCTAATTCGACTACCGGACTTCGATTTTGAACAGAACGGAACGTATTAATATTATTTTGAATCTGAC
>ERZ860076.945-NODE-945-length-16088-cov-2.433169_pt1 | contig 16088 bp, 10 predicted proteins | sample MGYA00509982_ERZ860076 | MGnify/ENA primary metagenome ERZ860076 (study PRJEB30046, sample SAMN00715193) | human gut metagenome | study: EMG produced TPA metagenomics assembly of the A metagenome-wide association study of gut microbiota in type 2... | reverse complement strand
TTACTATTATCACTATTAAGAGTAAGCTCTACATTACTACCTACAACTCCACCTTCTTTATATCCATCATTTTCTTTAGTATATAATTTAACTTCTCCAATAGTAGTAACATACTTACTATAATAATCATTATAATTAATTTTTATTGGTTTATTGCCTTTATTATTTAACATAAAGTATACTCCAGTACCCCCTATAAACAATAAAAGAAAAATTATAACAATTAACAAAACTATCTTCTTACTATTCTTATTTTTTCTCATAAACACTCCTTATAAATTTCTTATTCAGTAACTACAAATCCACTTGCTATAGGTCTAGTTTCTTCTCTATTAGACCAGTTAAACGGATGATTAATAATCTTATCATTTACTACCATAACACTAGAATTACCACCATCTAGATTAGCGGCATTATATGCATGATATCTAAGTAATATTTTTACTAAATCATTCATATCAGCTCCTTTACTTTTAAGACTCCTACCATCTATAACTAGAAATAATACTATACCATCTTTTCTCTGTGCAATAGCGGTTCTCGGATGAACACCATAACCACCATTACCATTTATAAATGAACTCTTACCATTTACTATTAAAAATGGTCCAAATTCAACTGCATCTCTAATGCCTATTTCTATTGCCCTACTAGTACTAATTTTACCAAGATACAATTTATTATCATTAGTAAAACCTATAATACCACCGCCATAAGCACCTCCTGTACCATTAGAAAAGTTAAGTACTTTACCTCCAGATATAATAGCTCCAACTGGAGCACCACCATTTCCTTGTCCTCCGGCATCAGCAAAACCTCCACCATTAATAGCGAGGACTGCCCCTTCTCTCTTAGCCATATTAACTAAATACTCTCCAGTAACACCAAGATTCTTACTATAAGTAACTTTTATTTTTGAAGGATCATACACTGCAGCTAAATATCCCGAATAACCATCTTCATCTATTTCAATTAATTTATATATATCATTCTTATTTCTGTCTAGTATTTCTCTATCATAATCATCAATATATTCATTCTCATCAGCAGTAATTAAACTAGTATCAGTATCAAAGTCAGGTTCTACTGTACTATGCTGTGATAATATTTCTTCTATTCTATCCATATTATAAAAGGTAGTAGCCAAATACTGATGATTCATTGTCCCCATCGCCGTAGTAACTAACCAGTCTCTAAAGCCATTATAAGGTCCATATAAAAGAAATAAAATAGTAATTGCTATAACATCACCAATAGATAAAATAATCATAAATATATTATCTCTCTTATTAGTATTCTTTTCCTTCTTATCCTTATTTTTCATATTATACTTCCTAACTATTATTATACTGCTATTTATTATCTTTAATATACCTGCAAACTCTTTCTATTTCATCATCTTCCACCATAGGAATACTCATTCTAATTAAATTCTTATCATTATCCAAATACATTCCATCTTTACCCAAGTTATCTCTGATAGCCTTACCTAAAAACATATTATATTCTCCTCTTGAAGTAAGATAAAAACTAATCTTTGATACATTATCTTTATTAAATAAATCATAAGTATCATCTTCAAGTACACTATCCGTAGATATTACTAAATATATCCCCATAGTACTACCTACTTCTAATAAATAATTAATATCATCTTTAACACTATTATCAAGTTTTAATATTTCATATATCTCATCAATAAATACTACCATCTTATCTCTAGTATTATTCTTTACTCTATATTCAAATTCTCTTCTAAGTAAATTAATCTTTACAATAATATCTTCTTCTTTATTAACAACTTCACATACATCATTATATAGATTATAATTAATACCTTGTGAATCAAGTATAACTACTTTAACATTACTATAATTAATTAAAATATTCATAATAATATCATTAAATAAATTAGTTTTACCAGTACCACTAACGCCAGTAACCAATAGACTCTTTTCCTTATCAAAATCAAAAGTAACTAATTTATCATATTCATCAAGGCCTAATACTACTTTAAAATCATTATCTACTTTATAATCTTCTAATACTTCTTTTAGACATAAAATATCTTTCTTCATATTATCAACTTTAATAAATATCTCATTATCTTTTACTTTATTCATAACTAGTTCAGATACATTTATTCCTAAGGATAAAGCAATTTCTTTCTTTAATTCTAAAATATCATCATAAATCTTATCATCATTCCAAGTAATATGATAAACAGTAATACTCCTATAAACTTCATAAGTAACTTTTGGATTAAAACCAAAAGCCTTCAAAGTATTATGTAAATTACTAACAAATAAATCAGCATTTAATATATTTCTAGTATTATCTGACTTAGGATTATTAAGTAACTTCAGCATTATTTAACCTTCTTTCTATTTTTAATAAGTATGTTACCAGTCATCTCCTTAGGTATATCAAGTCCCATTAAAAATAATACACTAGGAGCTATATCACATAAACTACCGTCTAATAATTTTAATCTTTTATCTGTAATAATAAATGGTACTTTATTAGTAGTATGACTAGTATTAACACTACCATCTTTATTTCTCATAACTTCACAGTTACCATGATCTGCTGTAATAATCATCGTATATTCATCTAATGATATATTATCAAGTATCTTACCAATACAAGAATCTACTGTTTCCACTGCTTTTACTGCAGCATTATAATCACCAGTATGACCTACCATATCACCATTAGCAAAATTAAGTATTATTAAATCTTCTTTATTTTCTGTAATTTCTTTTACTAAAGAAGCTGTAATCATATTCGCAGACATTTCAGGTTCTAAATCATAAGTAGCCACTTTAGGACTAGGTACTAATATTCTTTTTTCACCTTCAAATATCACATCACTACCACCATTTATAAAGTAAGTAACATGCGCATACTTCTCAGTTTCTGCTATTCTAAGTTGTGTAAGACCTTTATTAGATATATATTCGCCAATAGTATTATTAAGTACAGGATGTTCAAAAGCCATAGGACAAAGTACTGTATCAGTAACTTTCATCATTGTAACAATTTTTAAATTATTAATTTTATCTCTCTTAAAGCATTCATAATCATCATTAGTAAATATACTACCAAGTTCTCTTAATCTATCAGGTCTAAAGTTAAAGAATATAATACCATCATTATCTCTTATTAAACCATTTCTATCAGTAGTCGTAGGTACAATAAACTCATCAGTAATATCATTCTTTTGACTATCATACCAAACCTTCTTAACTTCTCTTACTTCAGTACCAATAACCATCGCATTATATGCTTTTTCTACTCTATCAAATCTATTATCTCTATCCATACCATAATATCTACCACCAATTGAGGCAATACTACCTATACCAATAGTTTTAAGTTTCTTTTCCAAAGCCTCAATATATTTAATTCCACTAGTAGGACTAACATCTCTACCATCAGTAAATATATGAATATAAACATTCTTAACACCATTATTCTTAATCATATCAAGTAAAGCAAATAAATGATTAATATGTGAATGAACTCCTCCATCAGAAAGAAGTCCTATTAAATGAATATTAGAATTATTATCTTTAACATGATTAATTACTTTTAATATTTCACTATTATTATAAAAACTCTTATCTTTAATCTTACTATTTATAAGTTCTAAAGACTGATATACTACTCTTCCTGCGCCAATATTAGTATGGCCTACTTCACTATTACCCATTTGCCCTCTAGGGAGTCCTACATATGTTCCTGAAGCTTCAAGTTCACTATGTGGATATGTCTTCCATAATTTATCTAGATTAGGAGTTTTAGCATTATATAAAGCATTATATTTTTTTTCTTTAGTAAGACCTACTCCATCCATAATACAAAGTAATATTTTCTTCATTTATCATCACCTATTTTCCTACCTAATTATATCTAATTATTAATAGTTTTTCAATATATTAGATATAAATTTACATTATTTTATTCTAGTGAAGCCTAAGGTCTTCACTAGCAATTTAGAGCCTATGGTCTCTAAATTGAATTCTTTTTTTGGATTATTAAAAAGTTAGTTCGTTTGGGCGAACTAACTTTCTATAATTACTATAAAAGAAAAAAAGCAAGTTTTTTACTTGCTTACTGGTAATACTGATATACTTCTAGCTATATCAAGTAATTCACTTTTAGATAATTTATCACTAACTACATAATATTCTATATTATTATCAATCCAATTTACTGAATTATCATTAACTATAGCCACAGTTGAAGCCATTAATTCAAGTTCACCATATGTAGGAACTATTAAATGTTCTTTTTCATAAGTAACTGTCTCTTCAATTAACATAAATGGATTATCACCATCAAATGTAAGAATTAATCTTTCTCCATTATCTTTGCTTACTTTTTCTTTATTAGAAAGATAAGTATTAACAGGTAAATACATTGGATAAATAACATCCTCTATTGTACTAGTTTGTTTAGTTTCAGTAGCCTTATCTTTATCAGTATTGGTGTTAGTGTTAGTATTTGTATTGGTGTTAGTATTTGTATTAGTATTATTTTCAGTAGTCTTATTATCATTAGGAGTTTCTTCCTTAACATCTATGATTTCCTTTAAGTCAAAATAATTATCATTAAATTTACTACTTAAATCTATCTTATCAAAATTCATAGTAATTTGCGCAGTTCCATTAGTATCCATAACAGTAACTTTCTTTATATTAGCTTCTTTATCTAGTAGTATTTCTTGTTTAACTAATTTTTCATTATTTGGATAATTCGCCGCCACTACTATCTTATAATTATCACCATCTTTAGTAAATGTTCTATTTTCATCACTTAAAATATCATCAAGTAATGGTTTAAGTAAATAAACTTGTGAATTATTATAAGGCCAATCACTTTGAAATTTAAAACTCTTGTTAATTCTCGGAGTAACAACATATACTCCATCAGAATTACGAAGAATTACTTGTTCATGATTATTAACCTTATTAGTTAAATTAACCTTATAATTATCTCCCTTAGCATAAGATACTTTAACATCATAAGTATATAAGTCTTCATTATTAACTATCTCTAAAGTACCTTCAATATAGTAAGATTTAGAATTATTAATCTTCTTTTCTAAATCTTTTATAATACTACTTTCACTAGTCTTACCACATCCTGATAATAGAAACACTCCCACTAGTAGTATAAACAAAATTTTCTTTTTCATTAGTCCTCCTTCTTTCTAATCAATTATATTAATTAAAATTTCTAATATGATGAATAAATTAACAATTTTTGTACAAAATAAAAGTAAAAAGGAGGATAATTATATGAATACATTATACAAAATAGCCTTAGCTTTAGGTATTATAGGTTGTATAAACTGGGGATTAGTAGGAATATTTAATTTCAATCTAGTAGAATACCTATTTGGTGATGGAACTCTTCTTACAAGAATAGTCTATATACTAGTATTAATATCAGGTCTTATTAGTATTGGTATATTTACTAAAGATTTAGATTAAAATTTAAAATTAATATTTATAAGTTATTTTGCATAAAGCAAGATAACTTTTTCTTTATATAAATGTCAATTTTAAATTATTTATTCAAGTTATATAGATTTTTTCCATAATATATAGTATAATTAAATAGGTGATATTTTTGAATATTAGGACAAACTTTAATAGTACATTTGCTAATCGTGGTATGTCATTAGAAAATGATATAAATGAATCAAATAAATACTATGTAGACTATGATATCGCTTTAATATATAAAAAGCCTACACCTATTAGAATAACAAAAACCAATTATAAAAATATGCGAATAACTGATGGTTTCTTTGAAAGTCCATCTACTCTCGATTATAATGGTGTATATAAGGGATATTATATTGAGTTTGATGCTAAGGAAACAAGAAGTAAAACTAGTTTTCCTATAGATAATATTCATAAACATCAAATAGAATATATAAGGAAAGTAATAAAACATAATGGTATTGTCTTTCTAATAGTAAGATTTTCTACTTTAAATAGAGATTTTGTTATAAGTGGAAAAGACATAATTGACTACATAAATAATAATGAAAGAAAATCTATACCACTATCCTACTTTGAAAATAATACTTATGAAATAGGAATTAAATATGCTCCAAGATTAGATTATATTAAAATTGTTGATAAACTAATAAATGAACATAATAATTAGCATACTATTCATAATAATAACTATTTTAAGTATTATAATTTTCAAAGTAAAAGGATTACTTATATTAATTATTACTTTACCATTATATATTATATACCTTAATTCAAATAAAATAATAGATATCATAAAAAAGAAAAAAGAAGGTAATAATAAAGATAATTTATTAGAAAGAAAGGAAGTTGAATTTGTGAGTTCAAGTAGTAGAAGAGGAAAAGTAAACGACGATAAAAAGAAAAAGAAAAAAGTCAAGCCTCAAAATAAAAAACAAGCAAACAAGTCAAGAGACAAAAAAGAAAAAAGTAGTAGTAAAAAGAAAGGTATTGTTAGAAAGATATTAACTATCTTATTAGGATTTGCTATCTTTTGTGTATTTGCAGCAACGGCATTTATGATTTATATTGTAGTTAGTACATCAAACTTTGATCCTAATGCTTTAGTAAATCAAGATCAAACTGTACTATATGATAAAGATGGTAATGAATTTGCTACGTTAGGTGTTCAAAAAAGAGAATCAGTAACTTATGACCAGTTACCACAAGTTCTCGTAGATGCCATCGTGGCTACCGAAGATTCTAGATATTATCAACATAATGGTGTTGACATGGCAAGATTCTTAAAAGCAACCGCATTAAACTTAATTGGTAGAGATGATGCTGGTGGTGCATCTACCCTAACAATGCAAACAGTAAAAAATAATCTTACTAAAAAAGATAGTCTAGAAACAAATAAAATTAAAAAAATAATAAGAAAATTCCAAGACGTATACTTATCCGTATTCTTTATGGAAAAGAAATATTCTAAAGAAGAAATATTAGAATTCTATGTAAATGATAGTTGTCTTGGTGGAAGTGTATATGGAGTTGAAGAAGCTAGTAAATATTATTTTGGTAAAGATGTATCAGAATTAAGTCTTCCAGAAGCATCATTAATTGCAGGAATGTATCAAGCACCAAATAAATATAATCCATATAAGAATCCAGATAAAGCTGAAGAAAGAAGAAATACCGTTTTAAAATTAATGGTTAGACATGGCTATATAACTGAAGAAGAGATGAAAATGGCCCAAGCCGTTTCAGTAGAAAGTATGCTAGTGGGTGCTAAAGCTGATACTGATTATCAAGGCTATGTTGATACAGTAATTGATGAAGTAGAAAAATTAACTGGAGATAACCCAGTAGTAGTACCAATGAAAATATATACTGCCCTTGATAGAAGCATTCAAGATGGCATTAATGATGTATTAAATGGAACTTCTTACACTCGTTGGGCAAATGATTCGGTTCAAGCAGGTATCGCCGTAACTAATGTTAACGATGGTACAATTGTAGCAGTAGGAGCAGGAAGAAATCGTGAAGGAAAAAGAACATTTAACTTTGCTACTCAAGCCTATAGACAACCAGGAAGTACAGCTAAACCATTATTTGATTATGGTCCAGGATTTGAATATAATGATTTTTCAACATATACCCTATTCAATGATGAACCTTGGACATATACCAATGGTCCATCAGTAGGAAACTGGGATAATAAATATCAAGGATTAATAACTTTAAAACAAGCTGTTAGTGTATCAAGAAATGTCCCTGCTTTAAAAGCCTTTCAGCAAGTAGATAAAAAGAATATTGCAAAATTTGTTAGTTCTTTAGGAATAGATATTGCCTATAGTACTAAAGATGAAAATTATAAGAAATACGATAATGGCGGAGACAATATATTAAATGAAGCTTATTCAATTGGTGGTATGTCATATGGTGTAACTCCTCTAGAAATGGCTGAAGCTTATGCAAGTTTTGCTAATGGTGGTTACCACATTGAATCTCATGCTGTAATTAAAATAGAATATCGTAATTCAGATGAAACTATAGTAACAAGTGATCTTAAAGAATATCAAAAAGAAAAAGTAATGTCAGACTCAACAGCATACCTTATGAATAATGTCCTTCAGTATGCTGTAGAATATGGTTTCAGTGGTGGCGCTAGAATTTATGGTTCTACAGTTGCTGCTAAAACAGGTACTTCTAATCTAGATGCCGCTACATGTAAGGCAAAAGGTATTCCAATTGGATCAGTTGGTGATCTTTGGACAGTAGCCTATACTCCAGAATATTCAGTAGCACTATGGTATGGTTATAAAGAAAATGATAGTACTCACTATTTAGGTAGTGCAAGTTATCCAAAAGATGATTTAATGAGTGCTGTGTTTAAAAGCATTCCAAAAACTACTAAAAAATGGGAAATACCTTCTTCAGTAGTAGCGGTTACCGTTGAAAAAGAAACATGGCCTGCACAATTAGCAAGTGAATATACACCAGATAGTATGAAAATAACTGAGTATTTCAAAAAGGGAACTCAACCTACTGAAGTATCGCAAAGATATGCTAAGTTACCAGCAGTAACAAATCTAAAGAGTACAAAAGAAGGAAATAATTATAAATTAACTTGGAACTTTAAAACTCCCGATATATTAGATAGTGCATACTTAAGTAAATACTTTAGTAATTCTGTTTATGGTAATCAATCAGCAAGTTATCTTCAAGCAAGATTAAATTATAATAATAATACCCTTGGAGGATTTGGATTTGGTATATACAAAAAAACAAGTACAGGTAATCTAGAATTAATAGACTTCATAGATAGCAAAAGTACTGAATATACTTACAAACCAACTTCAAATGGTAGTGTAGATATCATTGTTCGTGCAGAATATAAAAACTTTAAAGATAATGCTAGTGACGAAACAAAAATAACTATCAGTGCCAATAATGTTAAAGAACTAGAGATTTCATTATCAGGTAATGAATCAATATCAGTAACCAAAGGTAACTATAATGAAAAAGGAATAATAGTAAAATATGATGATAAAAATGTAACTCTATTAAGTGATATAACATATACACTAAATAATACCACATACAAATCAAAATCTGAATTAGAAGATGAAATAAATAGACTTGAAGCTGACAAAGAAGTTGAAATAACCTACTCTGCTACATATAATAAGATAACTAAAACAATAACAAGAAAAATAAAAATCGAGGAATAAAAAATTCTTCGATTTTTATTTCTAAAAAAAATAGTTATACAGCTATGTATAGCTATTTTTGATTATCCACTAAATATTTAATAATATTAGATAGATGCATACCATGTGATCCCTTAAATAATACCAAATCTCCATCTTTAAGAAGATTATTTATATATTCGTAAGATTCATTTTCATTGTTAAAATGTTTTAAATTATCATAATTATTATTTTTTAAATATTCATCAGTATACTTAGTTTCATTACCAATAGTAATAATATAATCTAAATCACTATTAAGTAATACCTTACCTATTTCTTCATGAAGATTCTTACTAAAAGTACCAAGTTCCAAAACATCTCCAATTATAGCAATCTTTCTTTTACCTTCTCTTTTAATTAAAAGCTCTAGTGAAGATTTAATAGAATCCAGTGATGCATTATAAGTATCATCTATCAAAGTAGCTCCATTTTTTAATTTTTTAAACTCTAATCTATTACTAGTAAGTTTAAAAGTCTCAATACCTTTTTTAATATTTTCTATATCAACATTACATAATATTCCCATTACATAAGCTACTAAAGAGTTATATATAAAAGCAGTATTACCAATATTACATTTAATATTGTTATTATCTATTTTAAACTCAGTTAAATCACTATTAATGTCTTTAGCCATATAATCACTATCATTATCTATACCAATAGTAATAATCTTATTTAAAGACCTTATATACTCAATATTATCATGTAATATATCATTATCATTATTGATAATAAGTGGTCCATTAAGTCCTTCAATTATTTCTAATTTTGCTTTCATTATATTTTCTCTAGAGCCTAAGTTACCAATATGAGCAGTACCTACATTAGTAATTACCGCTATTGTAGGTTTAGCTATATTAGTAAGAAAAAATATTTCACCAAAATTATTCATACCCATTTCAATTACCATAATATCTTCATCTTTTAATCTAAGTATTGTAAAAGGAAGACCAATATGATTATTGTTATTACCTTCAGTTTTAAGTACCTTATACTTAGTACTAAGTACTGCATATATCATATCCTTCGTAGAGGTCTTACCTACACTGCCGGTAACACCAACTACTGGAATATCATATAAACTTCTTTTATATCTAGCAAGATCTTGTATACATTTTAAAGAATCCTCTACTAAAACAATAGTTCTATCTTTATACTCTACTGGAATATCATTAATATCAATATTATCTAATATACAAGCCTTTGCACCTTTATTAAATGCATCTCTATAAAACTTATTACCATCAAAAGATTCTCCCTTAATACCAACATAAATATCCCCTTCTTGAATAGTTCTAGTATCGTGAGAAAAATTATCAAGTACTAAGTTAATATCACCACATAATAATTTACCATTAAATTTATCAATTATATCTTTTACATAAATCATATATAACACCTACTCATAAGAATCATTAATAATACTATCAATACTAGATAATTTATCATCTATCTCTTTTAAAGATACTGCACTCTTCTCTACCTTAACTGAAGTCTTATCTTCCTTTTCCTTATCATTATATGTTTCCATACCTTTAATATTATAAGAAGATAATATTCTATCCTTGATTACATAAGAACCATTACTATATCTATCCATAATAGGAATCTCTGTAATCTTAACTTCTTTAGTATAATTATCAGATACAATACCAATTAAACTCTTAGAATCTTCAATATAAACACTAATAACCCTACTAGGATTACTCTTAATTACCTTCATAAGAAGTATTCCTCTCTTAGCTCTTGAAGTCTTTTCAAATTCTAATAATTTAACTCTCTTACCAGTACCCTTATCAGTAAGTATTGTAATATATTCACTACCAGCATCAAATAGTATTCCACTAACTACATAATCATCTTTTAAGTTAATAGATTTAACACCAGCAGCCTTAATTCCTACTACTGGAACCTCACTAACATCATACCATAGTCCATAACCACATGAAGTAGCAATAAATATTTCACTATCACTAGAGTCAGTAACACTAACTATTTCATCACCATCTTTAAGATTCATCATCTTAATAGGTTTACTATATCTCTGCGCTTTAAATTCATTAAGTAAAGTTCTCTTAATCATACCATTCTTAGAAAAACTTGTAATATATTTTTCTTCATCAAAATCACTTACAAACATAGAATGTACTATTTTTTCATCATCCATTAATGGTATAATATTACTAATATGTTTACCTAAATCCTTCCATTTACATTCAGGTATATCATATACTGGTAAATATAAATAATTACCTAAATTAGTAAATAATAACATTACATCAGTAGTATTAATATTATACATACCAATAGTATAATCATTTTCTTTGAGTAATGTATCCTCTCCATTAGAAGAACTATAACTTCTATAAGGAACTCTCTTAATATATCCCTCATTAGTAACTACTACTACTACTTGTTCTTTAGGTATCATTCTTGTAGTATCAACCTTAACATCAGCAGCCTCATCCCTAATCTCTGTTCTTCTAGGAATAGCATACTCCTTCTTAATCTTTCTAAGATCATCTTTAATAACTGAATTAAGTTTCTCAGGACTAGTTAATATTTCCTCATATAGCTTAATCTTTTCTGCTAATTTTTTCATTTCTTCCTCTAAAGTAACAATATCAGTATTAGTAAGTCTATATAGTTGCAAATTAACTATAGCTTCAGCTTGCTTATCAGTAAATTCATACTCTTTAACCAAATTAACAATAGCATCTGCCTTATTCTTACTTCTTCTAATTAATGCAATAACTTCATCTAATATAGATATAGCTTTAATTAAACCTTCCATAATATGATAACTTGCTCTAGCGGTCTTTAAATCATATTCTGTACCTTTATATACAATCTCTTTTTGATGAGCAATATAAGCATCTAATATTCCAAGTAAACCAAGTTGCATAGGTCTACGATTAACAATAACAACATTATTAAAGTTATAAGATATTTGTAAATCAGTATTCTTATATAAATAATTAAGAATATTATTAGCATCAGCATCCTTCTTTAAGTCAATAGCAATTTGTAGTCCTTCTTTATCTGATTCATCTCTTACTTCTACTATACCATCAAGTTTTTTATCTAATCTTACTTCATCTATTTTACGAACAAGTAAAGATTTATTAACATCATAAGGAATCTCGTTAATAATAATCTTATTCTTATCAATAACAGCTTTAGCTCTTATATATATTTTTCCTCTACCAGTTTCATAAGCTTGCTTTATACCATCTAAACCAAGTACTATACCACCAGTAGGAAAATCAGGTCCTTTGACATAATTCATTATTGTATCAAGTCTACTATTAGGATTATCTATTCTAAATATTGTAGCATCAATAACTTCGCCTAAATTATGCGGAGGCATATTAGTAGCATAACCAGCACTAATACCAGTAGTACCATTTACAAGTAAATTAGGAAATCTACTTGGAAGTACTGTGGGTTCTAATAATCTATCATCGTAGTTAGGAGCCATAGGTACAATACCAGTCTTATCAATATCTCTTAGAAGTTCTCCAGCTATTTTAGAAAGTCTTGCTTCAGTATAACGACTAGCGGCAGGACTATCTCCATCAATAGAACCATTATTACCTTGCATCTCTATTAAAGGAGCTTCATTCTTCCAAGGCTGACTCATTCTAACTATTGCCTCATATATAGAACTATCACCATGTGGATGATAATTACCCATTACCATACCAACAGCATTAGCACTCTTTTTAGTAGGCTTATCATAAGTATTATGTTCTTTATACATTGAATATAATATTCTTCTTTGTACAGGTTTTAATCCATCTCTAACATCAGGAATAGCTCTATCTTGAATAATATATTTAGAATATCTTCCAAAACTCTCACCCATTATATCCTCTAAAGAATAATCATATATTCTCTTAATAATTTCTTCCATATATTTACCACCATACCAATTATATAATATTTTTCCTTTATTTTCAAGGAATTATACATCTTATTTACATTTATATTCACTATAAGTCTTAATAAATTAAGTCTTATTAGTGTTTATTTGAGTCAATGATATTGTCTCAAATAAATATATCAACCATATCTATTATATATAAGCAAAAAATATGTATCAAGATAAAGAAAAAAGATAAAATTTTCATAAATATTTTTATCTTTTTATTTAACTAATATTCAACCCTACAAGTAGTGTCAGCAGTAACAGGATTTATAGTAGCTGTATAATAAACACCAGAACTATGACTTATAGAACAAGTCTGTCCATTTGTACAAGTACATGTTATGCTTGAAGTTGGAGAAGAAAAACTTTTTTCATACTTATTACCTCCAGTCACTGAAGCAGTATCATACAAAGTATCATCAACATATAGTGTAACTGTAAATGGTCCACTACCTCCAGAAGATTTAGCAGTTAATGTTTTGGTCACAGCACTTGTTCCCATTGTGCCTGAGCAAGGACTTGATGATGTACATGAATTCATTGTATAACCAGTTGAAGCAGTTCCATAATAATAATATGTTGTTCCATATTTTACAGCCACTGTTTTAGAAGCTGTTGATGAACTATAATTAGTTGCCCCATTTACTCTATAATATATTGTACTTACACCTGTTCCTTTACTTAAAGTTAAATTGTAACTATTTGCACTTGCAGTTAAAGTCTTAGTTACTGCACTTGCTCCCATTGTTCCAGAGCATGGGCCAGATGATAAACTACACGAATTCATTGCATATCCAGTTGAAGCAATACCATAATAGTAATATGTTGACCCTTCATTTACACTAACAGTTATACTACTATTAGTAGTTGAGGCATAAGTATTAGAACCATTTATTTTGTAATACATAATAGATATACCTGTACCTTTATTTAATGTTAAATTATACTTTGCTACAGTAGCAAGAGTTATAACTTTCATATAACTAGGAAGAACTATATCTTCTTTACTTGTAGTAACACCAATAGTAATAGTAATTGTGTTTGAAGTGTTATTTTTGATATCCATACTCAAAGTACCACCTTGACCAATATCGGTGCCACTAGGATCTATATCACTTTCTTGATTTCTGACAAAAGATATATCATTACTATTTCCTTCATAAATATACCACACAGCATACTTAACGCCATCAATTTGTTCATCATTAAATATAGAAACATTAGTAGTCCTTGTGGCATTAGGTCCTATTGTTACCTCAACAGTATCAAAAATATCACCATTATAAGATAAATTAGATGAAAACGATATTGGATTACTAATTTCTGCACTTGCAGTAAAAACAGCCAGTGTAGAACCAATACCAAGTCCAACTAAACCAATAGTAATAACTAAAATTAAATAAATTGTCTTCATAGAAATTTTAGTTTTCATTACACATTCCCTCCTTATTTACTAAAGAAATTAAGTATTTCAGATATATCAACTTTAGATATATGTATTAGTATTGCAGCCATTGCTAAGAATGGCCCAAAAGGTATTAAATTATCTTTCCTACTAAATAGCGTATAAACTGCTACTGGAAAAGCAATAAAAGTAGCCAAGAATATATCACATATACATAGAGGATATCCAATTACTATTCCAAATAGAAACATTAATTTAATATCTCCTCCACCCATAGACTCTCTCTTAAATAGCTTATCCCCTATTAATTTTATCACATACATTGTAACAAAAGCAAGTATTCCTGCAATAATTTTATCAGCAGTATACTCAAGTCCAAAGAAGATAAGTTCAAGTAGTATAATTAAAATTGCAGCTATCGCTATAACTTCATCTAATATAATCATATATTCAATATCACTTACAATAATAGTAATTAAACTAGATATAAATATTAAACTAATAACAAAGTTATAGCTAAAACCAAATGAATGGTAAGAAGTACAAAATAATACTCCAGTAATAACTTCAACTAATAAGTAACTTATTGGTATTTTATTATGACAGCATCTACTTTTACCACCTTGTATAACATAAGATACCACTGGTATTAATTCATACCACCTAAGTTTATGTTGACAACTATGGCAATGACTTCTAGGATACAGAATAGATTCATTATTAGATAGCCTCACAGCCAAATTATTAAGAAAACTACCCATTGCTGTTCCAAAGATAAATATTATTATATATATATATATTTCCATAAAATCACCTATAAAATGTCATTATACATACTAAACATTGGAACAAATATAGCAAGTAATACAACACCTACTATTCCCGCAAGTAATATTATCATAACAGGTTCTATTAAACTTTTTAATCTTTGAACTAAAGCTTTTTGTTCCTCTTCATAATAAGAAGCAACATTTTCCATCATTACCCCAAGTCTACCTGTTTTTTCTCCAGTAACTAACATTTCATAAGCAATTCTAGGAAAAGCCCATTTATCCTCAAAAGCTTTAGATAATCCGGCACCTGTACTAAGATTAGTAACAGCCTCTTTTATTATATCTTTATATATTTCATTATTAGTAACCTTGCCTAACATTTCAATACTATCAGTAATAAATACATCATGTCTAATAAGTGAAGAAAAAGTCTTAGTAAACATAACTATCTGATTATCAATTATAACATTCTTAATTATTGGAATATGCATAAGTATATACTGAACAAAATATCTAAACTTCTTAATATTCTTATACATAGCAATAAGTATAATAATAACACCTGCTACTGCAATAATAATCTTAATAATATTATCTTTAACAAAATTACTAGTATTAACCAAAAATACCGTAATACCAGGAAGGTCTGCACCTAACTGCTTAAATATATCTTCAAACCTAGGTATAATAAATATAAGTAAGAATGTTAATACCGCAATAGCCACA
>ERZ860076.931-NODE-931-length-16234-cov-4.658632_pt1 | contig 16234 bp, 8 predicted proteins | sample MGYA00509982_ERZ860076 | MGnify/ENA primary metagenome ERZ860076 (study PRJEB30046, sample SAMN00715193) | human gut metagenome | study: EMG produced TPA metagenomics assembly of the A metagenome-wide association study of gut microbiota in type 2... | reverse complement strand
AGGACGTTTAGACGCAAGAAGGACGCTGAAGAGCTTAGTTGCGGATTTGAGGTTAGTTAATTATTGTCCAGGTTTATCTTCCCAAATTCAACTAAATAACATGAGTGCTGATAAAAAGTTTGAGTAGGTTGACTATTTAATATTTTTTTATGAAAGAAGGCTAAAAAGATAGTGGGTATCTGTGCTGTGTCCGGCATCAAAACTGAATCCTTCCCATTTGAATCCTTTTAAATCCCCAGGATTCTCTATCTGGTTTTTAATGATGAAGCGTGTCAATTCTCCACGGCACATTTTTGCATAAACCACAACGGTGGTTAATTTCCCTTTTTTCCATACCTGAAATTCCGGCGTGATCACTTGTACTTCCTGCTCCACGCGTTTCCAGTCGAATAAATCTTTCATCTCCCCACTTGCCAGATTGATTAGTATTCCTCCTCTTGCTTTAATTTCTTTGATAAAGGTGTCGGTCAGAATCGGCTTCCAATAGTCAAACATGGATATTCCTCCACGTTCGGGCAGTTTGATATCTCCTTCCATTCTGTAATTCTTGATCTGGTCTAACGGGCGGAGTAATCCGTAAAGAAAAGAAGTGATCCGCAAGTGATCCTGTGCATATTGAAAATCTTCAGGAGTAAAGTCCTGTGGATGGATACGTTTATATACTATACCGGTATAAGCCAGTAAGGCAGCTAAAGCCGAGGGAGAGTCCGAACAGAAATCTTGAAATCGCATATAGTTCTCCGCTGCTATTTTGCTGTTCACACGTAAAAGTCGTTCCAGTTCTTCAGCAGAGAATTGGGACATATCAAGTGCATTCTGTATTGCTTCGGTTTGGAATTGTGGTGTGCTGGTAACAGGAGTTTGTATTTTGCTCCGTCCGGTCATTGTTTTGGCACATGAAATAAAAGTCATCATAGGCTAAAAAATAATATTTTCTGGCGGCAAATATAAGAAAAACAGATATATTTGTCTTTGTTATTCCATAATTAAATATTGAGAACTATGAAAATGAAAAAGTTAGGATTATTGTTCATGATGCTTTGCATGGTATTTGCCGTAAATGCTCAAGAATTGAAAAAAGGAGATAAATTACCTGATTTTCATCTAAAATCTGCGGTATATGGAGATGTTTCTTCGGCTGAATTGAAAGGTAAGGTCGTTTTGGTGAGCTTATTTGCCACTTGGTGCGGGCCATGTCAGCTGGAACTGGCTGAAATAGAGAAGACTTTGTGGCCTGAATATAAAGATAACAAGGACTTCGTATTATTAGTAATTGGTCGTGAGCATACGGATGAACAGTTGAGGGCTTATAATGAACGGAAGAAATTCACTTTCCCGTTATATCCCGATCCTAAACGTGAGGTGTTCTCTTTATTTGCTGAAAAGTCAATTCCTCGCGCCTATCTTTTCAATAAAGAAGGAGAAGCCGTTTATACTTCCATCGGGTATGAGAAAGAAGAATTTGGATATCTGATGAATGCCATTGCGGAAGCATTGAAATAGGACCCTGTTGATATTTCAAGATGACTAAACTGTTCTCGTTGTTTATTATATTGTCTTTTGTTCTCCCGGTTAGTGGACAGGAAAAGCTTGATTCAGATAAAGCAAGAAAAGAAAAAGCTTATCATTTGACGGGTTCTGTCAGAGAACAGGGAGAACGCCCTTATCCCGATCCTTTGCCGGATGTAAATATCCAACTTTATTCTTTGCCTGATACGAGTTTTATAGAAGGTACGGTGAGCGATAAGAAGGGTGTTTTCCGTTTGTACCCTATGAATCCCGGTAATTATTTAATAAGGGCTTCTTTTTTAGGATATGAAACCATTGAAAAAAAAGTGAATATTCCTGCTTATCGGAAAGAAGTTTATGGAGGTGCTCTGATGATGAAACCTTCCAGTATTGTATTGGATGAAACGGTTATAAAGGCCGAACTGCAGAAAATGAAGATGTCCGGAGATACATTAGTATATAATACCGGAGCCTTTAAGACATCGGAAGGAGCTGTTCTGCAGGATTTGGTGAGGCAGCTTCCCGGATTGGAATTAGACGAGAAATCCGGCAAGATGAATTTTCATGGAAAGGAAATCACTCAGATCTTATTAAATGGAAAGGAGTTTTTTGCAGATAGCAAAGTTGCTTTGAACAATATGCCGGTAGATGCTTTGAAAGAGGTAAAGGTATACGAGCAGCAGTCGGATAAAGAGCAAATGACAGGGGTGTCAGACGGTAAGAAGAAAACGGTGATGGATGTGAAGACCAAGAAGGATTTGACAGATGGATTAATGGGGGACGTTTCAGCTTTGAAAGGTTCGGGGGATATGTATGGAGCGAAAATGAGTTTGAATAAATTTGTCGGAAAATGGCGGATGTCCTTGTATGGTGATTTAGGAAAACTCCCCAGATATGGTAATTTTATCAGTGATATGGCCGATAATCCTGCTCAAATGAAGGATATTGGTTTTAGCTTGGGAACGGAAATAAAGAAGCTCAACCTCAATGTCAGTGCTTCATATAATAATAATAAAAGCGCGGATGAATCGCGAAGCCAGTCAGAAGAATATCTGCCTAACGGTAGCCAATATGCCTATAATAAAGGCTTGAGTACGGGTAGGAATAGTTCTTTTTGGGAGAATATATATCTGACGGGAAGTTTGAGTGACCGGACGGAAATTAATTTCAGGCATAACATCAATCATAGCCGGTTAAATTCGGTATCAGAAAATATTTCGGCGACTTTCAGTACCAATCCTTTGGACTATGTTTCAGAGCCTTGGAGGGACGATGCAATGATTCCTCCTGAGTTCAGGATAAATAAAAATACGGGAAATTCTCAAAATAAGACGAACAATCTGATGATAGGCAATAATCTTTTGCTCACTCATAATTTGAATGATATAGGCCGGAAACTCTCCATAGAGTTAAGAAATGATTATAGTAATCAGGCGAGTGGTAATTATCAGCAATCGTCTATTACTTATTATCAATTGAAGAATGACCTGGGGGCAGATTCGGTTTTATATAGAAATCAATACCGGGAGTCACCTGCCAGAAATTTATTATTGGCGGGGGAGGTCAGCTATACGGAGCCAATAGGAAAACAAATGCTTCAGGTTTATTATCGGCATGAGTATCAACGGCAGAGTAATAATGCGGTTACGTACAATTTGGATGAGGATGCTTTGTGGGGAAGTCTTCCATCTGGTTATGAGGCAGGAAGGGTGGATAGTTTAAGTGATTATACTCGTAATGATCTTCATTCCAATGAATTCGGACTGCGCACCACACTTAATTGGAGAAAAGTGAGGTTGAATATCCGGTTTGGGCTGTCGCCTCAGAAGTCTACGACGAAAAGCAACAGGGGAAAAGTGAAGATAGATACGACCATTACCGTGTTGAACATAGTGCCCGAACTGCATTTTGATTATGATTTGGGCAATAACCATAATATGAGTGTGTATTATAGCGGATACACCCGGCAGCCTTCCATTTATGATTTGTTGTCTGTGCCCGATTATACTAATCCTCTGAACATAACAATGGGGAATCCGGGGCTGAAACCCGCTTTCGGGCAAAGTATATCTGTGAATTACAGAGGAGGAAATATGGAAAAGCAGGAAATGTTATATTGTGGTTTGAGATATAATAATACGATAAATGATATAAGCCGGAAAAGAACCTATGATGAGAAGAGTGGGGTATATACCAGTCGGCCCGAGAATATAAATGGTAATTGGGGCATTGGCGGGAATATATATTATACGAATAAATTATTCAAGAAAATTTTCGCTCGTCTTGCTACTAATGCAAATTATAACCGGAGGGTTTCGTATGTGCAGATAATGGGAGAAGCCAATGAGAATGATCGTAACACCTCCCAAATGCTTTCCTTGATGCAGGATGTGGAGTTTGCCTATAAATTGGAAGAGCATGAGTTTAAGATAAATGGAGCAATCACTTATCAGCAAGCCGATAACAGTTATACAAACAATTCGGATTACAGGACGTATGACTTTTATTATGGCGCGGAGTGTCGACTGAAGTTACCTCTCAACTTGAATCTTTATACCGTTGTGAGAAGTATGAATCGCAGGGGATATAAGGATGAGGCCTCCAATACGACGCAGTGGCTTTGGAACGGTGAGCTGACTTACAGTTTTCTGAAAGGGAAAAGAGGGTTGCTTAAATTTCAGGTTGTTGATATTCTGCAACAACGGGATTTTGTCAATCGTTGGATGAATGATACCGGACAGGGAGAAACTTGGACTTGGGGATTGGGACGTTATGCGATGGCTACTTTTACTTATCGTTTTAATGATCTTTCCCGTTAGGAGATAAAAAAGGAGCTGATTCAGGCAAAACGAATCAGTTCCTTTTTGAATATCCCTAAGAAAGATTATTTGTAATCTTGCCAGCTCTTTATCTGAATATCCTTTTCACTCATTTCACAGAATGCTTCAATGAAAGCACTTGCCAAACGGGCGTTGGTAATCAAAGGAATATTGTGGTCGATTGCTCCACGACGAATTTTGTAACCATTAGTCAGCTCACGTTTGGTATGGTTTTTCGGAATGTTGACTATCAGGTCGAATTTATGTTCGGCAATCATCTTCATGACATTGTTTTCTGCATCGGGCTTTTCATCCGGCCAGTAAACCGGTGTGGTATTTACTCCGTGTGCATTCAAGAAAGTTGCGGTTCCGGCAGTTGCATAGATCTCATATCCTTTTTCTGCCAGCATACGGCTTGCTTCCAGCAAATCTACTTTGGATTTGGTGGCACCTGACGAGAACATGACAGATTTTGTAGGAATCTTGAAACCGACAGCAATCATAGAGTTCAGCAAAGCTTCATGGAAGTCATCACCGATACAACCCACTTCACCTGTTGAAGACATATCTACGCCCAATACAGGGTCTGCCTTGTGCAGACGGGAGAAAGAGAACTGGGAAGCTTTCACACCGATCCAGTCAATATCGAATGCCGACTTGTCCGGTTGGCTGTATGGAGCACCCAACATGATGCGGGTTGCGGTTTCAATGAAGTTGCGTTTCAATACTTTGGAAACAAACGGGAATGAACGTGATGCGCGCAGGTTGCATTCAATCACTTTCACTTCATTGTTCTTAGCCAGGAACTGCATGTTGAACGGACCGGAAATGTTTAATTCTTTAGCGATACGGCGACCAATCTTCTTGATACGGCGTGCTGTTTCGAAATAAATCTTCTGAGCCGGGAATACTAATGTGGCATCACCTGAATGGACACCTGCATATTCAATGTGTTCGGAGATGGCATATTCCACTATTTCACCGTTTTGGGCTACAGCGTCGAATTCTATTTCTTTAGTATCTTGCATGAATTGGGATACGACTACCGGATATTCTTTAGAAACTTCTTTAGCCATCTGCAAGAATTCCTTCAGTTCATCTTCGTTATAGCATACGTTCATGGCAGCGCCAGAGAGCACATAGGAAGGACGGACCAATACCGGGTAACCTATTTTGTTTACAAATTCTTCCATGTCTTCCAGGCTGGTCAATTCTTTCCATGCCGGTTGGTCAATACCCAGTTGGTCAAGCATGGCCGAGAATTTATGACGGTTTTCCGCACGGTCGATAGAAAGCGGAGAAGTTCCCAATACAGGTACCGACTGACGGTGAAGCTTCATCGCCAGGTTATTAGGTATTTGTCCACCTACCGATACAATGACACCACCCGGCTGCTCCAGATCAATCACGTCAAGTACACGTTCAAATGAAAGTTCGTCAAAATACAGACGGTCGCACATATCATAGTCGGTAGAAACCGTTTCGGGATTATAATTAATCATGACACTGCGGTAACCCTCCTTACGGATAGTCTGCAAAGCCTGCACGCCACACCAGTCAAATTCCACCGATGAACCGATGCGGTAAGCACCCGAACCCAGTACCACGATGGATTTATGGTCGCCTAAGTACTTCACATCATTGGCCACACCGCTATACGTCAAGTACAGATAGTTGGTCTGTGCAGGGTACTCGGCCGCCAAAGTATCGATTTGTTTCACCACCGGAAGGATTCCCACCTGCTTACGATGATTACGCACATACAGAATACCGTCTTCCATATCTCCTTCGTAGCCAATGGCACGGGCTATCTGGAAATCGGAGAATCCCTGCACTTTCGCCTTGCGGAGCAATTCGTCCGGCATATCGGTAATCTGCTTGTGGTTATTGCCCCATTCGTGCATCTCTTTAGAAGTGTCCATGATGTGCTGCAATTTCTGCAAGAACCATTTGTCAATCTTGGTCAGCTCATGAATCTGGTCTACCGTGTAACCTGCACGCATGGCTTTGCTGATCACGAAGATACGTTTGTCCGTCGGCTCACGAAGGGCTTTGTCCACGTCTTCTATAACCAATTCCTTATTCTCTACAAAACCATGCATTCCCTGACCAATCATGCGCAAACCTTTCTGAATGGCTTCTTCGAAAGTACGTCCGATAGCCATCACCTCGCCCACCGATTTCATGGACGAGCCCAGTTCACGATCCACACCGTGGAACTTGCCCAAGTCCCAACGGGGAATCTTGCACACCACATAGTCCAGTGCAGGCTCGAAGAAGGCACTGGTGGTCTTTGTCACCGAGTTTTTCAAGTCGAACAACCCATATCCCAAGCCTAATTTGGCGGCAACGAAAGCCAACGGATAGCCGGTAGCCTTGGAAGCCAATGCAGACGAACGCGAAAGACGGGCGTTGACCTCAATGACACGGTAATCTTCCGATTCGGGATCGAAGGCATACTGTACATTGCATTCGCCCACAATGCCGATATGGCGGATGATACGGATAGCCAGTTCACGAAGTTTATGATATTCCGCATTGGTCAGTGTCTGCGAAGGGGCGATCACGATAGACTCGCCGGTATGGATACCCAGCGGGTCGAAGTTCTCCATGTTACATACAGTGATGCAGTTATCATAACGGTCACGGACCACTTCATACTCCACCTCCTTCCAGCCTTTCAAACTCTTTTCCACCAATACCTGCGGCGAGAAAGAGAAGGCCTTTTCAGCCAGAACATTCAGTTCCTCTTCATTGTCACAGAAACCTGAGCCCAAACCACCCAATGCATAGGCGGCACGGATAATGACCGGATAACCTAATTCTTTAGCGGCGCGACGGGCATCTTCCAGATTTTCCACCGCTTCGCTCTTGATGGTCTTGACATTGATTTCATTCAGTTTTTCTACAAACAATTCACGGTCTTCAGTATCCATGATGGCCTGCACGGGAGTACCCAACACACGGACATTGTATTTTTCGAAGATACCTGCTTTGTACAGTGCCACCCCACAGTTCAAGGCAGTCTGTCCGCCGAAAGACAGGAGCACGCCGTCCGGACGTTCCTTTTCTATCACCTTCTCTACAAAATAAGGAGTAACGGGCAGGAAATAAATCTGGTCTGCCACCCCTTCGCTGGTCTGCACGGTAGCGATGTTCGGGTTGATCAGAACCGTTTCAATCCCTTCCTCCTTCAAGGCTTTCAATGCTTGCGAACCCGAATAGTCAAATTCTCCGGCCTCGCCAATCTTCAAGGCACCGGAACCTAATAACAATACTTTCTTTATTTCGTCTTTCATACTTGTTCTTTTTAATACACGGTTTATAACAACTTCACAAACTCATCAAACAGGAACTCGGTATCCGTAGGTCCCGATGCAGCTTCCGGATGGAACTGTGCCGAGAACCAAGGTTTGGTTTTATGCCTGATACCCTCGTTGGAACCGTCATTCATATTGATGAACAGCGGTTCCCAATCGGTTCCCAATGTATTATTATCTACCGCATAACCGTGGTTCTGACTGGTAATGAAACAACGTTCCGTTCCTATCATGCGCACCGGTTGGTTATGGCTGCGATGACCGTATTTCAATTTATAGATGGTGGCACCTCCTGCTTTGGAAAGCAACTGATTCCCCATACAAATGCCGAAGATAGGCTTGTCGCTCAGGCTCATCGCCTTGCGGATATGCTGTACCGCCTCATCGCAAGTATCCGGATCACCCGGACCGTTCGAAATAAACAATCCGTCATACTCCATCCCTGTAAAGTCATGGTTCCAAGGAACACGGATCACTTCCACATCCCGTTTCAGTAAGCAACGGATAATATTTGTCTTTACACCACAATCCACCAACACCACTTTTTTCTTACCTGCACCTTCATTGTAACGAATCACTTCCTTACACGATACTTTATCTACATAATTGATACCTGCATACATTGCTTCGGGCACATTGCCGGGTTCATCATCAAATACAATTTTCCCCATCATTACCCCATGTTCGCGAAGAACTTTGGTCAGTTCACGGGTATCGATGCCTGTAATGCCCGGCACTTGCTCACGCTTCAGCCAGTCGGCCAGACTTTCTTTCGCATTCCAGTGACTGTATTCTTCACTGTAATCACTTACAATAATCGCTTCGGCATGGATACGTTCACTTTCCATAAAAGTAGCCAAGCCATTGGGTTCGATAGTAAAGGGAGGTACCCCGTAGTTACCGACCAACGGATAAGTTAAGGTCATCAGCTGCCCCGCATATGAAGGGTCTGTCAAACTCTCAGGATAACCGGTCATAGCGGTATTAAACACCACTTCGCCGGCTACCGGTTTCTCATAACCGAACGACTTGCCCGGGAAACGGCTCCCGTCGTCGAGGATCAATGTTACATTTCTCATCTAATCTATCTTGAATGGTTGTTCTTTAGAATTGATAAACTTTTTCTATATAGTCTATAAACGCCTGGTTCACCAGCTTCACTCCACCCGGAGTAGGATAATCCCCACTGAAATACCAGTCGCCCGTATGGTTGGGACACGCTTCATGCAATCCTTCCAGTGTCTGATAAACGATTTCCACTTTCGCCTGCGTACCCTTCGGAGTGAGAAGTTCCACCATTTTTGCCGCAATCTCCTCATTAGTGAAAGGGGCATAAATTTCTTTCACATAATTCACCATCTGCTCTTTGGGTAACCCCACCTGGTCTTTCGATTTGTTGTAAGCACGGGCTATCACATCTTTCATATCCCGTTCTTTCAATAAATCGATAGCAGCCTTGAAAGCGATAAACTGATCCATACTGGCCATATCAATACCATAATAATCAGGATAACGCACCTGTGGCGAAGAAGAAACAATGACGATTTTCTTCGGATGCAGGCGGTCGAGGATGCCGATAATGCTCTGTCTTAACGTAGTTCCCCGGACGATGCTGTCATCAATAATCACCAGATTATCCACATGAGGCACAAGGCTTCCATAAGTGATATCATACACATGGGCAGCCAAATCATTCCGACTGTTGCCTTCGGCGATAAAGGTACGCAGCTTGATATCCTTGATGGCTACTTTCTCGCTACGGATACGCCAGGACAGGATTTTTTCCAGTTCCTCGTGATTGGGATGATGCCCCAAAGCCTCTATCTTCTTTACTTTCAGTTCATTCAGATAATTGTCGAATCCTTCCAGCAGTCCATAGAAAGCCACTTCCGCCGTATTGGGTATAAAAGAGAATACGGTATGCTCCACATCATAGTCTACCGCTTTCAAAATAGGATTCACCAGTTTTTCGCCCAGCTGTTTTCTTTCTTTATAAATATCCATGTCACTTCCCCGGCTGAAATAGATACGTTCGAAGGAACAGGCTTTCTTCTCTTTCGCCCGGTTGATCTGTGCCAGACGCATCTTTCCAGTCTTGCTTATAAGGATAGCCTGTCCCGGTTGCAATTCATTGATGCTTCCGGCAGATACATTCAAGGCAGTCTGAATGACAGGGCGCTCGGATGCCAATACCATGATTTCATCGTCCATGTACCAGAAAGCCGGACGGATGCCCCACGGATCGCGCACCGCAAAAGACTCACCGCTACCGGTCATACCGCAGATCACATAGCCTCCATCCCACTCCTTGCTCGAAGTCTTGAGGACATTGCCCAGATCAATGCGGTCTTCTATAGCGTGAGTAATATCCATGCCTTTCAGACCTTCCTTCTCACATTCCACATAGAGGCGCTCCACCTCGCGATCCAAACGGTGCCCCACTTGTTCCAGCATAATATATGTGTCGGCATATTTACGCGGATGCTGGCCGTCGGCAGTGATACGTGCGAAAATCTCATCCACATTGGTCATGTTGAAATTGCCGCACAACGCCAAATTCTTGGCACGCCAGTTGTTACGGCGCAAGAACGGATGCACGTAGGAGATACCGCTTTTTCCGGTAGTGGAATAACGCAAATGCCCCATATATACCTCTCCGGCAAAGGGAAGGCATTTCTTGGCGTATCCGGCATCATGCAATTGTTCAGGCGCCAAATCCTTGAAATGATTTTGCACCGTACCGAATATCTCTGTTATCGCCCCTGAACCTAAAGCTCTTTCACGGAACATATATTCTTCACCGGGATTGGCCTCCAGTTTGACACAGGCCAACCCGGCGCCTTCCTGTCCGCGGTTGTGTTGTTTTTCCATCAGCAGATACAGCTTGTTCAAGCCATACATCCAGGTTCCATACTTTTCCTGATAATATTCCAGCGGTTTCAGCAGTCGTATCATAGCGACTCCACATTCATGCTTTAACGGTTCCATGCTCTCTCTTTACTACTTAAATTAATAGTTCATTTTCAGATTCTTATAAAAACATCCCAAAGGTATGACAAGACCTTCTGTCATTTTTCCAAACTTACGGTACATCTTTCAAGAATTATGCCGGAAACTTCCTGCATAATCTCCGGCAGCATTGCCTTCTATTCTACTGTTACCGACTTCGCCAGATTTCGTGGCTGATCCACATTCTTCCCTTTGCAAATGGCTACATGGTAGGCCAATAACTGTAAGGGGACCGTAGCTATCAACGGTTCGAGGCACTCTAATGTTTCGGGCAACTCAATGCAATCATCGGCCAACTTACCGATTACCGTATCTCCTTCTGTGACCAAAGCGATTACTTTTCCCTTCCGCGCCTTGATTTCCTGTATGTTACTCATTATCTTTTCATACATCGCATTATGCGTAGCTATCACCACAACAGGCATTTCGGCATCAATCAATGCGATAGGCCCATGTTTCATCTCGGCTGCGGGATAGCCTTCAGCGTGAATATAAGATATCTCCTTCAACTTTAACGCACCTTCCAAAGCTACCGGGAAACTGTAGCCCCGTCCCAAATAGAGGAAATTATGTGCATAGGTGAAAATACGCGACAGTTCCGCTATTTTAGGATTACTGATCAATATCTTTTTTATTTTAGCCGGAATCACAGTCAATTCCCGGATCACTTCCAGGTATTTCTCATCTGCCATACTCCCTTTCTCTTTTGCCAGCGTCAGCGCCAGCATGGTAAGCACGGTTACCTGTCCGGTAAATGCCTTGGTGGACGCCACTCCTATTTCCGGTCCTACATGAATATAAGAACCGGTATCTGTAATGCGCGGAATGGATGAACCTACCGCATTGCATATACCATAGATAAAAGCTCCTTTCTCTTTCGCCAGTTCTATGGCAGCCAATGTATCGGCCGTTTCACCCGATTGCGAGATAGCTATTACCACATCGTCTTCATGAATCACCGGATCACGATAGCGGAACTCGGAGGCATATTCCACTTCTACCGGAATACGGCAGAAACTTTCTATCAGTTGTTTCCCTATCAATCCGGCATGCCACGAAGTTCCGCAAGCCACAATTACAAAGCGACGAGCCTTGAGCAGACGTTCCTTATGATCAATAACCGCCGACAGTACTACTTTATCACCGTCCGCATTGATGCGTCCACGCATACAGTCGTTAATACAATCGGGTTGTTCGAATATCTCCTTCAACATGAAATGCGGGTATCCCCCTTTCTCCAGTTGTCCCAGATTCATTTCCACCGTACGTACTTCGGGATTTTGAAGCACGTTGTCCAGATTGACGACTTCCAATGTCTTGTCTCTGCGAATCACCGCTATCTCCCCATCTTGCAGATACACCACTTTATCCGTATACTCTACAATCGGAGTAGCATCCGAAGCCAGAAAGAATTCATCCTTCCCTATCCCTACCACCAGCGGACTGCTTTTGCGTGCTGCAATAATCTCATCGGGATTATTCTTGTCGAGCACCGCTATAGCGTATGCGCCAATCACCTCATGCAGAGCCAACTGAACGGCAGTAAGTAAATCTAAATGGTTAGAAAGTTGGAAAAATTCAATTAACTGTACGAGAACTTCGGTATCTGTACTACTTTTAAAGATGAACCCTTTTTTTTGTAGCTTTTCTTTCAGGGTAGCGTAGTTTTCAATAATACCATTGTGGATAAGAGCTAGATTCTTTGAAGAAGAAAAATGAGGATGAGCGTTAGCCTGACAAGGCTCTCCGTGGGTGGCCCATCGGGTGTGGGCAATACCAATTGTACCGGAAACGTCTTTTGGGGAAACAAAAGCCTCTAGGTCTGAAACCTTTCCTTTCGTTTTATAAACGTTCAACCTCCTTTTTTTGTCTATCAATGCGACTCCTGCGCTATCATAGCCCCGGTATTCCAACCGCTTCAGGCCTTTTATGAGAACAGGGTAAGCATCTCGTTTTCCAATATAGCCTACTATTCCACACATAATCTACTAAGTATATGTTCTGATTCGACTGCAAAGATACAAATATCAATTAACATAAATGCAATAAAAAACCATAAATAATTGACGAAAGCGATAAAAAAGTAAGAATAAAAATCGAAAAGAAATATTTTATTCGTTTTTTTAATAAATATGAAAACTTACAGTATGATATTGTCTGTTGTGGTTTTAGTTACGATTTGAAAGACAGTAAGCAAGCAAGAAGGGTAATGTGTAAAGAGGACCGTCATCCCGACGCCCCTCTCCGCAAACTTAAAACAACCAACAAAAGAAATAGATAACCTTTATGCAGTGATTATCTAATAAAAAGCAATTCACGATATTTAGGTAATGTCCACATCTGGTTGTCTACGATCAGCTCCAGCTTGTCGATATGATAACGTATCTCTTCCAGCATCGGGGCGATGGTATCGTGATAGGCAATGGCCTTTTCGCGCTCGCTCTCTATTTTGTTCGCCACTTTTCGCGCCTCCACCATGGCATTTACATGCTCGGTGATGAAAATGGTTCGCCGGGCAATCTCTTCGATGAGTTTCATGTTCTCGGCCGACAGTTGGGATGCTTTTTCCGCCGGGAAGAGCTCTTTCATTTTATACACATTGTCTATCAGCTTGCTTTGGTATTCGGTGGCTACGGGGATGATGTGGTTCATCGCCAGGTCGCCCAGCACGCGCGCCTCGATCTGGATTTTCTTTGTGTAAGTTTCCCATTTCACTTCATTGCGCGCCTCCAGCTCCTTGCGGGTCATCACGCCGGTGGATTCGAACATGGCGATGCTCGCGGGCTTCAAGTAGTTGTCGAAAATGAGCGGGCAGCTCGTTTCGCAGTCCAGACCCCGATGGGCGGCCTCCGCCTTCCATTCGTCCGAGTAGCCGTTGCCGTCAAAACGGACAGGCTTGCACTCCTTGATGTAGCGGCGGATAATTTCAATGATGGCGGAGATTTTCGGTTCACCCTTTTCGATGAGCGCGTCCACGTCCTGCTTGAACCGGGCAAGTTGTTCGGCAACGGCCGCGTTGAGCGCAATCATGGCACTGGCACAGTTTGCCTCCGAGCCTACGGCGCGGAATTCGAAGCGATTGCCGGTGAAGGCGAACGGCGAGGTGCGGTTGCGGTCGGTATTATCAATCAGCAGTTCGGGAATTTGCGGGATGTCCAGCTTCATTCCCTGTTTGCCTGCCAGTGAGACAAGGTCATCGTTGCCGCTTTCTTCTATATGGTCCAGCACTTGCGTGAGCTGTTTGCCCAGGAAAGAAGAAATGATGGCTGGCGGCGCTTCGTTGGCTCCCAGGCGATGGGCGTTGGTGGCACTCATGATAGAGGCTTTCAGCAAACCGTTGTGGTGGTATACCGCCATCAGGGTGTTGACTATGAAGGTAATGAAGCGCAGATTGTCTTCGGCGGTCTTGCCCGGAGCCATCAGCAGGACGCCGGTGTCTGTACCCAGTGACCAGTTGTTATGCTTCCCCGAGCCGTTGACGCCTTTGAAGGGCTTTTCGTGCAGCAACAGGCGGAAACCGTGGCTCCGCGCCACCTTGCGCATGAGCGACATGATGAGCATGTTATGGTCTACCGCCAAGTTGCATTCTTCGAAAATGGGAGCCAGCTCAAATTGGTTGGGAGCCACTTCGTTATGGCGGGTCTTGACGGGTATGCCCAGTTCCAGCGCCTGTATTTCAAGGTCTTTCATAAAGGCAGCCACACGGGTGGGGATGGCTCCGAAGTAATGGTCTTCCAATTGCTGGTTCTTGCTGGCTTCGTGTCCCATCAGGGTGCGCCCGGTCAGCAGCAGGTCGGGACGGGCGGCATACAGTCCTTCGTCTACCAAGAAGTATTCCTGTTCCCAGCCCAAGTAGGCCACCACTTTCTTCACTTCTGGGTTGAAGTAACGGCACACGTCCACGGCGGCTTTGCCCACAGCACTCAAGGCTTTCAGCAGTGGCGTTTTGTAGTCCAGCGACTCGCCGGTGTAAGCAATGAAAACGGTAGGGATGCACAGGGTGTCGTCCACCACGAAGACAGGCGATGAGGGGTCCCATGCACTGTAGCCGCGTGCCTCGAAGGTGTTTCGGATGCCGCCGTTGGGGAAGCTGGAAGCATCAGGCTCCTGCTGTACGAGGAGCTTGCCGGAGAATTCTTCCATCATTCCACCCTTGCCGTCGTGTTCCACAAAGGCGTCGTGCTTTTCGGCTGTGCCTTCCGTCAGGGGTTGGAACCAGTGGGTGTAGTGGGTTACACCTAGCTCGGTTGCCCAGCGTTTCATGCCTGCCGCCACTTCGTCGGCTATGGCACGCTCCAGGGGGGCGCCGTTGTCCATGGCGTCCGTCAGTTTGGCATAGACGGCGCCGGGCAGATACTTGAACATTTTCTCGCGGTTGAAAACGTATTTGGCGAAATATTCACTGGGCCTTTCGGCTGGTGTCTCCACCGTTGCTGCTTTCTTCTTGAAAGCCGTTTCGACTACTCTGAATCTTAATTTTGACATAATACCTAAATTTGTTTAGTTGTTAATTAGTAGAATGAATGGAAAAAACTTTTGTGATTAATTGTATGCCGACTCGCCATGCTCGTAGATATCGAGTCCTTCCTCTTCAATGCGTTTCGGAACACGCAAGCCATGTATCTTGTCCAGCACTTTAAAAACAATGAAGCCCATGCCTGCCGCCCACACTCCTACTACGGCCGCGCCGAAGAGCTGTGCCAGCAGGAAGCTGCTTCCGCCGCCATAGAACAGCCCCTCTTCTGTAGCGAAGAGTCCCGTAAGAATCGTTCCCAGGCAACCGCAAACGCCGTGTACGGACGATGCGCCTACGGGGTCGTCAATTTTCAGCACATGGTCGATAAAGTCGACTGCAAATATCATTACCACGCCGCAAATGGCACCGATAAGTACAGACCCGAAAGGCGATACCAGGTCACATCCCGCCGTGATGCCCACCAGTCCTGCCAGCACACCGTTCAGTGTGAGGGACAAGGAAGGTTTGCCATACTTCATCCAACTCGCCACCAGTGCGAAGAAACCTCCTGCACAAGCTGCCAGGTTGGTGGTGAGGAACACATGCGAAATGGTCGTCTGGTCTCCACTTGTCGCCGCTGCCAACTGCGAACCGGGGTTGAACCCGAACCAGCCGAACCAAAGGATAAACACGCCCAGGCAGGCAAGCGTCAAACTATGACCGGGGATGGCCCTTGATTTGCCGTCTTTCCCGTATTTGCCAATACGCGGCCCCAGAATGGCGGCGCCCACCAAGGCAATCCATCCGCCTACGGAGTGAACCACCGTAGAACCGGCAAAGTCATGAAAAGTAGTGCCGAACGTCCTCATCATAAAAGAGCCTTCGTCTCCGTTCATCAGCCATCCGCCGCCCCAGGTCCAGTGGCCGGAAACCGGATAAATGAGTACGCTGATAAAGACAGTATAGACCAGATACATGGAGAACTTGGTACGTTCCGCCATGGCTCCGGACACGATGGTGGCCGCCGTGGCGCAGAATACAGTCTGGAAAATCAGGAAGCCTTCGATGGGCAATCCGTTGTCGATGATTTTGTCCATCGCCTCCAAGTTGAAAAAATGGGG
>ERZ860076.915-NODE-915-length-16414-cov-14.333761_pt1 | contig 16414 bp, 15 predicted proteins | sample MGYA00509982_ERZ860076 | MGnify/ENA primary metagenome ERZ860076 (study PRJEB30046, sample SAMN00715193) | human gut metagenome | study: EMG produced TPA metagenomics assembly of the A metagenome-wide association study of gut microbiota in type 2... | reverse complement strand
AAGTTCCCAAAGTACTATTTAATCTTATAAACTATTCAACCTTTACTATTTTCCTATAGGTTGTATCCGCCTTCTTACATCCTTGGATATTTCCAAAAACATATAATTCAATCTGCCGGAATGAATGCCCTTTTCATTCTCTTTATATTTCCGACTTGCATACTCTTTAGACTTATCAAAGGTTATACGGGACATCTGATTCTGCGTTTTTCCCACCATAGTAGAATCCAGCCGTTCATCAGGAAAGAAATCGTCCAAATCCACATCCCCAATCATGGTGATCTCAAGAAATTTCATATCTTTATGATTTGCATCAGTATAATAACCAACAAACATATGTCCGGGTGTACGTACCAATATCGGCTCAATATTTATGGCACGCAGCAAAGAAGCAAACAGAACACTCCCATCCACACAATTAATTTGCGATGACTCCAAGGCATCATCGAATGTACGAACACGTTGAGAGAAAACCACATTGCTGGACAGGCTTGTATTAGAAACCGAACTATACCGGAAATTACGTTTCTGTAAAACATTCCACAAGGCATAAACCTGATTATCGACAGCCTCAGGACTACCCTGATAACCGAGAAAACGATTCACAATACGAGTATTCAATGCTTCCCGCAGCAAATGGTCTATCATAGGATTTTCTTCATTGACATAAGCAGCAAAGAATATTCCGGTATCATGAAATCTCGTACCTCCCGTAACATACCCCAATAAACACTCATTGATACTGCGCACCGAAAAAGTACGTACCCGCTGCCCCAACTCTTTCCTGTTCATCTCTACCGTAACGGCAACGCTAATCGGCTCTGCCTGATTATTATTCTTCAAGGCTTCATAGTTCCAGATAATATCGGGATAGATTGTATACTCGGTACGTGGCCTTGCCAATACAAACTCCGAAACGGAACGGGAAAAGAAAGGGGTTTCCGCAACTTCTATCCTCACCCGGCTATAAGCCTTTGCCGACCGGACTTTCACAGCGATACAAGATTTTGGGTTTCCCACAAACATCGAATCAGCCGGCACAATCACCTGGGCATCTGTCGTTGCAACAGACAAAATGCTGGAAGGAAAAATATTCCCACCCAATTCATCCGTTATCTCAAAACCGGAACGGAAAGGAGCAACGTTCAACCAAATCGAACCAATGATTACAACAGCCAATACAGCCACTATTAACGGCATACGCCACTTAGATTGTCCCCACCTCTTTATATCCATTAATTCTTTCATATAGAAACCCTTTTTAAAACAATACAAAGATAATACTTAATTAGTTGCAAGAGAGATTTTGTAATCGCAATGTAATACTTGTTTCATTCCATCGTAACAAAAACGCCGCAATTTTGTCGAAGAAAAGAAATAAAGTTTAACTTTGTAATAAAGAGACTCTATACGTCTCTCATTACATTAATTCAGAAATACAATGAACGAATATCGGATTTTAGTAGTAGACGACGAAGAAGATTTATGCGAAATCTTAAAGTTTAACCTTGAGAATGAAGGCTACGAAGTAGATACCGCAAACTCTGCCGAAGATGCCTTGAAAATGGACATCAGTACTTACGACCTGCTATTATTGGACGTGATGATGGGGGAAATTTCCGGATTCAAAATGGCAAGTATGCTAAAGAAAGAAAAGAAAACGGCCAAGATTCCTATCATCTTTATCACAGCCAAAGACACCGAAAATGATACGGTAACCGGATTTAATATAGGAGCAGACGACTATATCTCCAAGCCTTTCTCCTTACGCGAAGTAGCAGCACGCGTTAAAGCCGTATTACGCCGTACCCGGCAAACTGAAACGGAGCGCGCACCTGAACAAATTGCCTATAAATCATTAGTGCTTGATATCATCAAAAAGAAAGTAAGCATAGACGGAGAGGAAGCTCCCCTCACCAAAAAAGAGTTTGAAATACTGCTCTTGCTATTGCAAAACAAAGGACGCGTATTTTCCCGCGAAGACATATTGAGCCGCATCTGGAGTGACGAAGTATATGTGTTGGACCGCACTATAGACGTAAACATCACCCGCCTGCGCAAAAAGATAGGAATATATGGCAAATGTATTGTAACTCGCTTAGGATATGGTTATTGCTTCGAAGCCGAATAATGACAGACACTTCCTGTCATTCAGCCGGAAGTTATTTCTTTCGGTAATCTCATTATTTCTTGTCTTTGCAGCCTGTTTTATTGCTTATCAATATCAACGGGAGAAAGAGTATAAAGTAGAACTGCTCGACACGCAACTCCAAGACTATAACGAACGCTTGCAACAGGAGTTGCGAAGTATTCCGGACAGTCTATGGACATCTACTTTAAACCGGTATATAGCCAAAGGTTCATACAGAGACCTTCGTGTCACTATCGTAAATTTACAAGGCCGCGTCCTTTATGACAGTTACAATGAAACTTCCCAAGAAGCATTCAGCAATCACATTAATCGTCAGGAAGTCCAAAAAGCATTAAAGAACGGCAAAGGATATGATTTAAGGCGCACCTCCGAAACAACAGGCATACCCTACTTCTATTCGGCAACTCTCTATCCCCAGTATATCATTCGCTCGGCATTACCCTATGATGTAAACCTGGTAAATAGTCTGGCTGCCGATCCGCATTACCTCTGGTTTACAGCTATTGTTACTTTATTGCTGATATTCGTTTTCTATAAGTTTACATCCAAACTGGGTACGGCAATCAACCATCTGCGGGAATTTGCCAAACGCGCCGATAAAAACGAACCGGTGGAAACCGATATACAATCTGCTTTCCCGCATAATGAACTTGGCGAAATATCCCAGCACATTATACAGATATATAAACGTTTGCGGGAAACCAAAGAAGCGTTATATATCGAACGTGAGAAACTGATTACACACCTGCAGACTTCTCGCGAAGGATTAGGTGTATTTACTAAAGACAAAAAAGAAATCTTAGTCAATAACCTCTTTACACAATACGGCAACTTAATCTCCGATTCCAACTTGCAAACTACCGAGGAGATATTTTCCATTTACGAATTTCAAAAAATCACCGATTTTATCAGTAAGGCACAAAGAAGACCTTCGGATAAAGAAGAGAAGCGTCTCTCCATCAACATCAATAAAAACGGGCGCATATTCATTGTAGAATGTATCATCTTCCAGGATCTGAGTTTTGAAATATCCATTAATGACATCACACAGGAAGAAGAACAAGTACGTTTGAAACGCCAACTGACACAGAACATTGCACATGAACTGAAAACCCCTGTAAGCAGTATTCAAGGGTATCTGGAAACAATTGTCAGCAATGAAAGCATCCCCCGCGAAAAGATGCAGACTTTCCTTGAACGGTGTTATGCCCAAAGCAACCGGCTGAGCCGTCTATTACGGGATATCTCCGTACTGACACGTATGGATGAAGCAGCCAATATGATTGATATGGAGAAAGTAGACATCAGCATGCTTGTCACCAATATAGTCAACGAAGTATCATTGGAACTGGAAGAAAAGCATATTACGGTAGTCAACGGTTTACATCCCAAAATACAATTAAAGGGTAACTATTCATTACTCTACTCCATATTCCGTAACCTCATGGATAACGCCATGGCTTATGCAGGAACCAATATCTACATCAACATCAACTGTTTCCGTGAGGATGAGAACTTCTATTATTTCAGTTTTGCAGATACCGGAGTAGGCGTTTCACCAGAACATCTGAATCGTTTGTTCGAACGCTTTTATCGTGTAGACAAAGGACGTTCGCGAAAATTGGGCGGTACAGGCTTAGGGCTTGCCATCGTAAAAAATGCCGTCATCATTCATGGCGGAACAATCTCCGCCAAGAATAATCAAGGTGGCGGACTGGAATTCGTTTTTACGTTGGCAAAGGAGAAATAATTTCTTTTATTCATTTTGGTTTGTTACTTTTTTCATTATCTTTGCGATGCATTGGTTTGCCGCCTTTTTTCAAAGGAGGCGATTAAAAGGGAATCAGGTGCAAGTCCTGAACAGTCCCGCTGCTGTAAGTTTCACATAATGTTGCAGACAATGAATTCTCTCTCCATGCCACTGGAAACGTTTTCCGGGAAGGCAGCCTGCAACAGAAACAAGTCAGAAGACCTGCCATGCATTATCTTATCATTGCTTTCGAGGAAAAAGCGTTGAGTCTAATGAACGGGATAAATTCTATCCAATCATTTCATTCATCAAAACTCTTTCAAAGAAAGTAAAAGAGAATAAACTCTGCCAAGTTTATTTAAATGATGTCCGGCCGAAGTGATTCGCCCGGACATTTGTTTTACAGAAAGTCATCAAAAACATTGTTCATCATCTATAAAATCATTATATTCGGCACATAAAACACAAAAACGGATTTATCCGTTGACCTATTGTCTAACTTATAAAAAATAATCTATGGAATTACCATTTGCCGAATCATGGAAAATCAAAATGGTGGAACCTATTCGTAAAAGTACCCGCCAGAAGCGTGAACAGTGGTTGAAAGAAGCCCATTACAATGTTTTTCAACTAAAATCAGAACAAGTTTATATCGATCTTATCACCGATTCGGGAACAGGAGCCATGAGCGATCGGCAATGGGCCGGTATCATGCTCGGAGACGAAAGCTACGCTGGGGCTTCTTCTTTCTTCAAATTGAAAGAAGTCATTACCCGCCTGACCGGTTTTGAATATGTCATTCCTACACATCAGGGACGTGCTGCCGAAAATGTACTATTCTCTTATCTGGTTCATGAAGGAGATATTATCCCGGGAAATTCTCATTTCGACACAACCAAAGGTCATATCGAAAGCCGAAAAGCAATAGCATTGGACTGTACGATAGATGAAGCACGGCAAACGCAACTGGAAATTCCCTTTAAGGGCAACGTAGATCCTGCAAAGCTGGAAAAAGTATTACAAGAACATCACAGCCGCATACCATTTATCATTGTTACCATTACCAATAACACAGCCGGCGGGCAACCTGTTTCCATGCAAAATTTACGGGAAGTCCGGAATATTGCCGATAAATACAATAAACCTGTCATATTCGACTCCGCCCGTTTTGCCGAAAATGCCTATTTCATAAAGACACGTGAAGAAGGTTACCAAGATAAGAGCATAAAGGAAATAACCAAAGAGATGTTTGCCCTTGCAGACGGTATGACAATGAGCGCCAAAAAAGACGGCATCGTAAATATGGGAGGATTTATTGCAACCCGCCGACAAGACTGGTATGAAGGAGCAAAAGGATTCTGCGTACAATTCGAGGGTTACCTTACTTATGGCGGTATGAATGGTCGAGATATGAATGCACTTGCCATCGGCTTGGATGAAAACACCGAATTTAATAATCTTGAAACCCGTATTCGCCAGATAGAATATCTGGCTAAAAAATTAGATGAATACGGAATACCGTACCAACGTCCCGCCGGAGGACATGCAATCTTTGTAGATGCTCCCAAAGTTTTAACACATGTTCCTAAAGAAGAGTTTCCTGCACAGACTTTAACCGTCGAGCTATATCTGGAAGCCGGCATACGCGGATGTGAAATCGGCTATTTACTTGCCGACCGTGATCCCGTTACCCGTGAAAACCGCTTCAACGGACTGGATTTACTCCGGCTGGCTATTCCACGCCGCGTGTATACCGATAACCACATGAATGTAATAGCCGCTGCGCTCAAAAATGTATATGACAGACGCGAAACAATTACAAGAGGAGTACGTATTACTTGGGAAGCTCCGTTAATGCGTCATTTTACAGTACAATTGGAAAGGCTGTAACTACAAACTCAATGTCAGGACAAAGTCTGAAAACAAATAGTAGTAAATCTGAAAAATCTGTTTCTCCGCCGTACGGTATTCGGCGGCGGAGAACACACCTTGTTCGCCAGACGTAAAAGGCATTACATGCAAATGTTCCCGAAAATCGACATCGGAAGCGTTCATACATTTAAACATGGTTTCTTTTGCAGACCAGTGAAGCAACAACGACCAGGTTTCCGTACCTTTGAATAAGGATTTTTTTTCATCTTCACGCATGAACTTATGCGCCACTTTCCGTACCCGCTCGCTATAACACTCAATATCAATCCCGACTCTTTTCCCCGGCTCACTTAACAGAACCGCTACATAACCTTTGGTATGTGAAATACTGATGGAAAAAGAGCCGTCTGCCAAATAGGGCCCGCCATTGGAATAATAGTGTATTTCTTTCTCTTCGCCAAGCATTGTATATAGTAATACACGCACAGCCAGCCACTCCAACTTACGAGAAACGGCTGTAAATTTTCCAATGCCCTCTTCATATTTTTCTTTATGAGGAAGTAAAGCAAGCAATTCTTCCAAACTTTCACTTGCTTTCCAGATACCCCACTTGTATGAACTCTCTGTATATTGTTTAAAAACGGGCATTACTTCTCTGTTTCAGAACCCTCCCGTACCGGCTCATTTATTGTAAATTTCACCTTTAAGATACGGCGGTTATCCATTTCAAGGACCTCAAATTCATAATAACCATAAGTTACTTTCTCGTGAAGCGCCGGAAATTCCCCTTTCAACTCAAGTAAAAGCCCTGCTAAAGTATCGGCATCACCTGCCACTTCATCAAAAGTTTCTTCATCTATCTTGGTTATCTTATAGAAATCCGTCAGTTGTGTTTTAGCCTCAAACACCCATGTGTGGTCATTGAGTACGGCATAAGTACGTTCTTCATCATCGTATTCGTCACGAATCTCCCCAACAATCTCTTCAATAATATCTTCCATCGTAACAATACCCGATGTCCCTCCGAATTCATCCACCACAATAGCGATATGAATCTTGTTTGCCTGAAAATCACGCAGCAAATCATCAATCATCTTGGTTTCCGGAACAAAGTAAGCCGGACGAATCAATGACTGCCAACGAAAATTATCTCCTTTATTCAAATGAGGGAGCAAATCCTTGATATAAAGCACCCCTTTTATATTGTCACGTGTTTCCGCATAAACAGGAATACGCGAATAAGCGTTCTCCACGATACACTTTAACACATCCTTAAAAGAAGTGCGAATTTCCAAGTCAACCACATCCAGACGCGATGTCATGACTTCCTTAGCCGTCTCACCTCCAAAACGAATGATACCCTCCAAGATATTGTTTTCTTCCGAAAGCTCGGCTTTATCTGTCAATTCCAACGCATGAGAAAGCTCATCTACTGATATATTATGATTTTTACGCACAAAATGCTTGTTAAGAAACGAAGTGGAGCGTACCAATATCGACGACAACGGATAGAATATGGAACGGCATGCCAGGATGCCGGGAGCTGCAAAACGGCAAAATGCCAATGTTTTCTGCGCTGAATAAATCTTCGGCATAATCTCACCGAAAAGCAGCAACAGAAAAGTCAATACAACCGTTAGGATTAAAAATTCCGCAATAACCGAATGGAATTGGAATACATTCATAAAAAAGAAATTACAGAGCATGATAATGGTCACATTCACGAAATTGTTCGTAATCAGTATCGTGGCCAGCAGTCGTTCTGTATCATCCAACAAATTTCTGATTTTCTCATCAGAAGGATGTTTCCCCTCTTCAATAGAATTCAAATCAGACGGCGAGAGTGAAAAAAATGCAATTTCGGAAGCCGAAGCAAAACCGGAAGCAAGCAAAAGCACACCAGCCAATACAATAGCTATAATAGCCGAAACAGAAGGAGTATGTACGGTTATACTGTTAAAAATATCTGCCAATTGGCATAAATAAGCGTCTGGGTCCAAAGATTTTGGTTTTAGTTAAACAATTAGAACGGTAAATCGTCCGTTGGATTATTTTGTGCAGGAGCAGCCTGCGAGTGTGTTGACTGTACAGGAGCAGCCGTTTGTCCGGATATACCTGCCTGCGGTGTAGTTCCGGGCGCTGCGCTTCTTGCAGACAGCATTTCCATGTTATCTACAAAAATCTCCGTTACATAGCGTTTTGCACCGGTCTGATCATCATACGAACGGGTCCGTATTTTACCTTCCACATAAAGTTTGTCTCCTTTATGCACATATTTCTCAGCCGTTTCTGCCAGTCCGCGCCAAAGGACAAGATTATGCCACTCCGTACGTTCAGGAACTTGCGTTCCGTTTGCCAATGTATAGGCACGGTCTGAAGTAGCCAAAGGGAAAGTAGCAACAGCCACACCGGTATCGAGATACCTCACCTCGGGGTCTCTGCCTACATTTCCTAATAATATCACTTTATTTACTGACATACGCTTTCAATTTTAAAATTTGTTGCCAAAATTAGCGAGAATAACAACATCATGCAAGAATACAGCCAACTTTTATAAATACTTCTCCAAAAAAGCATGTACCAAGCGAGATACCGGATACTGCTCCAAATCTTCCATTCTGATACACTGGTATTCCGAAAAAGAACGGGAGTTCTCCGGCAAAACGACTTCATAAAAGTTAGCGTATATCACCCGATGGGACAGCACATGTTTCACATTTCGAAACACCAAACGTACTTCCGGTACCTCTCCTTCCGCTATAAGTGAGCGAAAGGATGCCGATGATAAAAATTCCTCTTCCGATAGATTTCTATCCGTTTCAACCAATGGCAATTCAAACAGGTTTTTCCAAATATCATCAGCCGTTCGTTTATGTATAAAAGTACACGCGCCCATGCGTACATATATATAATTAAAATAACGGTTGGACGTCTTTGTTCTGTGTTGCTTCACGGGAAGTTGCATAACCTGCCCTTTCGATAAGGCGGAACAGCTATCCGCCAAAGGACAAAACATACAGTTAGGAGACTGTGGCGTACACTGAATAGCCCCAAAATCCATTATAGCCTGATTATAAGTAGCCGGGCGGGATTTATCGAGCATTTCATCAGCTAAAGCAGCAAAAAGTTTCTTTCCTTCCGTAGAGTCAATAGGCACATCAATGCCGCAATAACGGGAAAGCACACGATACACATTTCCGTCCACTACTGCATAGGGCATATTATAGGCTATGGAACAAATGGCGGCAGCCGTATAATCCCCTACCCCCTTCAAAGCCCGCACTTCCTGATAGCTTTCCGGAAACTTACCGTTCATACTCTTAGCAGCAGCATGCAGATTACGGGCACGAGAATAATACCCCAATCCCTGCCAATACTTCAAGACCTCGTCTTCCGAAGCCGAAGCCAAAGTTCTCACATCAGGAAAACGGCGGATAAAACGAAGAAAATACTCATATCCTTGTACCACTCTCGTCTGCTGCAAAATAATCTCAGAAATCCATATCCGGTAGGGATCAGTAGTGCCTCTCCAAGGCAAATCACGTTTATTATCCGCATACCAATCCAATAAAGCTTCAGTCAATCTATTCATATATAGTTTCATACCCCAAAAGGACACACATCCTTTTTCAAAAGAACAAAAATACAGTTTTTCAGTCTAACAAAACCTAATGCTTTGACTTTTTTCAAAAAATGTCCAAAATATATTTTTTAGAGCCGCTAAAAAGCTATATATTTGCAGTCCAAAAAATTAGAAAACTATAGTAATAATATTTTTTTTAAGAAAAAAATGACTAAAGCTGATATTGTAAACGAAATTACAAAGAACACCGGAATCGACAAAGTAACAGTGCTTGCAACCGTTGAAGCGTTCATGGACGCAGTGAAGGCATCTTTATCTAAAGATGAAAATGTTTATCTCCGCGGGTTTGGTAGTTTTGTAGTAAAGAAAAGAGCTCAAAAAACAGCTCGTAACATCTCAAAGAACACTACTATCATTATTCCGGAACACAACATTCCGGCTTTTAAACCTGCCAAGACATTCACCATTGCTGTGAAAAAATAATAAACAATTAGTATTAACCCATAAAATTTTGAAGCTATGCCAAGCGGAAAGAAGAAAAAAAGACATAAAATGTCTACGCACAAGCGTAAAAAAAGACTAAGAAAGAACAGACATAAAAGCAAAAAGTAATTTTTAGTCTGAAGGACAAAATAAAGAACAAACTTGTGAAGCTAATTGTCTCGCGGGTTTGTTCTTTGTTTAAGTATCAAACCGGTTCGTCAATGTAAAAAAGATTGATGTACCGGTAAATCTGAACAGAAAACATCTGTATAATAAAAATGTAAAAGCAAATTATTGTGACAAGCGAACTCGTTGTAGACGTACAGCCCAAAGAAGTTTCCATTGCTTTACTCGAAGACAAAAGCCTGGTGGAACTCCAAAGCGAAGGAAGAAACATTTCCTTCTCTGTGGGCAACATGTATTTGGGACGTGTCAAGAAATTGATGCCGGGCCTGAATGCCTGCTTCGTGGATGTAGGTTACGAGAAAGATGCTTTTCTTCATTATCTGGACTTAGGTCCTCAATTTAACTCATTAGAAAAATACGTAAAGCAAACTTTAAGCGACAAAAAAAAGCTTAATCCAATTACCAAAGCAACCATACTTCCCGACCTTGAAAAGGACGGAACAGTATCCAACACACTCAAGGTAGGACAAGAAGTAGTGGTGCAAATCGTAAAGGAGCCTATCTCAACCAAAGGGCCGAGACTGACTTCCGAACTCTCCTTTGCCGGAAGGTATCTTGTATTGATTCCCTTTAATGATAAGGTTTCCGTATCACAAAAAATTAAATCAAGTGAAGAGCGCGCCCGCCTCAAACAACTGCTGATGAGCATCAAACCCAAGAATTTCGGTGTCATCGTCCGCACTGTTGCCGAAGGTAAACGCGTGGCCGAGCTTGACGGAGAGCTTAAAGTTCTATTAAAACATTGGGAAGAAGCTATTGTCAAAGTACAAAAAGCCACCAAATTTCCGACACTGATTTACGAAGAAACCAGCCGCGCCGTAGGTTTGTTGCGCGACTTGTTCAATCCTTCTTTCGAAAACATCTATGTGAACAACGAAGCTGTATTCAACGAAATCAAGGATTACGTAACACTCATCGCCCCTGAACGGGCAGGAATTGTAAAACTGTACAAAGGACAACTTCCTATTTACGACAATTTCGGTATCACCAAACAGATAAAATCGTCATTCGGCAAAACCGTTTCATACAAAAGCGGGGCTTACCTGATTATTGAGCACACCGAAGCGCTTCACGTAGTAGACGTGAACAGCGGTAACCGCATCAAGAATGCCAACGGGCAGGAAGCCAACGCACTGGAAGTGAATCTGGGAGCCGCCGATGAACTGGCACGCCAATTGCGGCTAAGAGATATGGGTGGTATCATCGTGGTGGATTTCATCGACATGAATGAAGCCGAAAACAGACAAAAGCTTTACGAACGTATGTGTGCCAATATGCAGAAAGACAGAGCACGACACAACATCCTGCCACTCAGCAAATTCGGATTGATGCAGATTACGCGTCAACGAGTACGTCCGGCAATGGATGTGAATACTACGGAAACCTGTCCAACCTGCTTTGGTAAAGGCACTATTAAATCGTCCATCCTCTTTACGGACACTTTAGAGAGTAAAATTGACTACCTTGTCAACAAACTGAAGATAAAGAAATTCTCGTTACACATCCACCCGTATATCGCTGCCTACATCAATCAGGGAGTTCTCTCACTGAAACGGAAATGGCAAATGAAATACGGATTCGGAATCAAGATTATTCCAAGTCAGAAATTAGCATTTCTGGAATATGTTTTCTACGATCCGCAGGGAGAAGAGATTGACATGAAGGAAGAAATCGAAATCAAATAAAAGAAACGGCGAAGTCAGATAAAATACTTCGCCGTTTTTTTTGTTTATCACAGTGCCAGACGGTAGATTTCCTTACTGTCCTGTTTAGTCAGTTTCACATAATTGCCCACAAACTCTCCCTTATTGCGATGCAGGTTATCCGCCAAGCGGTCTATATCGGGATTCTCAATACCCAGTTCCTTAAAGTTAACCGGCAGCCCTATAAAACGGAAAAAGTGTTTCAAACGGGATACACCCGCCAATGCCATCTCTTCCAAATCCTCCGATTCGGGAACACCGAAAACACGGTTGGCAAACCGGGTTATCTTTTTCGGATTATGTCCGGCCACAAAAGTCATCCATGCCGGAACTATTACAGACAATCCGGCGCCATGCGTAACGTTGTAAATCGCACTGACTTCATGTTCCAGAAAATGCGAAGCCCAATCTTCCTCGCAACCCACACCACAAGTCCCGTTATGAGCAATCGTTCCGCACCACATAATATTGGCGCGCGCACCGTAATCTCCCGGATTTTGTTTTATGCGATAAGCTTCTTTAATGATAGCCGTCAGCGTACCTTCACAAAGACAGTCGCTAATCTCCACATCCTGCGTATTAGTAAAATAACGTTCCATGATATGCACCATCATATCGGCAATGCCGCAAGCCGTCTGAAAAGGCGGCAATGTATAAGTCAATTCCGGATTCATAATGGAAAAGACAGGGCGCAACAATTCCGGCACACGCAAGCTTAGCTTTTGCAGGGTATCCACTTTCGTTATCACCGAGTTGCCCGAGCCCTCGCTACCCGCAGCAGGAATTGTCAGCACAACAGCAACTTTCAATGCTTCCGTCACTTTTGCCTTACCTATAAAGAAATCCCAAAAATCACCCTCATAAGGTACACCGGCAGCGATAGCCTTTGCTGTATCAATTACAGAACCGCCTCCTACCGGGAGCAGTAAATCAGCCTGTTCACGACGGCAAATTTCAATCCCCTCATACACCTTCGTATCCACCGGATTAGGTTGCACACCACCCATCTCGCAATAACGAATACCGGCTTTCTGCAAAGATTGCTTCACTCTGTCCAACAACCCGCTGCGCAGCACGGAACCGCCACCATACACAATCATTACTTTCCGTGCCCCATACTTACCGGCCAAGGCACCGACTTGCATTTCCGTGTCCTTGCCGAATACAAATTCGGTAGGACTGTAAAAGACAAAATTATTCATATACCTATAACATAAAAACAGATTAACGCAAATATACGCAGAGTTTCAAGATAAAGAATGCCCCCTGCGTAAATTTGCGTTAAACCACACCTGATAATTTATCCTATATACCGACTGTATCTTTCAAAGAAACGCTTGAATGCTCCCCACTTCATCAACCCTTGTTCAAATACCAGAATCCCCAGCAACGCACAGGAAATGCCCAACATCACATCAATCAGATAATGATGTCCGGAATAGACAGCCGTCCACCAGATACCCGCCATGATAACAGAGAACAAAGCTATCAGCCATTTCTTGCAACGTCCCATAATAGCGTATGCTACAGCCACCACCATATAAGCCGCATGCAATGAAGGAACAGCGGCAAACACATTGGCGTTCCGTCCATAAATGGAATGAAAGACAGAGCACCCCAGCTGTTCGTCAAAGCGCCCCAGTCCCGCTACATTACCCGGAGTATTGAGAACCGGCTCAAAGCCATAATTCATGGCATACCAGGGCGGTGCTGCCGGATGAATATAATATCCGGCAAACCCGATAAGATTTACCAGCAGAAAGACCATGGCAAAGCGAAGATATACCTTGCGTTTGCCTTTCAGATAAAGCCACAGACCGAATGCAATGGGAACAGGAACCCAGCAAAGGTAGAATATACCAGCAAAGAAATCGCCTACCGTACAGTGATTCTGTGCAAAATACTCGCAGGGAATCAATCTTGTCCCATCAATCGAGATACCGAACAAGGACTTCTCCGCCTCATACAATCCCTGCACATCAATAGGATTCACCTCATAGTTGGGATACACCCGCATCCAGTCGTAAGAAATGCCAAAGATGATAAAAGGAAGTAGCGCTACCGCCAATTTACGGGTTGTTTTTCCTGCAAAAAAGAGTATCAGAAACAGTCCCGTCATTAAAAGATGCTCTGTACGCAACCCTATACACACGGCTGTCAGCAACAAGAACAGTGCTGTAAGGACAACAACAGGCAACGCTTCTTTGACAGAAGGAAAAATATCTTTTCTCATTATTGTTTCTTTAATAATTTATAGCAATGCGCAATGCGCGCGAATGCTGTCAGATTAGCAAGAACGGCTATCACGGCCATAGGAACAATCAGTATCAGCATAGGGTCGAACGCCTCGCAATCTCCGAAAATACCACAGAATAAAGCACCAAGGCTGGTCAGCACCACACGCTCGGGACGCTGCATGAAGCCTACTTTACATTCCAGTCCCAATCCTTCGGCACGTGCACGCACATAACTCACCATAAGCGAACCGACCAATGCGACAAAAGTAATCATCGATCCCCACAGATACCCTTGCAAAATCAGATAATAGAAAATACCGAACAGCGTCACCATCTCGCTATAACGGTCGAGCACCGAGTCATACAATGCTCCGAACGTAGAAGACATATTGCCTACACGCGCCACGCGCCCGTCCATCATATCGAACAAACCGGCAAAGAGAACTATTCCTCCTCCCCAGCCCACATAAGCAAGCTCACCCGGTTTATACATGCCCGCATACACAAATACGCATGCAGCCACGATGTTCATCACCAATCCGGTAGTAGTAATAAAATTAGGCGTAATGCCTACCTTGATCATTCCATGCACAACCGGATTTATAATCTTATAAATCAACTGTTGCAGCCAATCTCTATAATTCATATCAGTTCTATTTAGTCTCTAAAATATTGTCGTATAAATTTCCCGAAATTATGATTACGATATACGAATACCCGTTGCAGATGATAGTTCCAGAAGAACGCCACCAGGATGGCTACGATAATCTTGGACAGGATAAACACATCGTTTATATAATGTCCCAGCAATCCGTCCACCCAGTGCATACCCGTCAGCCACTCGGTCAGAGCAAACGTGCCCCATGTATTCAATAAAATACTACCTCCCCAGACAAAAAGATACTTCAGTGCAACATGCGTCTTTTTGCAGTCGTCCGCATGAAATACCCACCCGTAATTGATAACGCAATTCACCACGCCGCCAACTACAGAGCCCAGAAAAGTAGCATACAAATAAAAAAGTCCGGATAGTTTAACCAGCAGAATGGTCACCAAGAAATCTATGAGACTTGCCACGTATGACGAAAGCTGAGCCTTGATAAAGACCCAAACAGCATGACGCCATCCTGCAAATCCCGGTTTTCCTTTCAGCTTATCAGCCATCTTACTCCGATTAAGACTACAAAGCTATAAATTCCCGCCAAGATATCGTCCATCATCACGCCAATTCCGCCCGGAAAACTTTCCATGCGACGGATGCCTAACGGTTTGAATATGTCAAACAGACGAAAGAGAGCAAAAGCCCCCAACGCATACCAGACATTTCCAGCCGGTGCTGCCAGCAATGCAATCCACACTCCTACCATTTCGTCCACCACCACCCGTGACGGGTCCTCTCCCCAGAAAGGTTCAAGACGATTGGTCGCCCATACTCCCATTACCGTAAAAAAGAGAATAAGAGCCACCGTCAGCCATATCAGGCATATTTCCGAAACAATGAAAGATATTCCGAACCAGATAAGCACAGCCAGTAAAGCGCCTGCGGTACCCGGAGCGAAAGGAGAAAAGCCCGAACCGAAGCCCGTACCGATGATAACCGGGAAAAAAGAGGGTTTCTTCATTGATAAAAAGTGATAGAATAATAAAAGTGACAAGATAATGCGGTAATAAAGTCATAAAAGTGGTAAGGCAGTAAAGTGATGACATTTCAAGCGGAAACTTGCCAATCACTCTATCGCCTTATCACTTTTATTACCTTACCGTTTTCTTATTTTAGTCCAAATAGCTCGGTGCAGTTTCGCCTACCATATTACGCAGGGTTTCCTTCACCATTCTCCATTGTTGGAACAGGTCATGTACCGGTTCGTGTTCAAAGTCGTGCATCGGGCTCTTGCAGAAGAATGACAGCCAAGTCTGGATACCGCACATACCGGCACGCAGAGCGAGGTCACTGAAGATAACCAGGTCGAGTGCGATAGGAGCTGCCAAGATAGAGTCGCGGCACAGGAAGTTAACCTTGATTTCCATCGGATAGCCCATCCAGCCGAAGATATCGATATTATCCCATGCCTCCTTGTTGTCCTTACGGGGCGGGTAATAGTTGATACGTACTTTGTGATATACATCACCGTACAAATCGGGGAATTTTTCGGGTTCGAAGATATTGTCGATAACGGACAGCTTGCTGACTTCTTTGGTCTTGAAGTTTTCCGGTTGGTCAAGCACTTCACCGTCACGATTACCCAAGATATTGGTAGAGAACCATCCGCTTACACCCAGCATACGGGTCTTGAACATCGGAGCAAGTACAGTTTTCATCAAAGTCTGACCGCTCTTGAAGTCTTTACCGGCAATAGGCACATTCATTTTCTTGGAGAATTCCCACATAGCCGGAGTATCTACGCACAGGTTAGGAGCACCCATGATGAACGGAGCACCTTCTGCGAT
>ERZ860076.914-NODE-914-length-16421-cov-2.113345_pt1 | contig 16421 bp, 10 predicted proteins | sample MGYA00509982_ERZ860076 | MGnify/ENA primary metagenome ERZ860076 (study PRJEB30046, sample SAMN00715193) | human gut metagenome | study: EMG produced TPA metagenomics assembly of the A metagenome-wide association study of gut microbiota in type 2... | reverse complement strand
AAGAAATAGCTTCTTATGATAAGTTGTTCGAGATGAACGTACGCTATTTTGAGTCTACGGCACAATTTGTTCAGAAGCTGAAGCTCACAGGAGGAGATTATAAGATAGAAGGTTTTCTGGAATTCGGTGCTTGTAACGATGAAAACTGCTTGCCTCCTACGCAGGTAGAATTTAATTTTTCGGGTAAAGCGGAAGCCGCTAAAGGTGCAGCAGCCGCAACTCCAGCTGAAAAGGTAACAGCTCCGGCAGAGGACACGAAACCGGAAACCCAACCTGCTTCTCAAACTGTAACACCTGCGGACACAGCTTCTACTGGCATCATAGGTGGTGCAGATGGTCCGACGGATATAAATGTGGCAGGCAATATTGACTTGTGGAAACCTGTCATCAATGATCTGCAATCTTATGGTGAAACCACTTCACAGGAAGATATGTCATGGTTCTATATCTTTATCACCGGTTTCCTCGGCGGACTGCTGGCATTGTTTACCCCTTGTGTGTGGCCTATTATCCCTATGACAGTAAGTTTCTTCCTGAAACGTTCCAAAGATAAAAAGAAAGGTATTCGTGATGCCTGGACGTATGGCGCTTCCATCGTGGTGATTTACGTAACTTTAGGTTTGGCCATTACGTTGATCTTTGGAGCCAGTGCGCTGAACGCACTTTCCACGAATGCTGTGTTTAATATCCTTTTCTGTTTGATGCTGGTTGTGTTTGCAGCTTCCTTCTTCGGAGCTTTCGAACTGACGCTGCCCTCTAAATGGAGCAATGCAGTAGATAGTAAAGCGGAAGCAACAAGCGGTTTGCTCAGTATCTTCCTGATGGCATTCACGCTTTCACTGGTATCTTTCTCTTGTACAGGTCCTATTATCGGTTTCTTGCTGGTACAGGTATCTACAACGGGTAGCGTGGTAGCTCCGGCTATCGGTATGCTCGGTTTTGCTATTGCTTTGGCATTGCCGTTCACACTGTTCGCCCTGTTCCCGTCCTGGCTGAAGTCTATGCCGAAATCAGGCGGTTGGATGAATGTCATAAAGGTTACCCTCGGTTTCCTGGAATTGGCTTTTGCTCTGAAGTTCCTCTCTGTAGCCGACCTGGCTTATGGCTGGCGCATCCTCGACCGCGAAACGTTCCTGGCATTGTGGATTGTTCTGTTTGCTTTACTGGGCTTCTATCTGTTGGGCAAGATCAAGTTCCCGCATGATGATGATGATACGAAAGTGGGAGTGGGCCGCTTCTTTATGGCACTTTTCTCACTGGCATTTGCCGTATATATGGTTCCCGGTTTGTGGGGGGCTCCGTTGAAGGCGGTCAGTGCTTTTGCGCCGCCTATGCAGACTCAGGACTTCAATCTCTATAATAATGAAGTGCATGCCAAGTTCGATGATTACGATCTGGGTATGGAATATGCCCGTCAGCATGGCAAACCAGTAATGCTCGACTTCACCGGTTATGGTTGTGTAAACTGTCGTAAGATGGAGCTTGCCGTATGGACAGACTCCAAGGTAAGTGACATTATCAACAACGACTACGTACTTATTACACTTTATGTAGATAATAAAACCCCGTTGACCTCACCTGTTAAAGTGACAGAAAACGGTCGGGAACGTACATTGCGTACAGTAGGCGATAAGTGGAGTTATCTCCAACGCGTTAAATTCGGTGCTAATGCACAGCCCTTCTATGTGCTGATAGATAATGAAGGTCGCCCTTTGAATAAATCTTATTCGTATGACGAGGACATTCCTAAGTATATCGAGTTCTTGCAAACAGGATTGGAAAACTATAAGAAAGGAAAATAAACGAACGAATGCCCGGCTGATATCATGCGACCGGGCATTTTTCATTAATCAATAACTTTATGAGACATATTGTAGACATCGAGACATGGGAGCGCCGGGACAATTACAATTTCTTCCGGGGCTTTGTAAATTCCTGGTATTCCATTACCACAGAGATTGATTGTACCGAAGCCAGTGCCGCAGCGAGAGCCTCGGGCCATTCCTTTTTTCTCTATTATCTGTATGCCGTAGTGCGTTCGGCGAATGAAGTTCCGGAACTCCGTTATCGTACCGACAAGAACGGACAAGTTATTTTTCATGATGAAGTGGATATCATTTCTCCGATAGCTGTCCCCGGAAAGACCTTTTATACGGTTCGGATTCCTTACCACGAAGATTTCAAACGCTTTTATGCCGAAGCGTATGAGTTGATAACCAATATCCCCGAAGATGGCAATCCTTATGGTGCCGAAGAGGAGTTGGCAAAACAGGGAGATTATGATGTAGTGCATTTAAGCGCTGTTCCTAAAATGTATTTCACTGCCACCACCTATACGCTGGCCGAAGCCGGCAATGGTTGCAGTTACCCTTTGATGACTTCCGGTAAAGCGGTAACCCGCGAGGGGCGTCTGGTATTTCCTTTATCCATTTATGTAAATCATGCCTTTGTAGATGGTTCGCATCTGGCATCATTTTTTCAAAAGATAGAAGAACACCTGAAACGAATTTCACGGGAATAAATTGATAGAATAAGTAAGCTATGCTTTCTTCTTATTTTATCTTTTCCCTTTTTTATTTCCCGGATTTTACATACGTTTGCAGCATCTATTAAACTTTTGTTTCCCGAAAAAACTAAAGATTGCTATATGTGTGCAGATAATTTCTCAGAAGAACGTTCACTCATTCTCCGCTTGATAGGGGGGGATGAGGACGCCTTTTGTGAATTGTATGCCACTTATAAAAACCGTCTGATATACTTTGCAATGCGTTTCCTTAAATCGCGGGAGTATGCAGAAGATGTTTTTCAGGATGCTTTCACTGTAGTTTGGCAAAGCCGCCGTTTCATTAATCCCGATGCTTCCTTTTCTTCCTATCTCTACACCATTATGCGCAACCGGATACTGAACCAGTTGCGCAATGCTGCTAATGAGGAAAAACTAAAGGAGAGTATTCTTTCACAGGCATTGGACTACACGGAAGATACCAAACGTGAAGTTATGCTGAATGATTTGAAATCCCTCATTTCCCATGCCTTGCAGCAACTGACTCCCCGCCAGCGTGAGATTTTTGAGATGAGTCGTGAAGCCCAGCTCTCTCATAAAGAGATTGCAGATAAGTTGGGCATCTCCGTCAACACCGTTCAGGAGCATATATCTATCTCCCTTAAGTTGATTCGTACCTATCTCATTAAGTATTCAGGCAGTGAATATGTGGATTTGCTATTGCTGCTGATTTGCCTTAATACATAATAAATGTTAATCATACCCTAGATGTTTTCCTTTACTGTGTATTACTCTATGTAAAGGAAAAGTTTTCATGACCTTTATACTAAAAGAGCCCGCACAATGAAGAATGATGTAACAGACAAATCTATAATGCGCCGTTATCTGGATGATATGTACACCCAGGAAGAGGCACGTGGATTATTATCCCGACTGAAAGATGATATTCATGCCCCAATGCTGGATGAACTAGCAACAGATGTCTGGAAAGAAGCCGCTATGGAAGAGCTCACCACCGGCATGGAACGTGAAAAATATAAGGAAGAAGCCAGTCGGTTACTGAAACGCATCGAACATAAGAAACGCACCTGGTTTCGGCGGATAGTCCTGACGGTGGCAAGTGCCTCTGCTGTTGTACTGCTCATTTTCGGGGGAATCAATCTACTGGGTTATATGGATAAACGGCAGATTTCTTATTTGGAAGCCTCTACCTCTTATGGTGAATCCAGACAAATCCGGTTGCCGGATGGAACACAGCTGATCTTAAATTCCTGTTCCCGTGTTCGCTACCCGAACAGTTTTGTAGAAGATGAACGGCAGATAGAATTGGAAGGCGAAGCTTATTTTCAGGTTCAACGAAACGAAAAGCAACCTTTTATTGTCAGGACCGCCCGTTTTGATGTAAGGGTTCTGGGAACTTGCTTTGATGTGAAAGCTTATTCTTCGGATGAAGTTGTTTCTGTAGATGTGGAGAGTGGCAAAGTACAGGTGGATCTGCCTGAAGCGATGATGCGTTTGCAGGCTAAGGAACAAGTGTCGATCAATACACTTTCCGGTGAATACAGCAAACGGTGCGAAGAACGTGATGTTGCCGTATGGCGCAAAGGTGGATTACGTTTCAGCAGCACTCCGGTGCGCGATGTGGCTAAAGAGCTTGAACGCATGTATAATTGTCGCATTACGTTTGCGGAAGGACAGGAGTTCAACAACCTGATTTCCGGAGAACATGAAAATAAAAGTTTGGAGGCAGTACTCCAATCAATGGAATATACCAGTGGCATCCGGTATAGAAAAGAAGGAAATCATATCTTCTTATTCAAGTAGCAGAAAAGCATGGATATACGTCCGGCTGGTAAACGGATGTGTGTTATAATATATGTGAGTATTAATATGTTTAACCTTTAATTAAAAGAGAATATAGAATATGAAAGCACCCACTTAGCGTCTCCTCTAAGAAAAATAGGAGCTGTCTCACAGAGAAGCCCCTATCTCGTAATGCGAACAGGTATTCATTCGTTTCGACCCGCGTGAATCATGTATCGCGAATTACTCCTTTGTTCTAATTAATTTTATCAATTACTAAAACGCACAAATAAATGAATAATCTTCCTAATTCCAAAAGGAAAAGTAGAAATATACATTCGTTTTTAGCTTTTTTACTATTCGTATGCTTGTCATTGATGCCTGATCAGGCGCAAGCTCAGAAGGAAAAAACTGTAACGTTGAACGTTCAGAATGAAACTGTAGAGAATGTTTTTGTTCAGTTGGGCAAGCAGACAGGCTTGAAATTCTTTTATGATCAAAATGTTGTGAACACTGCTCCGCGCATATCTATCAAAGTAAAGAATAGTCCCCTGCAGACTGTTCTGGACAAGATTACGGAACAAACCAATTTATTTTTCAATAGGGATAATAATACAATATCTGTAGGCAAACAAAAAATCGGGAATGATGTCTTGAAGTCGAAGACAAGAACTATAAAGGGAACAGTGGTAGATGAAGCAGGTGAGTCGGGCAGACGGCTTTCGGTGCTACTGTAATGGTGAAAGGCACTACTAATGGTGTAACCACTAATCTTGATGGAAATTACACGTTGAACGATGTTCCTGATGGTGCTACTATCTTAATTTCCTATATCGGTTACCAGACCGTTGAACTAAAGTCCGGCAGTAAGGAACTGGCAAAAATTACATTAAAAGAAAACAGCGAATTATTGGATGAGGTTGTAGTCTTGGGATATGGCAATATTCGCCGTAGTGATGTGACGGGATCTATTGCGTCTGTTTCCTCGGAATCTATCTCTAAAGTAGCCTCTGCTTCCGTGGCCGATGCCTTGGCGGGAAAGATGGCAGGTGTACAGATCACCACAACAGATGGTGCATTGGATGCTGAAATCAGTATTCGTGTACGTGGTGGAGGATCAATCACTCAGGACAATTCACCGTTGTTCCTGGTCGACGGCTTTCCGGTTGACGATTTGAGTGGTATTCCGCCTACGGACATCGAGTCTATTGATGTCTTGAAAGAGGCTTCTATGACTGCTGTTTACGGTGCCAGAGGTGCGAATGGTGTAGTCATCGTAACCACGAAGAACCCGAAAATGGGGAAGACCTCGGTTCAGTTCAATAGCTATGTACAGACACGTACACTGGCAGGGAAGTTACCGGTAATGAACAACTATGAATTTGTGATGGCGGAGTACGAGTATCAGATGATACGTAAAGGATCGGCTGATACTTTTATTAAGAATTTTGGCTATTATGACGATATTGACTTATACAAATATACGGACTCTACCGACTGGCAGGATGAAGTGCTGGGAGGCAATCCGATTTCACAATACTATAATCTGACTATCAGCGGCGGTAGTGAAAAGACGAAATTTAATCTAAGTTATAACCGTAATAAAGATGAAGGACAGCTGATAGGTTCCGGTCTGTCACGTAACAATATTATTCTGAAGCTGAACCATGAACTGTTCAGGAACCTGAAACTGGAGACGAATGCTACATATCGCACCCGTACCATTGACGGAGCAGGTACATCGGGAACCAACATTGTCACGGCTCTTCGTTTCCGTCCCACAAACGGACTGACTTCCGGCGCATCCCTTGACCCGGATGATGATGATGAAAATCTGGATGAAGATGGTAATTCCTTAAATCAGAGATATACCCCGTTGGAGGAAAATAAGCAGAACTATAGAAAAAGGGAAGAAACTGCAATCAGCCTCAAAGCAGCTTTGGTGTGGGATATGTTTAAAGGAATGCAATTCCGCTCCGAATATGGCATCAGCACAACGGACTCGAATGATGATCAGTTTTATGGAGCTTTATCCGGCACGGCTTCTGCTGCGGGAATGAATAATATGCCTTCGGCTAAGCGTACTAAAACACATAAAGAGTCGTACCGACTGGCAAATACGCTGACCTATCGCAATTTGTTCCGTAAAATTCATAATGTAAACCTGATGATTGGACAGGAAATAAACCATTCGCAGAATAACAATACTTTTATGAGTGCACGTTATTTCCCGGTTTCCATTACGGCAGAAGCGGCTCTTGAAAACTTTGCATTGGGCACTCCACACCAGAGTACCAGTTATAAAGCTGCTCCGGACAGAACTGCCTCTTTCTTTGGTCGTGCCTTGTACGATTATAAAAGCCGTTATTATGCCACTTTTACATTTCGTGCAGACGGCTCGACGAAGTTTGCACCCGGTAAGCAATGGGGTGTGTTTCCTGCCGGTTCCATAGCTTGGAGACTTTCCAAAGAGAAATGGATGAAATCGGTCAAGTTTATTTCAGAACTGAAACTGAGAGCAAGTTACGGGTTGGCTGGTAACAACCGTATCAGTGATGATTTGTGGCATAACATCTATCGTGTGTATAGCGGATCAAGTGCTCCCGGTTTCAATAATGAAGAATATAATTACTATCAGTTTGCCGACCAGACTTATTTGTATGATCCGGATTTGAGATGGGAAACTACCATTACACGAAATCTCGGTTTGGATTTCGGTATCTTCAAAAACCGTTTAACCGGTACAGTCGATGTATACTGGAATACAACTAAAGATTTGCTGGTGCCGTCAATCATTCCTAATTCATCAGGTTACTCGCGACAGATGACAAATGTAGGCCGGACTTCCAATAGAGGAGTTGAGCTTTCATTGAACGGTAAAATCGTCCAGACAAAGAACTTTAATCTGTCTGCCAGTTTCAATGTGGCCTTTAATAAGAACAAAGTCGATAAGCTTTCTTCCGGTGAGACGGAATGGAAAACAAAAGCTTCCTTGTCCAACTGGTATGGAACCTACAATTATAAAATGGAAGTGGGTAAAAGTATGGGACTCATCTATGGTTTTGTGAATGATGGTTTTTATACGGTTGACGATTTTAATTTTGATGAAACGACAAAGAAGTGGACTTTGAAACCGGGAGTTCCGGATAATTCTTCATTCAGCTCAGGTAACTTTAGCTTTAAACCGGGAGCAATGAAGTTCAAGAAACTGTCTGATTCCGACTCAGACTTGATAACGGAAGAAGATATGACGGTCATTGGAAACACGAATCCAAAGGTAACAGGTGGTTTTGGCCTTTCCGGCAGTTGGAAGAATTTGGATTTTACCGCGTTCTTTAATTATATGTGTGATTTTGATGTATTCAACGTCAATAAACTTTATTTGAATTCGGCTGTTCGTCGCAACTATTCCAATCTGTCTACCAATATGAATTTGGCACGCCGTTTCCGCTATGTGGATGATGCCGGTGTCAATGTCTCCAGTGATCCGGTTGCATTGGCCGCATTAAATCAGAATGCTGCCACTTATTCCTGGATGTCCGTTACACAGGGTATCACAATGAGCGATTTGATTGAAGACGGTTCATTCCTGCGTCTGAGTACGCTGACTGTGGGATATACATTTCCGCAACGCTGGTTGAGCCGCCTGGGAGTCAAGAGTCTGCGTCTGTACTTCTCCGGTAGTAACCTGTTCACTCTGACGGGATATAGCGGATATGATCCGGAAGTGAATATACAGAAAGGTTTGACGCCGGGTATAGATAATAATGTGACTCCTCGCAGTCGTGTTTATACGCTTGGAATGAATTTGAATTTTTAATACTATAGAATTGAACCATGAGAAAATTTTATATTCCAGTTATCATATTGATGATACTTACATCTTGTGAAGATTACCTGAATGTAAATTCGCCTTCCACTTTTGATAAAGATTATATATTTACCAGTGAATCGGAGATTGCGACTGCCGTCAATGGCATGTACGTACCGATGGTCAGTGGTAAGGGATGGGTAGGCAACCTGGCCCAGAAAATGCTGTTTAATACGGATGTGGAGTTTACTACGGTCACTACGTCGTCCCATCTGAAAGAGAGTGCTTTCGAACCGAGTGCAGGTGACATCAGTTCGTACGGCAGCATCTGGACAGGGATGTATGATGGAGTGAACAGGACGAATGATGTGATAGAAGGTATCGAACAAAGTCCTCTGTTTGAGGCTGCTGATAAAACCAAGCCTTCGCGGTTAATGCATTATTATGGTGAGGCGAAAGTTCTGCGTGCCATGTACTATCTGGAGTTGGTGAGAAACTGGGGAGACGTTCCTTACAGGCGGAAACCGGCAGGAAACAAGGATGAACTGTTTATCGGTGCAACTGACCGTGACATCATATTGACAGACATGATCAATGACCTGATTGAAGTTGAACCGGTCATGTGGTATGCGGAAGAATCGGACAGGGGAGTGGAAGCGGCATCAAGAGAGTTTTGCCAGGGATTGATTGCCCGTATGGCATTGTATAGAGGAGGATGGACTCTGCGTCCGGATTACTCGAACCCTGCCGCTATCGGTTCAATGCAGCGCAATGATGACTGGCAGAAATACTATGAGATAGCTGAGAAATATGCAGGTAAAGTGATTAATGAAGGCAAACATTCGCTGAATCGCTCATTCCGTCAGGTTTGGGTGGACGAATGTAGTTGGATTGTTCCGGTGAATGATGATAATATCTTCGATGTACCGGCAAAGGTAGGAGGCTCCGGAGAGTTGGGATATTCCTGGGGGACATACATCGTTTCGCAAAAGAATTCAGAGGGACAGAATGCATCTAATGCTCCGCATGGATATTCTTCGGGAGGTTCCAAACTGGCGCTTACCTATATGCTGTCGTTTGATAATAAGGACTTGCGCCGCGACCTTACGTGCGAGATGTTTCGTTATGAAAATTCAGGAATGACTAATATAGTTCAGAAACCGATAGCCGCCCTTACGGTTTATTGCGGAAAATGGAACCGCCTGTTTATGGCAACTCCTTTGGGCAGTACTTCCAATAAAGGTACCGGAATCAATTACACTTATATGCGATATGCAGACGTGCTACTGATGTATGCCGAAGCTGCCAATGAGAATCATAACGGCCCTACACCCCAAGCCAAAGAGGCTCTGAAGAAAGTCCGCAACCGTGCTTTCGCGGCGGAAGATCAGCCGGAAATGGTAGACACCTATGTCGATAAACTTACTTCAAAAGAAGATTTCTTTGATGCAATCGTTAAAGAACGCGCATGGGAGTTTGGGGGTGAAAAGCATAGAAGATATGATCTGGCACGTTGGAATCTGTATGGAAAGACCCTCTATAACTTGTATTTTGATTGGATTACGTTAGGAAAAGTTGCCCGTACCAAGCAATATGAGAATACGACCACTGCATTTGAGGAACCTACTTATGATGAACGTTTTGAATCTTATCCGGCAGTTGCTTATTACAAAATGGTCGATGCCGTGAATCCGGCTGCCGTATGTGTATCGCAGACCATAGACTGGTATAAAGAAGGAGGCAAGAACTCTTATGATGAGGCTTTTGAATCCTATCCTTCAAAGGCACCTACGGGATATACACTTATCAATATGTGTAATCAATATTGCACGCAGGTCAAGAATACCTCGAATCCCCGTCAATGGGTTCCTGCCCCTGCTGTCTTGTTTTCCTTTTACGGCTATATCAATGAATCGAATGCCGCAACTGTGAATCCGGAAACCGATCCGGTCCGCTATCTGGTACCTATACCTCCCGATGCATTGTCAAGCCATCAGGGACTGTTGAAGAATTATTATGGATATTAAAAAAGAGAGTATGAAAAAGTTATTGATATATTTGATACCTGTATTGGCATTTTGTCTATTGAATATTACTTCATGCAAGGATGAGGCGGAAGAGCTGCCCCGCCTGTTCAGACCTTCCTTCATAGCCTCCTCCTGTTTTGCGGAAGGTAATTCGATTACCCTTGCCTGGAGAACATCCGGAGAAGCGACCTCTTATACGGTGGAGCTTTCGCGTGACCAAACTTTCCAGTCGGAACCCGCTGCAACGCAGACCGTAAACAACGGTAAATGCACTTTTACAGGTTTGCGTTATGAAACAGGTTATTATGCACGGGTAAGAGCGAATAATGAGAGTCTGGATATCATTTCAAACTGGACGGAATATTCTTCTCTTATCACCACTTTGACGCGTATCATACCCAAGGTACTTTATGCATTGGATGAACACCAGATAACAGAGAATTCGGCTGTGATAGAATGGAGAGTCTCTGACCAGAATCCTGTGGACGGTGTTTCCATCTGGCAACAGGAAAATGGAACGGATGAAAAGCACTTTGACTTGTCCGGATCGGAAATAGCTTCAGGCAAGTATGTAATTTCAGGATTGGCTCCCCGTACATCCTACTATGTTGCATTGACCAATAGCAAAGCTCCCGAAGGTGCGGAAAAGTACAACCGACAGAAATTCACAACAGCCGGTATGCCTTCCGGTGCCGTTCTGGTGACGGATGGTGTTGATTTACTATCGAAGATAAAAGAGGGGATGGCTGATGACAGCCAATCAAGTTTGATCTTTCAATTGAAAAACGGGGTTGATTATTATCTGTCGGCAGACGGACTTCCCGAAAGTAGCACCGGTGACATCAAACTGACGAAAAGCATTGCATTCTTGGCTAATCCCGGAGATCGCCCTACACTCTATATACGTAAAGGCGGCTTCATCATTAAACCGGAAGTGAATAATATTCCTGAAATCAACTATTTTATTGTTGAGAATGTGAATGTCAAAGAACCAATCGTATCCGGAGGAAGTGGCGGCAGTAAAACACGCTTGTTGAATATCGGCAAGCACGATGCCGGAACTGATATCACGATAGACCGTTTTGAAATCCGTAACTCCAATATTGTCCTGCCTTCTACCGTTCTGATGATGAACGATGCCAGCGAAGGAATGACGACCATCAACCATATATGGATTGATAATTGTTTGGTTACCGGAATCAATGACACCAAATATGTAACGAAGCAATTCGGATTCATACATGCCATCAATAAAGGTTCCAACATCTGGAATGATGTTTCTGTAACGAACTCCACCTTCTATGAATTTTATATCTCACCGGGTGTCTTTGGAGTGCTTACCGCCGATGTGCCGATTTCGGCTAACGCTAAGGTGTCTATCTCGAATTGTACATTCTATAATTGGGCTACAAGCAAGTCGTCGTATACGGCAATTGGCAATTTCTCTAAACTGTCTGTGGCATTGCCTCTGTCCGTTAATGCCTGTGTCTTTGGATATAGTGCAGGAAAAGCTCTGGTTCCGGGACAAGTCAATCTGACGGGAAAGAACAATTATTGTACCACAGACTTTGAGCAGGCAGCCGATACTGGACTGACGTTGATAGATCTGGGTATGTCGGATTCTTCATTTTTCAGGAATGCTAAGGATGGTGACTTTACGATTATCAATACCGGGTCTACAGTTTATACCCAGGAATATGGTGACCCGCGCTGGATAACGGTTTCCGAATACTGACTTATTGATAGAAAACAGAAAGATTAAAAATAGGAGATTAGAATAATGAGATATGCTACAATTGGAATACTTCTTCTGGCATGGGTTCTGTTGGCCTGTGATGAAAAAGAGGAGGTTTCCGGTCCGTCTGTTCCTTTCCCTGATTATGGAGAAGTACTTGCTTTTCCGGGAGCAGAAGGGTACGGGCGCAATGCGGTAGGCGGAAGACATGGCGAGGTCTATCACGTCACTACGCTTGCTGACTCGGGAAAAGGCTCTTTGCGTGATGCGGTGAGTAAACCCGGAAGAATCGTTGTTTTTGATGTTGCGGGAATCATTCGCCTGCAATCCCCGCTTGCTTTTTCCAAGAATCTGACTATTGCTGCACAAACGGCTCCCGGTGACGGAATTGTCGTTTATGGAAATCATGTTTCTTTTTCCGGGGCCGACAATGTCATTTGCCGCTATCTGCGCATACGGATGGGAGTGAACGGGAAAGACGGTAAAGATGCCGCCGGTGTCGCTTACGGAGCGAATATGATTTTTGATCACATGTCGGTCACTTGGGGACGTGATGAATGTTTTTCCATCAATGTAGATCCGAAGAAACCGGGCGATCAGCCCCGGAATATAACTATCCAGAACTCCTTTATAGGGCAAGGCCTGCAACCACATTCTTGCGGAGGACTTATCCAGACTACGGCTGAAAATGGAGTGACTTTATACCGTAACCTGTATATCGACAACAAAACCCGTAATCCGAAAGTGAAAGGTCTGAATCAGTTTGTAAACAACGTCGTTTACAACTGGGGTAATGGCGGTGCTTATATCATGGGTGATACGGAACAGACTTCCGAAGCCGATATCCGGAATAACTATTTCATAGTAGGTGCTACTTTAAATTATGATGGGAAAACGCTGGGAGCCACAGCTCCCTTCACGCGCTATAACGAACATTTCCGTGCCCATTTATCCGGCAACTATTATGATGAAAATAAGGATGGAGTGTTGAATGGTCGCGAACTGACCCGTGAAGATTGCACGAAACGGAAACAAGAGTCTGGCACTGAAGTCGTGATAACTCCTACTTTTCTGGATAAACCGTCGGATGTGCATCCCACTGTCGAAGGTTTGATGACCGCTCGGGATGCTTACGAGTGGATCGTACAGCATGGTGGAGCCTCATTACCCGCCCGTGATCAGGTAGATAGCTATCTTGTTGAAGAATTAACTTCATTGGGTATGAAAGGAGGAATTATTCTCACAGAGATGGACCTGCCTACACAAGGCCCCGGTGAAATAAAGTCGGGGACCAAACCACTGGATACGGATAATGATGGTATGCCCGATGACTTTGAAGATACATACGGACTTGATAAAAATGATCCGTCCGACGCAATGAAGATAGCTTCCAACGGATATACTAATATTGAAAACTACATATTCCTGATAAACAAATGAAAAAGATATATACTTATTTGATCTTCTCATTCGCTCTGCTGTGCAGCACTTCATTGATTGCGCAGACCAATGAGAAAGCCAGAGAAACTGCTGTGATGATTGCCGACCGCATTCTGAAGTCAACAACCTATGATTTTGTAGATAAGAAAAGTGGCAAGACCTACACATCGCTCAAAAACGTACCTTTAAATAAGAATGTGAAAGTACAAAGTAAATACCTGGATTGGCATTACACAAATGGAGTCACTAACATAGCCCTGATGGAGTTGGGAGATAAATTAGGTACTTCGAAGTACGAGAACTATGTTCTGAAGAATATGAATTTCATTTTCGACGATGCAAACCAGGACTACTTCCATCGCCTGTACGACCAAACACTGGAGCAGGAAGGTTGGAGAGCCGTGAACCATGTGAATTGGCACATGATTTACCGGAATAAACGTCTGGATGATAATGGTCCTATGGGCGCCAGTCTGATTGTGCTCAACCGCCGTCATCCGAAACAGGCTTTCCAGAAGTATATCGACCAGACTGATCATCACCTGATGGTGTCCGAACCTCGTCTTGCCGATGGCACTATTGCCCGGTTATGGCCGCATGTCAATACCATTTGGGCCGATGATGCCTTTATGGCCCTTTCTTTTCTGGTCAGGATGGGAGAGGCGACAGGTGATGCTAAATACTTTGATGATGCAGCCAATCAGATACTGAACTATACCCGCTACCTGTGGTGCCCCGAAAAAGGACTGTACTATCATTGCTATCACACGGATAACAAGGCGCATGGCGTTGCCCATTGGTCCAGGGCAAACGGATGGGTTTTCATGGCTACTGCCGATTTGCTGGCACGAATGCCCGCCGACCATCCGATGCGTGAAGATGTCATTCGGAACTTCCGTATGCAGGCGGACGGACTGATTCGTTATCAGGGTGCGAACGGATTGTGGCATCAGCTTCTGGATAAAGAAGATTCCTATGAAGAAATCACGGGAACCGCCATGTTTGTCTTCGGCATTGCCAGAGGGGTGAAACAAGGGTGGCTGCATCCCGACTATATCTATGTGGCATGGGAAGGGTTGAAAGGCATGCTCACCAAGATTACTCCGGAAGGTGATGTAACGGCTATCTGTGCAGGTACGGGCATAATGCCTGCTTTGTCATTCTATTATAACCGTCCCCAGTGGAAGAATGATCCGATGGGAGAAGGCCCGGTGCTGAGAGCATTGGTGGAAATGATAGACGCACCTAAGTATACGGAAATCAAGGCCGAACAGCAATACGATAAAATCAAGTGATTTCTTGATATTACAGGAGTATTACAGATTTATTACAGAATCTTTCTTTAGCTTTGCATCTTCTAAGAAAATAAGTTGAAGTAAACCTTTGAGGATAATATGCTAAAGAAATATTCTGTATTACGGGGATTCGTCATTTTATGTGTAGGACTGCTTGTCTTCTGTCTGTCTCCTTTGCGGGCACAGGACAGTGATTTCGTGACCTGGAACAAGATGAAAGCCCGGCACGATGTATCCTCCAAAGTGGAACTTTACGGAGATGTCGAAATGCGTACCCGTGACGCACTGGATGAGATAGACCGTTGGGGCTTCGGCGTAGGTACTTCCGTTCTTCTTCTTCCGTTTCTAAAAGCTGAGGGCGGTTACGAATACCACTACCGCAACCGTGGTGAAGATGGTTGGAAATCCCGGCACCGTTATCATGCAGGCGTCTCTTTCACTCTCAAAAAACGACAATGGACGTTCACCCTGCGCGAACGTTTTCAGCATACTTTCGACGGACGCGGAGCGGATGAATTCCGTCTCCGCACCCGCCTGAAAGCTGCTTATAAGGTAACTACATGGTCACCGTATGTCTCTTTGGAGCAATATCACGGTCTGGGCAAAGATGAATGGTTTCATGCCTCCCGCTTCCGTGCCCGCGGTGGGGTGGAAGCTAAACTGTCGTCCTCTTGGTCGGCAGACGTTTTCTATTGCTACCAGCACGAGAGTGATCTGGACAGGCATATTCTGGGGTGGGAGTTGATTTACCGATTCTGATTCATACTCTTTCTTTTTACTCATTTATTTGTAGGTATGCGATGTGTTCACTATATTTGTATGTTCATTGTTTGTGAACAGGGTTTATTAGTGAACAAAAGATGCTACTGAAATGGAAAAAGAACTGATTCATGAAGTTGAAAATAAACTTGTTGAAATAGTAGGTCGAAGCAATGTTTATGTAAAAGCAAGTCCGATTCCGGAATTTGACTGGATGTTGTATATCAGAGGCTATGAATTTCTATGTGAAGTTAAAAAGACGGTTACGAGAAGTAATTTCGGTAGCATACAAATGAAGTTGAGGACATGGCAAGAAAACACAGATAAGCCGGTTTTGCTTGTAGCACAAAACATTTATCCTCTTTTGATGGATGAATTTGCCCATCAGGGAATTAACAGTTTAGATAGTGCAGGAAACTGTAGGATTAACGTCGGTGATTTGCTAATGCATATTGAAGGAAGAAAAGTACCTCCTAAGCTTCAGGCAACATCTGCCAACAGAAGTCGTTTGTTTCAGGAAGCCGGAATAAGAATCATATTTCGTATCTTGTTAGAGCCGGATTGGCTAAATCTGTCTTATCGGCAGATGCAACTATCTACCAATGTTTCCTTGGGTTCAATAACTGTTATAATGAACGAACTTTTAGAATCAGGATATTTGTTGAAGACGAACAAAGGGAAATTCTTAAAGAATAAGCAGGACCTATTGGAACGCTGGGTGGTTGCTTACAATGAAATTTTGAAGCCTAAACAGCTAATAAGGAGAATGACTTTCAAAAATGCAGAGCTTCGTAAGAATTGGGCTGATTTAAAATTACCTTCTGACATCTATTGGGGGGGAGAACCTGCCGCTAACTTGGTTGATGGTTATCTGTATCCTGAGTTATTTACCCTTTATGGCGGTACTATGGGCGATTGGGTAAAAGCAGGCCTCAGACCGGATGATGAGGGTGAAGTTTTCGTTTATAAGAAGTTCTGGAGTAGTGTTGAGCAAAGTCAGGTCACTCCGGCATTACTAATTTATGCAGATTTAATGGGAAGCGGCAAC
>ERZ860076.897-NODE-897-length-16653-cov-7.202916_pt1 | contig 16653 bp, 12 predicted proteins | sample MGYA00509982_ERZ860076 | MGnify/ENA primary metagenome ERZ860076 (study PRJEB30046, sample SAMN00715193) | human gut metagenome | study: EMG produced TPA metagenomics assembly of the A metagenome-wide association study of gut microbiota in type 2... | reverse complement strand
AATGAGCGGGCAGAAGAGTTTAAAATTATTGCATATGTACCCGAACGTGCTCGCAAAGACCGGCAACCCCGACATGGTCTGGTGGTCGTTCCCGATAGCCGAGATAATGTCGCTTTCCGCCAGCATTTTCTTTATGATAAAGATACACCGCGAGGTCATTCGTCATATTCCCGATAACGAATAGCAGCATTGCTGTTCACATATGTGTCACATTTAATATTGTGGGGGGATTTATGAACAAATAATTTGTGTAAATCAACAAAATTGTTTCGCGCCTATTGACAAATAATTTGTTTTAAGATATAATAAATTACGCTGAAGGACACAAAGAGCGTGCGGACATGCAGCAAAATGCAGGGGGCACGGCTTAAAAATGCTTTAGCAGGCATATACTTCCGCTCCGAAAATGGGGTCTGTGGTTTACAGTTTGTTCAAACTGCTAAAATGCAGACAAGCGATTTGTTATATTGCACAAATTTCAAAAAAGTTTGTGAAAACTTATTGACAAATCAGAGAAGGCGGTGTATAATGTAATTACGCTGAGGGGCACAAAGAGATGTGAGCCGAAAGCGGTACATAAAGTAAGCTTTCCGCGGCAGTTCCGCTGCGGTGCTTTATAAAACAAATATTTTTATGGAGGGATTTTTCTATGAAAAAGACACAGAAAGGTTTTACTCTGGTTGAACTTGTAGTAGTTATTGCCATTATCGGCGTACTGGCAGCTATTCTGGTTCCTTCGATGCTTAACTACGTTAAGAAGTCCAGACTTAAGACCGCAAACTCAAACGCTAAGACCGCTTACAATGCAGTTGCAGAGAATGTAGCAGATGCTGAGACCAATGGTTATGCACTTTCCGCAGTTCTGACTGCAGAAACTGACGCTTCTAAGTGGAAGATAACTGCAGGCACTGTATATGATGCAAAAGCTAGCGCGGCTGATGCCGGTGCAGAGAAGATTGCTGCAGCTCTTAGAGAGAACGGCGACGAGGCTGGATGCTTTAAGGTAGCTAAGGCTACTATCAGCGGTCAGGCTTCTTACGTTGTACTTTGGGCTAAGAATACTTCCGACGAAATGGTTGGTAGATATCCTGACGCTGTATCTTGGGATTCTTGGAAGTCTGAGACTTCTCATGAGACTATCAGCAACTTCACCATCACTAAGGGCAGCTCCACTATTTCTGCAGCTTCCTAACTGATAAGTGAAATTATCTAGCTAATACAGATTATTACATAAGCTCTGTGAAAACAGGGCTTATGTTTTTTTAAGGATAAATTTATGAAAAAGACGATAATAACTATTATAGCCGTCGGCGTTTTGGCACTTTGCGCAGGAACGGCATATCTGATAAACAACAATGTTAATGACCTTGACGAAACGCCGCAGAACGATTCACTTGTTTATTTCAAGAAAAACACAAATCTCCCCGATAATATAGACGTTTTCGCTAAAGACGGCGAAAAAACTTCCGACATCACGCCAGCAATGTGGCAGGTCACTGCGCCTAATGGAAAAAGTATGTATATGCTCGGCACGATGCACGTTCAAAAAGAAGAAAGCTACCCGCTTCCAAAATACATAGAGCAGGCTTACCGCGGCTGCGACAAGCTGGCGAGCGAGATAAATAACGTAGACGTCGACCCATTTTATGAGAGTTGCGCTCCCGACCCTGCGCTAAAAAAAGACGACAGTTTGAAAAAGCACCTTACTGACGAACAATATTCTGATCTGAAAAATTACTTTTCTGAAAACGGAATGGACATTAGCGATTATGACAAATATGCACCGTGGTATGTTTTTCAGCAGTTAAACGCTCTTGGCGAAAGCAGCGGCGAATTTTCCGCTACTATCGGAATCGACAGAGTTCTTAAGATAAGCGCAAACTGCGACGACAAAGAAAATCTCAGCATAGAAACCCATGAAGCTAAGGACACTATGTACAGCAGTATGCCCGAGGACGTTATCGGGCTGCTGATAAAGAAGCACTGCACAACTACCAAAGAGCAAAGCGCCGCCGCGCTGGAAGAGCAGTATGAAGCATGGAAAACGGGCGACACCGAGCGCCTTTGCGAACTGACGTATGATTACAGCGGACTGACTGATGAGGAAAAGCCGATAATGGAAAAATATTATCAGCAATTTGTCATAGACCGCAACAAGATCATGGCTGAAAAGGCGAAAGAGTATCTTGAGCAGGACTACCAAGTGTTTTTCATAGCGGGAGTTTCGCACTTTGTCGGCGATGAGGGCATACCCGAGCTGCTTAAAAAGGACGGGTATACTGTTGAGAGAGTAAATTGAATTTAGGGATTGAAATTTTGTAAGATATATGTTATAATAGTAAATAATATCCACGAATAAGGGAGAATTTATAATGTCAGAAAATAAGCTGTCGGATTTTGTAAAAAAATACAGGATAGAATGTATCATAATGCTTGTCTACATAGTAGGCATATCAGTTATTTCATATTTTCATGAGCCTTGGTTCGATGAAGCGCAGGCGTGGCAGATAGCGCGCTCGGCGAGCATAAAAGACATTCTTTTCAAAATACCGCATTGGGAGGGTCACCCGCAATTGTGGCATTTGTTGCTTGTGCCTTTCGCAAAGCTTGGCGCGCCGTACCTTTTTTCTCTGAAATTTGTCAATATCGTGATATGCAGTGCGGCGGTGTCTTTGCTGATATTCAGATCGCCGTTTCCAAAACTTTTGCGATGCGCTCTGCCGTTTACATATTTCATTTTTTATCAGTATGGCGTACTTTCTCGCCCGTACTGCATTATGATGCTCGCTATCTTTCTGATGGCTGTTACATACAAAACCCGCGATGAGAAGCCGCTGCCTTTTGTGCTTTCGATGGCTTTGCTATGCGCTTCGCAGATGGTGGGCATAATGATAGCCGGCATGGTGTCGGTAGTGTGGATGGTAAAGATCTTTGCTTCACACGCAGACGACAAAAAAGCTGTATTTAAGGACAAACGCTGTTACGCTTTGCTTGGGCTGCTTGTTATAGCAGCAGTACTTATAATTTCCGTAATGCCGAATGCAGATACTTTCAATACGTCTTTCGGAATTACGCTCAAAGAAAGATTATCAGAAAGCTATCGTATACTGTTTCTTCCGTTTGAAGCAACATGGGGTTTGTGTTTTTCCTATGGCGGCATTATCGGCGGAGTTTCTCTGGCGGCAAAGATAACGGAGTGTATAGGCGGTGCACTTATACTGGCGTTTTTCGCGTGGTACGGCAAAAAAACACACACTCTCTCTGAATTCTTTCCTCCATTCTTAGTGTTGATCGTATTTTTGGGCATAGGTTACAGTAACCCGCACCATTACGGTATACTTACTTTAATGATGATCTATTATATGTGGATAACCTTAGAGCCAAAAGGATATGAAGCGCTTAGACAGCTTGCGGCAGCCTTTAGAGAAAAGATAACCTCGGGTTTCGTTCGCAAGCTTACTGCGGTGATACTTGCGGCAGCACTGCTGATGCCTGTTGCAGAAAGCGTAGTATCGTCAGTAAACGAGGTCTTGGTACCGTATACATATTCAAGAGAACTTGCTGATTTTATTAAAGAGCATCATCTCGATGAGCTGAAAATACTTTCAGAATGGGCATGGGATTTTGATGATATAGAAAGTGCTGAAATAGAGTACATGGATAAAAAAGAGATCAAAGAAAAGCGTAATGAATATGTCTACCTTATGGGTGTAGCAACTGAGGTCTCGCCTTATTTTGATAAACCGATATTTATAAATTACGGCGATGAAAACGGAAATTATCTTTATTCACAATACAGAAAAGTTGATAAAGATGAAGCGGAAAAAACGATAAATAAATGGGTAAGCAAGGGTATGCCTGATGTGATCCTTGCGGAGATAAATCTCGAATTATATTATTCAGAAGAAGACCTTAAAGAGGCAAATTATGTTCGTGTAGCAAACTTTGAGAGAAATAAAGTATTTAAGTTTTTCAAGGAAGATTACAGCATCAACCTCTATATGCGCAAAGACCTTCTCGACAAATACGGCTTGAAAGAGCTGCCGTTTTAATATGTGAATTGCGGATAAGAACTCTCACCTTATCCGCAATTTTTTTGCCACCCTACCCTTGATAAATGTTAATCTAGTTTTGCCGAAATGTGTCTTGACAATTAACGCACTCTGTGTTATAATAAAGTAAAGCATTTGGCTTTTGAACCATATTGGGCAAAAATCAAGTAAGTTAAAAAGGAGAAAATTTTTATGAAATGCTTCAAAAAACTTTTGAGCGGAGCGCTTTGCGTTAGCTTGACGCTGGCGGCTGCGCCTGCGGCTTTTGCTGCGGCCGCGCCTGAGGAGATCATTATCGACTCTGTAGATGACCTTATGCAGTTTGCCAAAGACGTGAATACCGGCGATTATAATGGCAAGACCAACGTTGTTGTTTCGCTGGAGGCTGACCTTGATCTCAGCGGCGTGGAATGGACGCCCATCGGCTACCCTGTTGAAGATGACGATGAATTTTATTTCAGCGGCAAATTCCTCGGCAACGGTCACACTGTTTCTAACATTGATTTTACCGAATGCTACGAAAACGGCGCGCTTTGCGGATTCTTTGGCGATATTGAGGGCGGCGAGGTCTCCGGACTTACTGTTACCGGCAATGTGGATGTGCAGAATGGCGGAAATTATGTTTTTTTCGGCACTATCGCTGGCGTTTCGATAGGATCTATGATATCTGACTGCGTTTCCGATGTTGATTTTAAAAACAACGGCAAATACGTTTACGGAACGCTCGGTATGGTCGGCTATGCTTTAGACAATACCGCTATAGAATATTGTGAAAATAAGGGCAATATCGAGATAACAGGCGATATGGGAAGCGTTTATGTAGGCGGCGTTGCGGCATATGTTTCCAACAGTACCGTGCAGTATTCCGCAAATACAGGCGATATAACGTCCGCAGGTTCGCACGTTGGCGGCGTTGCAGGCGAGCTTTACAACGGTTCTAAGATGAATAACTGCTATTCCATCGGCAAATTTGCTCCTATCGGAAATGGCACATCTGACGCAGGCGGTCTGACAGGCACTATGTCCGAAAATTCAACTATTACAAACAGCTATTTTGCAGGCGAGATCGATCTTTCGCAGTACACCGCTTCCGCTCCCTTTACGCGTTTGGGCGTGATTTATGGCGCGGGCGGCAAAAACAGCGTTTTCAGCAACAATTACTTCACCGAAACTGAAAACATCACCGCAGGAGGCGGCGGCGTTGAGAACATTGCCGAAGCCAAGACCTACGAATACATGACTACCGAAGATTTTTACAACGAGATAGTAGAAAACGGCGGCGATTACAGGTTCAACGCCGAGGGTACGCCGCTTCTGCCCCTGCCTAAGTACGAGGTAACTTTCCTAGTCAACCCCGCCGAGCTTATGGACAGCGAGATCAAGCTTGACGGTGAAGTGCTTGAGTCAAATACCGTAGAGCTTTCCGCGGGCGAGTACACGGTAGAGGTCGAAGCGGACGGTTATCAGCCGCTCTCGACTACTGTCACCATCACGGCGGACACCGCTACCCACACGCAGGTGCTTACTCTGACACTGCTTGAGGACTCCAGCGCGGCAGACAGCTCTTCCGATACAGAAAGCTCCGCGGCGGACTCTTCCGAAGCTTCTGATACATCAAGTACGGATACTTCGAGCGCCAACGCTTCAAGCAGTGCTTCCGGAAATTCAAGCACCGCTTCTTCATCTTCCAAAGCCGGCGACTCTAACCCGACCACCGGCGGTACAGCCAGCGTATTTGCCCTGCTGATAGCAGGCGGCGCTCTCGCAGCTGTACAGGTAAAGCGTAAAAAGTGATAAACGCTTAATTAAATAATACCACCCAAAAGAGCCTCTCCGCAAAAACCACGGAGAGGCTCTTCTAATACATTTTTCAATCCTTTATCTGCCAATCTATCGGCTCGATGCCGTTGTCTGTAAGGAACTTATTTACAGCGCTGAAATGGCGGCAGCCGAAAAATCCGTTGTATGCGGAAAGTGGCGAGGGGTGAGCGGCTTTAAAGACGGCGTGCGCGGGGTTTGTGATAAGCGGCGCTTTCGCCTTGGCGTTGCCGCCCCAAAGTATAAACGCGGTAGGCTGCGGGCGCTCGTTCAGCAGGCGGATAACGGCGTCGGTGAGCTGTTCCCAGCCCTTGCCGCGGTGCGAATTAGCCTGCCCGCCGCGCACGGTGAGCACGGTATTCAGCATAAGCACGCCCTGTTTTGCCCAGTCGGTAAGCTCGCCATGGTGCGGGGGAGCGATGCCGAGGTCGCTTTGCAGCTCTTTAAAGATATTTTGCAGCGAAGGCGGTGGCGCAACGCCGCGCTTCACGGAAAAGCAAAGCCCGTGTGCCTGACCCTCGCCGTGGTAGGGGTCTTGCCCGATTATGACCGCCTTGACTTTTTCATACGGCGTATATTTCAGCGCATTGAAAATATCATACATCGAGGGGTAAACGGGGTAATGCGAATATTCATATTTCAAAAATTCGCGAAGCTTCAAGTAATAATCCGCGTGAAATTCGTCAGCCAGCAGAGCGTCCCAGCTGTTTCCAATGTGCACCATTAGAAGAAAGCGGAGGTAGAGCCGGCGATAGCGCCGATCACGATACCGAGCACCATAACAGCGGCGATCGCGAGCATGATTATGCGCATAAATAGCGGCTTATCGCTTTTCTGCTTCTGCGGCATTTGTTTTTTATCTGACATTTGGGTTACGACCTTTCTGTGTGAAGTTTTTGCAAGTAGTTATACGCTTTTATTATAGCATATTTTTCGCAGGATTGCAAGAGGTGAAAAGCATTTTTGCACGCAAAGATCGTTCACCCGCTCAGACCTTCTCCGCAAATTTCAGCCCCACCATCACCGAAAACTTCTCCTCAGCGTCGATGACCACGCGCCCATCGTACTTCCCTGCCACGCTCTCGATTATGGACAAGCCCAGCCCGCGGCCGCTGCCCTTTGTGGAAGTAAGCTTTTTGCCGTTCTTTTTCACAAGCGAAGCTTTTCCCGCGTAGCTGTTCACGCATTTGATAAAGAAATACCCCGCCTCGCTCCATGAACTCAGCTCTATCTCACCGTCGCGAATATCCCTCGCGGCTTCAAGTGCGTTGTCAAGCAAGTTTGAAAATATACTACACAAGTCTATGTTCTCAATGCCGTCTAAATTTTCGCCGTTGACGGAAACGGTCAGCTTAACGCCGTTCTCCTCAGCGGCAAGCGATTTCGACAAGATTACCGCATTTATAACTGGGTTACTGCTGTAATAAGGTATCTGCGTTTGCTTGTACTTTTCCTGCATTTGCTCGAAAAGCTGTCTGCCGTTTTCCCGCGACTCGGGTGAGTCGGGATCGTTCATCATGACGGAGAGCGTCTGCAAAGTGTTGTTCATGTCGTGACGGAATTTACGCATGGAGTAGACAGATTCTGTCAGATTTTCGTAATACTCATACTGCATTTTTTCCAGCTGCATAGCTTGGTCGAGCGACATTTTCAGCTCGGCTTTTTGCTGATTATCGTAGATAGCTTTGATAAAAAAGCCGTCGGTCAGCACCCACGCCGCGCCGACGTAGATAACGACGTGCAGCATTTTTACAGTTTTGCCGTACTCGCTCAGACGGATAAGAAACAGCCCGCAGATGACCATTTGCACCGCGAGAACGGCGAAAAACTCCCACAGTTTGGTGTTCATCTCGATCTTTGATATTTTATTCCATACATATATGCCAATAAACGAGAAGATCAGAAGGCTGATAGTCGAGAAAAACCGCACCGGCAGGCTCGGAAGGTTGGCGCTGACGTTCTCGAAACTTATGCCGATCGAGAAAAACACCACCGCGCTGAAAAGTTCGCTGATTATCACGCCGGCGGTAAGTACCAGATAGCACTTGAAGACCCGCACCCAAGAGTCGCGCGAGAAGAGCTTCATCGCCGCGAAAAGCGAGAAGTTTGTCGCTAAAATCGTTCCAACATTGGCTTTTTCATGCATATCGAAAACCAGCTTCACGCACAGCAGGGCGCACACCAAAGCGCCGCACGCCAGCAGGCTTTTCACGCTCTTGCGCTTCGGGCTGAGCGAGTAGTGCACGGCGTAGGTGTAGGGAATGCTCGTCAGCGCGGCGTTCAAGGCGTAAAGCAGTGTTTCCATCATTCGCCACCACCCGCCTTCAAGCCGACAAGCACCGAAAACTTCTCCTCAGCGTCGATGACCACGCGCCCATCGTACTTCCCTGCCACGCTCTCGATTATGGACAAGCCCAGCCCGCGGCCGCTGCCCTTTGTGGAAGTAAGCTTTTTGCCGTTCTTTTTCACAAGCGAAGCTTTTCCCGCGTAGCTGTTCACGCATTTGATAAAGAAATACCCCGCCTCGCTCCATGAACTCAGCTCTATCTCACCGTCGCGAATATCCCTCGCGGCTTCAAGTGCGTTGTCAAGCAGATTAGAAAAGATACTGCACAAATCTATATTTTCTATGCCGTCAAGATTTTCACCATTAACTGAAACGGTAAGCTTAACTCCGTTCTCTTCGGCGGCGAGCGATTTCGACAAGATTACCGCATTGATGACGGGGTTACTGCTGTAATAAGGTATCTGCGTTTGCTTATACTTTTCCTGCATTTGCTCGAAAAGCTGTCTGCCGTTTTCGCGCGACTCGGGCGAGTCGGGATCGTTCATCATGACGGACAAAGTTTGAAGCGTGTTGTTCATATCGTGTCTGAACTTGCGCATGGAGTAGACAGATTCTGTCAGATTTTCGTAGTATTCATACTGCATTTTTTCCAGCTGCATCGCTTGGTCGAGCGACATTTTCAGCTCGGCTTTCTGTTGGTTGTCATAGATAGCCTTGATGAAAAAGCCGTCGGTCAGCACCCACGCCGCGCCGACACAAATTACAACTTGAAGTATCTGCACGTTTTTCGGGTTGACCGTCACGCCGACGAGGAAAACGCAGACAAGCACTATCTGCACCGCAAGCACCATGAAGAACTCCCACGTTTTGGTATTCATTTCGATCCCCGAGATTTTGTTCCATATAAACACCGCGATGAACATGAAGATCGTCACGCTGATAGTGCCGAAAAAGCGGCCTATCGGCAGATACATCACCGCTTTCGACGACCTGATGTCCGCGCCGATGCCCATAAACACCAGCACGCAAAAAAGCTCGCTTATCACCGCGCTTCCGCTGAACATCAGAAAAAATTTCAGCACGCGCACCCACGAGTCTTTTGTAAAAATTTTCATGAGGAAAAACAGCATAGTCTGCGTGAAAAGTATCGTGAAAAGCAAATCCTCTTTCAGGAAATCAAGCCAAAGCTTGAGCCACATCAGCGCGCAGATGAGCAGCCCGTAGAGCAGGGTCGCCCGCAAGCTTTTGTACTTCGGCGTCAGCGAGCGGCGCACCGAGTAGACGTACGGCACGCTTGTGATAACACAAAGCAGTATGTAGATGAGAACATCCATCATTCGCCGTCACCAACTTTCAGCCCCACCATCACCGAAAACTTCTCCTCAGCGTCGATAACCACGCGCCCATCATACTTCCCTGCCACGCTCTCGATTATGGACAAGCCCAGCCCGCGGCCGCTGCCCTTTGTGGAAGCAAGCTTTTTGCCGTTCTTTTTCACAAGCGACGACTTTCCCGCGTAACTGTTCACGCATTTGATAAAGAAATACCCCGCCTCGCTCCACGAACTCAGCTCTATCTCGCCATCGCGAATATTCCTCGCGGCTTCGAGAGCGTTGTCAAGCAGATTAGAAAAGATACTGCACAAATCTATGTTCTCGATACCGTCAAGATTTTCGCCGTTGACAGATACTGTAAGCTTAACGCCGTTCTCCTCAGCGGCAAGCGATTTCGACAAGATTACAGCATTTATAACTGGGTTACTGCTGTAATAAGGTATCTGCGTTTGCTTATACTTTTCCTGCATTTGCTCGAAAAGCTGTCTGCCGTTTTCGCGCGACTCTGGCGAGTCTGGATCGTTCATCATGACGGACAAGGTTTGAAGCGTATTGTTCATGTCGTGACGGAATTTGCGCATGGAGTAGACAGATTCTGTCAGATTTTCGTAATACTCATACTGCATTTTTTCCAGCTGCATAGCTTGGTCGAGCGACATTTTCAGCTCGGCTTTTTGCTGATTATCGTAGATAGCTTTGATAAAAAAGCCGTCGGTCAGCACCCACGCCGCGCCGACGTAGATAACTACGTTCAGCATTTTTACGCTCTCGCCGTATTCTGTAAGTCCTATTATGAAAAGACTGCAAATTACCATCTGCACGGCAAGTACGGCAAAGAACTCCCATAGTTTGGTGTTCATCTCGATTTTAGATATTTTGTTCCACACGAATATTCCTAGGAACATGAAAATATTTACGCTTATGGTCGAGAAAAAGCGCACACCCGGCCCCGGCAGGCTGTTTATCATACTATCGAAATTCAGACCCATTCCAAAAAACACCAGCGCGCAGAAAAACTCGCTGATTATCATGCTCGTCGTAAGTATCAGATAAAATTTGAAAACCCTTGCCCATGAGTCTTTCGTAAATATCTTCATAGTCGCGAAAAGCGAAAAATTCGTGATAAGTATGCCGGCTAGGGTCGCTTTATACCGCGCGTCGAAAAAGAGCTTTATCCAAAGCATAACGCATATCAGCAGGCTGTATAAAAGCAGACTTTTCAGCGTTTTTTTCTTCGGCGTAAGCGAGTAGTGCACCGAGTATGAGTAGGGTATGCAGGTAAGCGCCGATGTCAGCGCGTAAAATATCATCTCCCCCATTTAGATACCCCCTTTGTAGCGGAAGAAATCTTCCATAAAGCTGTCCTTTTTCGTCTTGCCCAAGAAAAGATCTCTGCCGTTTACCATCTTCACCTCGCCCTTCTTTTCGTCTACCGAGTGTACGAATTTCAAATTTGCGATGTAGCTGCGGTGGCACTGCGAAAAGCCATCGGGCAGGCGGTCGGTTATCTCCGAGATCTTGGCGTACACCTCTTCCTCAGCGCCGTCGCGCATATGGAATATCAGCTTGCGCCGCCAGCTTTCTATGTACATCACCTCGCGCAGATTTATGCTCACTACGCGGCGGTTTTTGCTGAACTCTACGCACTTCTCCTCAGCCTCTTCGCTGCCCTTTATCAGCAGCGAGAGTATGCGCTCTACCACGGCGCGGTCTATCGGCTTAGTAACGTAACCGAAAGGGCGCAGGGCGGGCGACTGCATGAATATCGCCTGCGAGTAGCGGTCGGCGTAGCCTGTTACGAAAACTATCTTTATTTCAGGCTCCATGCGGCTCACCATATCCGCCAGCTCTATCCCGTTCACGTCAAGCCCCAGCTCTATATCCATAAAGAATATATCGCAGCCGATATGCCCGTTTTTCAGCAGCTCCTCCACCTGTTTCGGCTCTTCAAAGCAGCGGAATGAGGCGTAGCAGCCGTGCTTCTGCAAAAAGCCTTCTATACAGTTTTTCAGCTCTGCGGTAGCCGCGCGGTTGTCGTCAAAAATGTACACCTTGAGTTCACTATTCAATTTAAAACACCCCTGAGAAATTATTTATTTTGAATATACCATATAATATTTTACACCAATATTAGACATAATTCAACCAAAGTATTTTAATTTGTTATATAAAATATTTTCGTTACATTTTAAGCCAATTCATTACATTATTTGCAGACGTTCGTTACATTTTCGTACTTTTGGTTACATTTTTCTTGAAGTTTATGTATATAAATGTTACAATATACTATGAATAAGCATTAGACAAAAATCCCACTCCCGCAGTATGAAACCATGCCGCGGGAGTTTTTTTATAAAAAAATGTTCAAAACTGTACTTTTGTCATTGACAAGACTATTATATTTGTGCTATTATTACATATATAAGATACAACCACTATTGATTTTTGTACGGGGTGAATATTATATGAAGAAAAGAATAATTAGTTCCGCCGCGGCGGGAGCAATGGCGCTCACCATGCTTCCCACCCTGCCTGCGGATACTTCTTTGAGCGCCGCCGCAGCTTCCGACATTACCGAGGTGCGCGGACAGTGCGCCAGCTACGAGGGCACGAACGCGGGCGCGCAGACCTATGACCGCTGGTCGAAAGTGATAAACTCATACCTCTTTGACGATGGCGAAGGCTACCTGCGCGTTCAGGGCGACGCGATAAGCGGCAAGCTGCTGGCTGAGTACTATTCGTCAGACTTCACGTTGCAAAATACCGTTACCGTAGATCTTGACCTGCCGATTTTCGGCGGATTTTACTCGGCGGGGGATAGTTACTACGTCCTCACGGGTCAGAACAACAAAAGCGAGAATAACAGCACCGAAGTTTTCCGCATAACGAAGTACGATAAAAACTGGAACAGACTGGGCAGCTCGGGGCTTTACGGTGCGAACACCACCAAGCCTTTCAACGCGGGCACGGCGCGCTTTACGCAGAGCGGCAAATATCTGCTGGTACGCACCTGCCACGAGATGTACACTTCCTCTAAGGACGGCAAGAACCATCAGTCGAACGTAACGATACAGTTCGATATGGACACGATGAAGATAACCGACTCGTTTTCAGATGTAATGAACACGGGCTACGGCTACGTCAGCCACTCTTTCAACCAGTTCATACGCACCGACGGAACATCTATCGTAGCGGCAGACCACGGCGACGCAAGCCCGCGCTCAGCCGTGCTGATAAAGTACAATACCGACTTCACGAAAGGCACTTTTGTGCCCGACTACTATACAAAATGCAGCGTGGTAGATATGCTGACCTACCCCGAACACCAGAGCAATTACAACATCACGGGCGGCTCGATGGGCGGCTTTGAAGTCACTTCGAGCGACTACATCACCGCGATGAATTCGGTAGATCAGGCGGACATAACGAACAACACTACGCGAAACATTTTCGTAGCCCGCGTATCGAAAGACCTCGGCACTAAGACGGTAACGCAGGTGACGAATTACGCTGAGGGCACGGAAACAGCCTCTACCCCGCAGCTGGTGAAGATAAACGACGACGAGCTTATGCTTCTTTGGACGCGCGAGGGCAAGGTGAATTACGCCGAGCTGGGCGCTGACGGCGCTGTAACGAGCGACATTTACAGCTTCGAGGGCGAGCTTTCAGACTGCCAGCCCATTGCGGCGAACGGCAAGGTCAGCTGGTATATCTGGAACGACGGCGACATTACTTTTAACAGCATAGACCTCGGCGATATATCGAAACACAGCACTAAAATTATCCACAACGGCCACGACTACGTTACGAAAAACGCTACCAAGACCAACGGCACAGTTACCCAGACCTGCAAAGTCTGCGGATATGTAAACACTTTCACGGTAGACACTACTTTTAAATCGTGGTACAGGACTAACGCGGACACCGGATATTTCTGGAGCTCGCCCGAAAGCAGCTACGCCATCGGCAACACGCTGGATATAATGGTTTACGGCGCTGACGGCAACACGGTGGACATGAAGAAGAAGTACGTCGTAGAGCTTTCGGACGATATAGCCGTGCAGTCAAACCCGCAGAGCTACTACACACGGCTTACTTTCACAAAAAACGGCAGCGTAACGCTGAAAGTTTACCCGAAGTATAATCCCGACGCGGCGCACGTTTTCACAATAGTCTGCGGCCACGCGCACAACTTCAACACAGGCACGATAACCACCCAGCCGACCTGCACGGAAAAGGGCGTTCGCACACGCACCTGCACCATCTGCGGCGAAAAGCGCTACGAGAGCATAGCCGCCACGGGTCATAAATACAGCGCATGGAAAGAAACGAAGGCGGCTACTTGTACCGCCGCGGGCACTCAGACCCGCACCTGCTCGGTATGCAAAAACGTCGAGAACAAGACTATAAAGGCTAAGGGCCACACCGAAGTCGCAGACAGCGCGGTGGCGGCTACCTGCACTACCGACGGCAAGACGGCGGGAAGCCACTGCTCGGTATGCGGCACGGTGATAAAGGCGCAGACGGTCATTAAGGCGACGGGTCACAAGTACGGCGAATGGGCGGTCACCAAAGGGCCTACCTGCACAGCCGCGGGCTCGCAGAAGCACTCCTGCACTGTATGCGGAAACACTGAAACGCAGACGATAAAGGCGACGGGTCACAAAGCTAGCGGCTGGATGATCGACAAACAGCCCGACATCGGCGTAAAGGGCAGCAAGCACAAGGAATGCACAGTATGCGGCAAGGTACTGCAAACGGCTGAGATACCCGCACTGGGCGCTAAGGACATCTCGCGCGCAAAGGTCACGGTAGCGAGCAAAGTTACGTTCACGGGCACTTCGAGAAAGCCCGCTGTTACCGTGAAGCTGAGCGGCAAGGAGCTTGTAAAGAACACCGACTACACGGTAAAATACAGCAACAACAAGGCCATCGGCAAGGCGACCGTCACCATCACGGGCAAGGGCAAGTACACGGGCGTTATCAAGAAAACGTTCAAGATAGTGCCCATGAAGCAGGTGATAACGAGCGTAACGGCAAAGACGAAAGCTTTCGCCGTGAAGTGGACGAAAGACATAAACGTCAACGGCTACCAGATAAAGTACAGCACGAAGTCTGACTTTAGCGGCGGCAAGAGCGTTTACGTCAAGAAAAACACCACTGTAAGCAAGACATTTACAGGGCTGACGGCGAAAAAGACCTACTACGTCAAGGTGCGTTCGTACAAAACGGTGAACGGCACGAAATATTACAGCTCGTGGTCAAGCGCAAAAAAGGTAAAAACTAAATAAGCATACACTCAACAGCCCCGCGCTTTCGGAAAATTTTCGTAAGGCGCGGGGCTTTATTATTTGAGCAAGATCATAGGTAAGCGCGGCGAAACTGAGGGCGGGAAACACCAAAACTCCGCGTTTTCCGGTAAATAATCTGTAAATAAGTAAAATAACATTGCGTATTTACAGTGAAAAATAGCAAAGCGGCGGCGCGATGGCGAGAAAACTCAGCAAAATCAAGGGTCTGCGCCGTGCGGAGCGGTTTTTGTTTAGACTAGCTGATAATTAGTTAAAACAGAAACTTAATAAGCGAAAACGTTTTTGAATGATGACAGAAAAGGTCGAATAATGTATAATATTACTAAGGAAAAGAGCCGCCATTCGGCAATGAGGCGCTCTAAAAAAAGCGCGGGCGCGCGGCGCGGCGCAAAATAATTTATGAAGGGAACGTATTCATATGAAAAGAAATAACGCACAGAACTCATCAGCAAAGAAAAAGCTGATACCCGCCGTAGCGATGTTCACAGCCTCGGCAGTTATGCTCTCCACCGCTACTTACGCTTGGTTTACGATGAATAAAAATGCTAAAGTGACCGGTCTGAACATGACCGCGACCGCAGGCGGTAGCATTGAAATTTCGCTGGGACAGCTCAACGGAAATATCCCTACTGACGGTAAAATAACTACACCTACTATGGATAATAAGTCTTGGAAAAATGTCATTGCTGTTTCTGACTACTATGATACTATCGGAAAAATCAAGCCTGCTTCTTCTATTGACGGTGATAAACTCTTCTACGTTTCTGATGAAGATGTTTACGCTGGTGGTACAGCAGTAAATGATAAAGCAACAATCACCCAAACCACAGATACTGATAACGTAAAACTTAATGTAAGAACTACTGCTAATGATGGCTCATCTCTTGCTGATGCGAAAAATGATACTAAGAATGGTTACTATGTAGACGTTCCTGTTTGGATAAGAACCACCAAAACTACTGCACAGACCGTTACCTGCGATGTAATCATTAGCGATGCAGACCCCGATATGGCAGATGCTGTTGACGGCGAAGAATTACAGAAAGCTGTAAGAGTTGCCGTTATTCCGCTTGATACTAATGCTAATGTAGGAGTTGCTGCTGCCGCTCCTGCAATTGAAACTAAGGCAGCATACAATAAGTCAAATCTTGATGTTTTTGCAACTGACTATACATATTATACGGCAAAGAGCGCAATCAATGCAACTAAAACAGCGGCTGAAACCTCATATGCTGACAAATTAGCACCATATACATTTACTGATAACAATGCAAAAACACAAGAAGAAACTGATGGTTCTGCGAATACAAAAGCTATTTTTGATCTCGCTCCTACCACTGTAGAAAACACATACTCCGTACAAGCTTTCGTAGTTCGTGTATGGCCCGAGGGCGAGAGCACTTCCTGCCGCGATGCCAATGCCGCACAGGACTGGAACATTCAACTCAACTTCTCTGGTGCTGATAAAGCTGGCGAATAACCAAAATCAAACAAAATAACACTGAAAACGCCGACCCCAAATCGGCGTTTTTGGAATTATACGAATATTTTTTTGCGGGCACGTGGCTGACACATACCGTCAGAATTGGTTCGCTGTAACAGAAAAACTTGCTGAGAGAGGGTGAAAAAATGGCACAGGATACCACGGGCACGGCGACCATCGCGGCGGCAACTTCCACAGTAGACGGTCTGCGCGCCATCGAGCTGAGCTACCGACCTATCCGCAGTACCGCGGACGGCGACGTGCTGTTTTTTCAGTCGGCAATGCGGCTCAACGGCCCTACCCTCGGCGTGCTCGCGCCCGAAGACTTTATGCCCGTGGCGGAGAGCACGGGACAGGCTTTTCCGCT
>ERZ860076.863-NODE-863-length-17084-cov-9.228845_pt1 | contig 17084 bp, 18 predicted proteins | sample MGYA00509982_ERZ860076 | MGnify/ENA primary metagenome ERZ860076 (study PRJEB30046, sample SAMN00715193) | human gut metagenome | study: EMG produced TPA metagenomics assembly of the A metagenome-wide association study of gut microbiota in type 2... | reverse complement strand
AACATTTGGCTGGATGACTTGGTCCGGGCGTTTGTCAAAGGACTATGAAATTAGGCCTTTTTACCAAGAAAATATTTGTATTATTTCCAATTTCCAAACCCTGTTGCGTCGATTTTAGCTTGTGAAGACAAGTTCTGGTTTTTGAATGGTTCAACTGTAATGATTTCAGATGTGAACGCACATTATGTTCTAATTCATCTTTTGAACGCGCAGATGCTTTACTGCCAACCGATTGCTTCAGGTTGCTGTTCACAAGTTCATCGGGATTGTACTCAGGTGCATACGGTGGAAGATAGAACACCTCTATTTCCTCTTTGTGCTTTTCCAGCCATGTCTGTACTTTTTTAGAGTGATGTACCCGCAGATTATCAAGAATGAGGAACACCTTCTTTACGCTGTCATGTACAAGTCTTCTCATAACATCAATCAGTTTATCGGAATCCATATTATCCTTGTACAGCACAAATCTCAGCTTGTCTCTCTTGGAAACAGCTGACAACATATTGATCTTGAATTTTTGTGATTCTGTTCTTACAACAGGCGTTTGCCCTTTCGGTGCGTATCCTCTCATATAGTTACAAGTGTTCTGGATATCGGTTTCATCGCCAAAGAAAATCTCAGCATTTTCTGCGTTTGCACGTTCTGTGATGCCGGAAAACTCCTCATTCAGCCACTTGTCGATCTTCACCTGATCCTGCTTGTATGCACGTTTTACCGGACGCTGAACACTGAATCCCCAACGCTGCAAATAGTATCCAAGTGTGGATAGTTTCATTTTTACGCCATATTTCTGGAATATCAGCTCAGAGATGTTTTTCCTTGTCCACATGCAATCCTTAAACTTTAACTGCAGAGGATCTTTGTCTACGATGATCCTTTGAACTTCCTTTTCCTGTTCCGGTGTCAGTATTCTTTTCTCACCTTTACTGCGTCCGCGTTTTTTAGGTTTTAAGGCTGCCATACTGCCTTCGGAGTATTGCTTCTTGACCGACCTGACATGCCTTTCGCTCACATCAAGTATTTCTGCAATCTCACCGTTTGTCTTCCCAGTTTTACTCAAACGGACAATACTCTTTCTGATTTGGTATTGCTCATCCGGACTCAGTTTTACTGCATTGTTTTTCAATTCATTTTCCATACCTATACACATTTTTGATTTTTTGGCAAGCTTTATTTGGCATATCAATAATAAAAGTATGTTTGTTGTTCCAAATCATCTTACGGAGCAGATAGGCTCTGATTTTATGAAATTATATCCCAATGCAAATATACTTGTTGCAAAGCCTGATGATTTCTCACCACAGAAAAGACGGCAGATGTGTGCAAGAATAGCAACGGGCAATTTCGATGCGGTCATTATCGGACATTCACAGCTTATAAAAATTCCATTATCAGCAAAGCGTGAACAGGAATTTATACAAAATCAGATAAATGAAATAACCGAGTCCATCACAGCCACCAAAAATGCCGGCGGTGCAAACTACACCATAAAAGAACTGGAAAAAACAAGAGCTGCCTTAAAAGAACGTTTTGACAAGCTTGTCAACAGCACCGTCAAGGACAGCACGGTGACTTTTGAGGAACTTGGCATTGACAAAATGTTTGTTGATGAAGCCCAAGAGTTCAAAAATCTGTTTATTGCAACAAAAATGGAGAATGTATCGGGGCTTGCCACAAATCCTGATACACAAAAAACGCAGGATTTATATATGAAGTGCCAATACCTTGATGAAAAAACAAATAGTAAGGGTGTAGTATTTGCTACTGGCATGCCTGTTGAAACAGGGTATCTACGGTCACAAATGCCGATTTTACGTTGTTTTTAATTATTTATTTCTTAAACTCCCGTGGGCTGCACCCGTAAGCCTCCTTAAAAGCCTTGGAAAAATAGCTGTGGTCGTCAAAGCCGCAAAGGCCGCAGATGGTGTTTATGGGGTCGGAGGTGTTCTGTATCATGTAAGCCGCATTTCGCAGGCGGTAATTTTTCAGATACTCAAACGGGGACTGACCCGTTATGTTCCTGAAGCACCTGAGCACCTCGCTTTTACTGATGAATGCGGCGGCTGCCATGTCATCAAGAGTGATCTTTTCGGCGTAATGGTCGTGGATAAAAAGCAGTATGTCACGGAGCCTTGCCTCCTGGGCAATGCTGGCGGCAGGGTGCGCCGACATATTCTTTTCCGACAGATGGATAAGTATCCGGAAAAGCTCGGAAAGCTCGTTGCGGACGATAAGCTCGTGATTGGGCACTCTGATATTTTCCGTGTTCCAGATGTTTGTGAGCAGCCCCAGTATCTTTGAATAGCTGCCGTCCTTGGGGGTGAATATCAGCTCACGCAGTCCGCTGTTGCCCGTTATGGGCGCAACATATTTCCGATGGTAGATGCTGTCCTCTTTTCCGCCCACTATGGAACCATGCACCACAACAGAGCGGAACACGCTTTTTTGACCCGTCCCCGCTTTGAACATGGCGTGAAGAGTGTTGCTGTTGATAAAATAAATATCGCCTTTGTTCAGTATGTGCTTGTTTTTGCCGCATTCCATAAGCACGCTGCCCTCCACCGCAAAACCGAATTCAAGCTCCTCATGCCAGTGCCAGCTCACAAAATTGTCCGTAACATCGGCATGATACACGGCTATGGGGAACTCCGCATCTCCGTGAAGTCCCGATTCATCTGATTTGAAAGGCGGATTTGTGCCGTAATCCTCATTACGCAGCACACTGTAATCTACAATAGACATTACGTTTCCTCGCTTGGCGATATTTTCATAGTTTTGGGTAATATATTTATACCTGCTCGTATTATTTGATGTTATAATTATACTACAAATTCAGTGAACAGTCAACACGAAAATTTTATAGGAGGTACCGCAATGATAAGATTTACTGAAGAAAACGGCGCACTTATTGCACGGTCGAGAAATGAAACTATCCGCATTGAGGGCTGGGGCAATAATGCTCTTCGTGTGAGGACCACCCTTCTGAAAAAGCTCCCCCGGGACGCTCACGCTCTTACCGAGAACGTGGCTCACAGCGCAAAGGTGACCATTGACGAGGGCAGCGAAACGGCTGAGATAGTGAACGGAAAGATCAAAGCCACTGTAAACGGCGTGGGCATCATTTGCTTCTACAAGGACAATGAGCTTATCCTGCAGGAATATTACAGCTATTATTACGGCTCTGTACGCAAGGAGGCTATCTGCTACAAGATAAGATCCCGTGAGTACAAGGGACTTGCTTCCGATGACTTTAAGATAACCGTCCGCTTCGAGTCCGACCCCAAGGAAAAGCTGTTCGGCATGGGTCAGTATCAGATGCCCATACTTGACCTTAAAGGCTCTGTTCTTCCCCTTGAGCAGAGAAATTCCCAGGTAAGCGTTCCCTTTGTGGTATCAAACAAGGGCTACGGCATGCTCTGGAACAATCCCTCAACAGGCGAGGCGGCTTTCGGAACCAACATCACCAAGTGGATATCCGACGAGAGCGATATGGTGGATTACTGGATAACCGCCGACGATACTCCCGCTCAGATCGTGACCAACTACACCGAATGTGTGGGCAGAGCGCCTGTTATGAGCAAGGATTATCTTGGTCTCTGGCAGTGCAAGCTCCGTTACCGCACTCCCGATGAGGTGCTTGAGGTCGCAAGAAAATACAAGGAGCTGGGCATCAGGCTTGACGTTATCGTTATTGACTTTTTCCACTGGCCGCATCAGGGTGACTGGAGATTTGACGAGAAATACTGGAGCAAGGACGCTGTAAAGGCAATGACCGATGAGCTTCATGCCATGGGAACAAAGGTCATGGTCTCCGTATGGCCGTCTGTGGATAAGCGCAGCGAGAACTATTATGAAATGGAACAGAAGGCGCTCATAAGCACCACCGATGTTGGTTCGGTGCAGACCTATGATTATGAGGGCGACTGCGGCACGGTTGATTTCTTCAATCCCGAAGCTCAGGAATTTGTATGGAGCAAGTGCAAGCAGAATTACCGTGACTGGGGCATCGACCTTTTCTGGCTGGACAACTCCGAGCCTGACAGCACCAAGTACGATTTTGAAAATTACCGCTACTATACCGGACGTGGCTCAAAGGTTGGCTGCGAATATCCCAAGAAGTATGTTGAGGCATTCTATAACGGACAGGAAGCCGAGGGCGACCATGAGGCAGTCAACCTCTGCCGTTCCGCATGGGTAGGAAGCCAGAAGTACAGGACACTTGTTTGGACAGGCGATGTTCAGTCCAACTTTGAGTCCTTTAAGGATCAGGTCATTGCAGGTCAGAACATGGGTCTTGCAGGTATTCCCTGGTGGACCACCGACATCGGCGGCTTTATGACAGACAACTGGGACGATCCCGATTTCAGGGAGCTTCTCATACGCTGGTATCAGTACGGCGTGTTCTGCCCTATCCTGCGTATGCACGGAAACCGTGGCCCCGACTGGGATATCCCCAAGCTTGATGACCGTGATTTCGGCGGCGGATATCTTTACACAGGCCACCCCAACGAGCTTTGGAGCTACGGTGAGGAAGCCTACGAGATAATGAAGAAGTGGCTGGATATACGTCTTTCCATGAAGGATTATATTGCAGGACTTATGGAGGAGACCGCAAGAACAGGTGCGCCCGTTATCCGCACAATGTTCTTTGAGTTCCCCGACGATGAAAAGTGCTGGGAGCTTCCCGAGCAGTATATGTTCGGCAGCGATTATCTTGTTGCTCCCGTGCTTGAGCTTGGCGCAAGAGAGCGCAGTGTATATCTGCCAAAGGGTCAGTGGGAGAGCATCTCCGACAAGAAAATCTACAGCGGCGGTCAGACCGTCACCGTTCCCGCACCTCTTGATGTTATGCCTGTATTTAAGAAAATTGGATGATTTATTGATTGGTTATTATATAAAAATATCACTTAATTAAGGGACAGAACTTTCTCCGTCGAAATATCGGCGGAGAAGCTGTTTACATAATATATAAACTATAGGTCGCATCTAAAAACCATAGTGCCTCAGATGCGAAGTCAGATTTTTTGTCAGATTGTATAGAAATTTCGCAATTATTGCAAAGCAAGAATTTGCATACATGTCGTATGTCAAGAAATTTGTGTGCAAGATGACGGAAAATCTGCAGGCAGATGAGGTGCTAAGGCTTTTAGCCGGTGGTTTTTAGAGGTGACCTATAATACTGCAATAAAGTAAAAAGTCTGTGCGAAAACAATAGAATTACCTTATACTGCTATTAGAACCCGTCTTCACAAGCATATGCGCACGTCTTTTCGGCAAATTTTGCCGCAGACTGCGTTAAAAATCCTTGCCGGGCGAAAGCCCGCCTGCGGATTTTTGCCTACTCTGCAACAAAATTATGCTCGAAAATCCGCACACATTTCTTATGAAGACAGGTTCTTATTCAATAAAATGAAAGGAACGTAAATATGAATTACAAAAAAACGCTGATAGCCTGTTACTTGGGATTTGTTACACAGGCAATAGCTGCAAATTTTGCACCGCTGCTGTTTCTTACTTTTCATAATAATTACAATATTTCTTTAGGAAAAATAGCGCTTATCTCATCTGTGTTTTTTACTACACAGCTTATTGTTGATATTTTGTGTGCACGTTTTGCAGATACTATAGGCTACAGAAATTGTGTTGTTGGTTCGCAGCTGCTTTCGGCGGTCGGACTTATCGGACTTGCTTTTCTTCCGCAGGTCACACCCGATCCGTTTGCAGGAATAATAATCAGTACAGTACTTTATGCCATAGGCAGCGGTCTTACGGAAGTGCTTGTAAGCCCTATCGTTGAGGCGTGCCCTTTTGAGCATAAGGAGGCAGCAATGAGCCTGCTCCATTCTTTCTACTGCTGGGGGTCGGTCGCAGTCATACTTCTCTCAACCCTGTTCTTTGCATTATTCGGGATAGAAAACTGGAAATGGCTCTCCTGCATCTGGGCGATAATTCCGCTGTGTAATGTATTCAATTTTGCAGTATGTCCGATCGAGCATCCGACAGAGGGCGGTAAGGGAATGAGTATTGGCAGTCTGCTTAAAGTTCCGCTGTTTTGGCTCTCCATTCTGCTTATGGTATGTGCAGGTGCATCGGAACTTTCAATGGCACAATGGGCATCTGCGTTTGCAGAATCTGCACTGGGTCTTTCCAAATCAATGGGAGATATTGCAGGCCCGTGTATGTTCGCCGTTACAATGGGTATAAGCCGGTCATTGTACGGAAAATATGGTGAAAAAATTGATCTTATGAAATTTATGATCGGTTCGGGGGCTCTTTGTTTTGCTTGCTATATTACAGCATCTTTGTCGGAGATACCTCTGCCGGGACTTGTCGGCTGCATAGTGTGCGGTTTTTCGGTAGGAATAATGTGGCCCGGAACTATAAGCATCTGTTCGGCTAAGATACCTTCGGGAGGTACGGCCATGTTTGCACTTCTGGCAATGGCAGGAGATATGGGCGGTGCACTCGGACCTGCAGTCGTGGGCAATATTTCCCAAAATGCAGGAGATAATATGCAAAAGGGTATGTTTGCAGGCTGTGTATTTCCGCTTGTGCTTATTATTTCCGTTTTCTTTGTAAAAAAGCTTAGCAGACTAGAGTGTATCTGAAAAGAAAAAGTTGCACAAAAAGCCCTCAAATGGTATAATAAAAGAAAAAGCCAAAGGAGAAGAGCAAATGGGCGCAAAACGATATGAATTAAGTGATGAACAGTGGGAACAGATCAAGGAAATGTTCCCCAAAGCGAAAACGGGAAGACCACCCAAGGATAACAGAATAATGATGAATGCAATTCTATGGCTTGCACGCAGCGGAGCTGCGTGGGCAGATATTCCTGAACGCTATGGTTCATACAAAACAGTATACAGTCGTTTTTGCAAATGGAGAGATGACGGTACACTTCTTCATATTTTTGAGACTCTGAACGAAGATGCAGATTTTGAAAATCTCAGCATAGACAGCACCTCAATTAAAGCACACCCACAAAGTGCGGGTGCAAAAAAGGGGCAGTAAACGCTGAAAACAACCAGTTTATCGGTGTAAGCCGAGGAGGTAAAACAACCAAGATCCACGCTGTTGTAGATGGATTGGGTAATCCTGTTTGCTTTATGCTTACAGGTGGTCAGGTTCACGATTCCAAGGCGGCAGTAGATGTTTTATCGGGAATTAATATATCAGGCAGTAATATTCTCGGCGATAAAGCCTATGGAACAGAAAAAATCAGAACTTACATTACCGAGCAAAATGCAAAATACATAATTCCGCCAAAGGAAAACAATTCTGACCCGTGGTATTGTGATTACTGGTTGTATAAGGAACGTCATCTGGTTGAGTGTTTTTTCAATAAGATCAAAGCTTTTCGCAGAGTTGCTACTCGTTATGATAAGCTTGCTTCATCTTTTCTTGCTTTCGTACACGTTGCTTCCATTTGGCTTTTGTCTAAATGATACAACTCTTTTGAGTTTTCAGATACGCTCTAAACAGAGCATAAAAAAAGCGTTACCTTTCAATTCAATAGGTAACGCTTTTTCTATTGCAATATAGATGTTCGTTATGATCGATTTTTTACATTTGCTTTGTTATTTGCCATACCAACAAACTTTGTCATACTTTATCGTGTCATCATCAAATGTCGCTTTTGCAGTAATAGTATTTTTCTCATTTTTATTTATACTAACATTGTTCCATACAAAAACAGTATTATTGCTATTTGGCAATTCGCTGCGTTTTATTATGCCAAGTGACCTGTCGTTCACGATAAGTTCAACACTTTGTGCATTTGAATATATCTTTATAAATGGTACATTGCAAGGTCTTACGTTATGACGGCGCTCAGTAATGCAGATAGTTTTCTCACTGCTCCATACAGATCTGTAAAAGAAATACGCATCTTTGGGTATGCGTTCTCTCGTGCATAGACCCTTATCATTCTGTCCTATCGTATCGCCCTCTTCACGACCACTGGAAGGAAAATCAAACATACACCATACAAATGCTGCCCAAAGATATTTTCTTGCAGAAAATTGCCGCCAAACAATTTCGTGAAGCTGTGACTGATAATTTTCATAATGACGAGCTCCATTCGGGTCAATATCGTTTAACCAGTCTATGCTGTCCTTGTGCTGTGTTAGGGCTCCGCCACCGCCGTATTCAGAAATGCATATCGGACGTTTTTCCTTTGAATTATGGTATAAGTCAAGCCATTCTCCGAAATGTTCTGCATCGCCTGCTTCCTTATACCAACCGAAATAACGGTTATATCCTACGACATCTGTGGGAAGCTGCAAAAATCTGCCATAGAACTGATTGTCTGCATAAGTTTTCAGCCTTGTGTTGTCCTCCTTGCAGGCAAGTTCATAAAGTTCTTGGTATAAAGCAAAAATTTCATCAGACATTTGGTGAAGTTCATTAGATATTCCCCATAAGATGATTGATGGATGATTGTAATTCTGCCTAATAAGCTCAATAAGCTGCTGTTTTGCATTTTCTGCAAAGCCATCTGCAAGAATGTGACGTTCGCTTTCATCCGGAGACATTTTGTTTATAATCCCTATCTCTGTCCAAACACAAATACCGAAATCGTCACACAGTGAATATTCCTGACTGCAATGCTGATAATGAGCCATTCTTACAGCGTTGCAACCCATATCACGAATAATTCCATAATCACGTTCACGTTGGATATTTGTCATTGCCCAACCGCTTTCAAAGCTGTCTTGATGATAGTTCACACCATGAAGAGGATAAGACTTTCCGTTAAGGAAAAAACCATCCTCAGGGTTAATATGATATGTCCTTATGCCAAAATTTTCGGATACCATATCTGTTGCTTTGTCCTCATAAAATAGGGTGACTTCGGCACGATACAGACAGGGAGAGTTTACACCATCCCACAACTGCGGAGCAGATATTTTTTTCGAAAGTGTAAGCCTGTCGCTTTCTGTATGTCCACACATCTCTGCAACAGGCTTTCCGTCCGGGGCAAAAATTACGGCCTTTGCCTCTATGTTGTTGGCGGAATCAAGCTTTATCAGTACATCAATGTCTGCGCTGTCTGATGTAATATTATGTGGTGTGATGTAGACTCCACAGGAACCACTGTCCTCCAGTGCAATGTGAACAGGTTCGGCGGCAATTAATTTAACTTCTCGGTACAATCCACCCATTTTTGTAAAATCGCCCTGTTCAGTAATTGGAGCAATGTAATTTGTGGGTGAATTGTCAACAAGGACTGCAATTTGGTTTTTTCTGTCATAGTGTACATAATTCGTTATGTTTATGCGAAAAGCAGAATAGCCTCCATCGTGTTTTCCGGCAAAAAAGCCATTCACAAACACTTTAGCAGTAGTGTTGGCTCCCCCGAATTCAATGTATAGTGCCTTGCCCTTGTATTTTGTAGAAAGCTCCAAATCTCGGCGGTAACAGGTCAGTCCTTTATAATAGCTGCTTGTTACACTATCAGTTGCATTAAAAGTGTGAGGCAGGCAGATCTTTTCCCATGAGCAATCGTCAAATTCGGGGGTAACTGCATCATTTTCGCTTATTCCCAGATCATATATCTTGGCAAAGCGCCATCCGTTGTTAAGTTCTATTTCAGTTCGCATAAATATTTTCCCTTAAATTATAATTACTGTATGTTGTTTATCTTTCGGATTTATTTCATTATACCCTAAATTAAAAATATAGTCAAGAGAGGATAATGCCAATAAATATACTGTGGTGTAATATTTTATCAGTCATAATTTTATGTTTCCAAGAATGAGTTTATTGAAGATAATGGGAAAACATTTTTGTGTTCAGATTTGAAAATACCTGTAAGTTCATTGATGCTTCTATATGTTAAACGCTATATGTAAATTTTTATTTTGCATATGGTATTTGTTTCTTGATATATAAAGAAACTTTTATGTAGTGTGTGTTTTTAGTTGTTTAGCCAGATCCTGCAAGTCCTGACAAGCATCAAAGCACATACGGTTATATCGGTCAATATCATCGGAGCGGCTTTTTACGGTCAGACCACGCTTGACAGCCCGTATTTTTTCCCTATGCCCGTCAAAAGCCTTATTGTATTTTTCAAGCAGCTCGGGAGAATTTGAGAGCTTCTTGCGGTAGCTTCTGCACTTGTTGTCAAAATTGAGATATGCCTCCTTTATCGGGTCTTTCATAGCACGCTTTTTGTAATCATCATTAGTCTTGTATAAACGCTCTTTCTTGCAGGTGGAACGTCCGCAGGTCAGAGAAGCATTTGAGCGATTGGTAATCATAAGCTGACCGCATCATCTTGATGCTCCTCTTCGTCCGTCTGATGTCGAACAAATCAAACGGAGCATCGAAAAACACAATATAACAAGCCGTAATGTATTGAACAAATACGCACATAATCACATCGCATTTCATTTTGAAACACCACTTTTACGATATTTATTCAAACAGGCACACGTGAGCTAATTCCCTGTGCCTGTTTTACTGTATATATTTTGATTACTTCGATGCAAATGCAATCTTGCCTTCCTTTTTGGCGTCGATAATAATTGAAACCATACCGAGTTTTGCGGGGGAATTTCTGGTATCAAATCTTAATGAACGTCCAATTCTACCATCGTTTTCATTCCAATATTTATAGTGAAAATCACCATTTTCATCACAGTATTCAAGTAACTCGACCTCAAAACCGGCTTGTTCGAACACAGAATTCAGCATTTTATAATCATACACTATTTTGTGAGTAAATGCGGGATGGGTAGGATCGCCATTTCCACCTATTTTGACCATATTCTGATACCATTCATTACGAAAATTCTTATCGGGAACAGCGATTCTGATATAGCCGCCGTCTGCAAGAAAATCATAACAGTTCTTCGCAGCTATCAGACCATCTTCAAGTGTCATATGTTCCCAAACGTGTTCAGCAAGAAAGGCAGTTGGCTTTTCATCTTTAAACATACTCTCAAAGGTTTTCCGTTCAAGAAGATTAAGTTCATTCTCTTGTGTGCTTACCCATCCATCAAACCTTGTGTTTCCGGCACCGATAATTACTTTCATTTTCGTTCCTCCATAGCCATAGCCAGTCCTTGTGGATTATCAATATTTACTTCGTGCCCAGAATCATCAACAGTGCTGAATTTAGCATTCGGCAGCTTTTTGAAAAGCTTTACAGCTGCCTTTTTATTGACATTATCCTTTTCGCCGCAAAGAACAAGCACAGGACAAGTCACCTTGTTTAGGTCGCTTGTAAAATCCATATCCGCCATTGAATTTGTCAGCGTAATAAAGTCTATTTTCTTCAAGCCAATATCTTTGAACTGACTTTCGGGCATAAATTTGAATAGCACATTCTGAATTTTTAGCAGGAATTTAGGCATATAATACTGCGGAGCAATAAGTATAAGTGAATTTATCCTTTGAGGAAAATCGATAGCATAATTAAGCGCAAGAACTGCACCGAGAGAAAGTCCACACAGATTCATCGGCTCGGAATAATTATTGCAATAATCGCAGAAAGCATCATACATTTTACTATAATGACAGTTACCCTCAGTGAAAAAATCACTTAATTCCGGACAGACAACTTTAGTATTATCAGAAAGAAATGATATTGTTTTATCCCAACTTGAAGCGTTCTGTCCCATTCCGTGCAAAAGAATGTATTTCATTTCAGCACCTCCAATACATCCTTTAATCTATCTATAATATAGTCTGCTTTTTGATATTCATCATTGGCTGCTGAAATATACTGAACCCCTGCCTAACCCAAATAGTTTTCATTCCAAGCATTTTGGCAGGCTCAATATCATTATCAATCCTGTCACCAATCATAAAAGCATTTTCAGGCAGACAATCCGCACGTTTTAAGGCTCGTAAAAAAATCTCGCTGTCAGGCTTAGCAACACCTTCTTCGGCAGAAGCAACAACAAGCTTTATGTATTTCATAAGCCCCCAGCTTTCAAGACGCTTTTCTGTGCCAAGTGCCTGATTTGCTATTACGCCAATACTGTATCCACGTTCACAAAGAGCATTTAGGACGGCTTCTGCTTTTTCATAAGGTCTTTCATCTTCAAAATGCCAGGGAGTTTTTGTAAGTCCGAAGAATTTTAGGGCTTCAATATCGCCCTTGAGATTCTGTTTTGCAAAAAATATACGCTTTTCATTGAATTGCTCAAAGGTTATATTTGTCCCTGCAATAGCATCTTTTATGCGATGATTATAGCATCCCGTTTCATCAATAAGGGTTGAACCGACATCGAAGAATATCCATTTTATCTTGTTTATTGCAAATCACCACATTTTTACATAATTTCAAGATAATGCTTAATATCCCCAACAAACTGATTTCCGCATCGTGCAAGCTCGCCAAGAACACGATCTGTGCCTTTTTCGGTTTTATACCAATTCTCCTTGGTAATGTTGTAGCAATGGACAGGACAAACTTTTATGTCAACATTCGGGAACGCCATCTGATACAGCATTAAGCATCGGCGTGCGTGAAAGGCTTTACAGACAATAATTGCTGTTATCGGGACACCGTTTTTCACCAAAACATCTGTAAAGAATTCACAGTCGGAATGATAATCACCGTCATAAATGTCTGCTTTGGAACGTACACCGTGCCACTTATCAGCTTTAACGCTTACTCCACCTGACGTAACAAGCCATTCAGCCATACCTTTAAGATACAATTCTGCGGCATATTCGGGCTGTTCGGGATGCGATCCACCCGGAAGAAATATAGCATCAACCTTCTGCGGTTCATCGGATACAAATATGTAATCGGAAATATCGGTAATGATTCTATTTGTCATAAGCTACCTCCATAAATTGTGCAACGCTGCGTTGCACAATTACTCCATTTCTTTTTCAATCTCTTCTATGGTAGGCAGGCTGCTTCTCAGATCCTCAGGCAGCTGCTTTGTTATCTGCTCCTGCCACTGGGCAACGCCGATCGGATTCTGATACTCTGCTAAAGAGTATTCCACAACGGTTTTATTTTTGCCTTTGACAAGCAGCAGCCCGATAGTCGGCTTATCATCGGGATGACGAAGTACATCATTGACTACGTTCTGATACATATTGAGCTGACTTATAAACCCCGGCTCAAAATCGCAGGCTTTAAGCTCTATAACAACATAGCAGCGAAGTTTTAGGTGATAAAACAATAAGTCAAGGTAAAAATCCTGTCCGCCGACTTCAAGGTGAACCTGTCTGCCTACAAAAGCAAACCCCTGTCCTAATTCCAATAGAAATTGCTGGATATGTTCGGTGAGCTTCCTTTCAATTTCAATCTCACGCCTCGGAACATCAGTGCCGAGAAAATCAAAAAGGTATGGGTCTTTAAAAATCTGATCAGCCATATCGGAATCGGCAGGAGGAAATGCGATTGGAAAATTATTGACGCTTTTGCCGCTCCGTTCAATCAATCTGATTTCTATCTGCAATGCCAATACATCACGACTCCACCCGTTTTCAAGCGTTTTCTGTGCATACCATACACGTTCGTCTTGATTTGAGAGCTTGTCCATAAGCAGAATATTACTGCGCCAAGGAATTTGTGCAGCGGTGCGCTGCATAATTCCATAGTCGTTCCACACCTCAGCGAATTTTCTCATATATTTTATATTTCGTGGAGAAAAACCGCTCATATCGGGAAATGCGTCATTAATGTCTTTTGAAATTCGCTCAATAACCTTGCTGCCCCAGCCTTCTTCAGCTTGCTTGTTCAGTATAGCCTTGCCAATATCCAATAAAGGCATATCATACTTGCATTAGCCGACAGTACGACCGAAAGGCGCTGCATTTTAATTTCATTTTTTATATTATCTATAAAGCTCAAATAGGTATCGCTCATTTCGGAAATAATCGGGGCAACAGGAATTATTACCTCACCTGTAGCTTTACCCATATGATTGCGTTTATCCATAAACGAAGTTCTCCTTAATGCGTTGTTTGAATAATTATAACACTTTTGGGCGTAAAAATCAATGCTTATTCTGTGTATTCTGCTCAATCTTTGCCTTCAGCCTTTTTGATAAATCCTGTAAATCCTGACAAGCATCAAAGCACATCTGATTGTATCGGTCAATATCATCAGTGCTGCTGTTGACGGTAAGACCGCTCTTGAAAGCTCGAATTTTCTCACGCCGTTCGTCAAACGCCTTGTTGTATTTCTCCAAAAGGTCGGGATAGCCGGAGAGCTTCTTGCGGTAGCTCCTGCATTTGTTGTCAAAATTGAGATGTGCTTCTTTTATCGGATCAGCTATAGCACGTTTTTTGTAATCATCGTTCGCCTTGTATAAACGCTCTTTCTTGCAAGTGGTCCTGCCACAAGTAAGAGAAGCATTTGAACGTTTGGTAATCATAAGCTGTCCGCAGTTTTCGCAGTTGGTTACTATTCGCCCTGCATCGGACATAATATCAACATAGATATCAAGCAAAGTGATGAATGAATCATTTGCCACCCTTGGAAATTTTCCTGTACTCACTCGGTGTGATCCCTGTTCTTTTTTTGAATATCTTCATAAAGCATATCTCATTTCCGTATCCGCAGAGGTCGGATATTTCCTTAACGGTCATATCGGTGGTCGAAAGATAATATTGTCCTGTCTTGATCTTTGCGGATAAAATATCTTCATAGCAGCTTATCCCGAATTTCCGTTTGTATATTGCCTGAAGATATGACGGACTCAGATTCATTTTTTCAGCAAGCTGATATATATTGCTGTAGCTCCCTGCATTGCTGTAAATATCGGTGCGGAGCATTTCAAGAGCGGAAATGCGGCTTTTATCGCTGTCAGGATTTATGCTGCTTTCGGATATTTTCATAAGTATCATCTGCATAAGCATATTTTCGTACTGTTTCCTGTTGGTCGAACCGGCTACATTTTCACGGCATAATATCGTAAGCAGCTCTTCAATTGCAGGAATATCCGCCGAGGTGATAAGCGTGTCAGTTTTTATCCCATTCATAAGCTCGGTATCGTCCGTATCAAAATGGACAAAGTGATTAACGTAACTTCCGCACAGAGTTTTGTAATGCTGCATTGTTCCCTTGCTGTATAAAATGAGGCTGTCGGGAGAAACGGTTATTTCTTTGCCGTTTTGTATCAGAACAGCGGAGGTCTTGAAGATAACAAGAAGATCATCTCCCGAACCATCCGGTCTGCATATTTCAAAATTCCCTTTGTGTCTTACGTTCTGACAGACTGTGTTTATACTTATCATATCATCACCTCAAAGTACGAACGGTTAGTATAATAATATTATAAGTCATTGCAATACCAAAGTCAATGATTTATACTGATAATATAATAATTCAGTATGCGGCGGAGGTATAATATGAAAAAAATATCAATAGTAATAAATGCAGACGACAGGCTCGGACATATCTCTCCCGAGATATACGGACATTTTTCCGAGCATCTCGGAAGATGTATCTACAACGGTATATATGTGGGTGAAAATTCACCTATTCCGAATACAGACGGAATAAGGAATGATATCATCGAGGCGTTCAGAAATATAAAAGCTCCCGTTTTCCGATGGCCCGGCGGCTGCTTTGCGGAAGAATATCACTGGCAGGACGGAATCGGCGAAAAATCTCTGCGCCGAAAGATCGTGAACACGAACTGGGGCGGAGTTACGGAGGATAATTCTTTCGGTACACACGAATTTATGCGCTTCTGTGAGCTTGTTGGCTGCAAGCCTTATATAAACGGCAATGTTGGCAGCGGCAGTGTTCGTGAAATGTCCGAATGGATAGAATATATGACCTCAGATGCGGAATCGCCTCTCACAGAGCAGAGAAAGAAGAACGGCAGAGCCGAGCCGTGGAAACTCGAATACCTCGGTGTCGGCAATGAAAACTGGGGCTGCGGAGGAAATATGCGTCCCGAATATTACGCCGACGTTTATAAAAGGTATCAGACGTTCTGCCGCAATTATTCGGGAAACAGACTTTACAGAATAGCCTGCGGTCCAAGCTCTGCCGACTATAACTGGACAGAAGCCATGATGAAAAATCTTGACAGCAATAATGTTGATGCTATCGACCTGCATTATTATACGATGCCCGTATGGCCCGAAATGGAATCAGCCACCGATTTTGACGATGAGCTTTATTATAAAACTATCGCTGCAGCGAACTTTTCCGATGAGCTTATCACAAGACATTCGGAGATAATGAACCGTTATGATCCCGAAAAGAAAATAGGACTTGTAATAGGCGAGTGGGGCTGTTGGCATAAGGTAGAAGAGGGTACGAACCCGGGATTTTTATATCAGCAGAATACTATGCGTGATGCTATCGTTGCTGCAATAGAGCTGAATGTTTTTAACAGACACAGCGACCGTGTTGTAATGGCAAACCTTGCACAGGCGGTGAATGTTCTCCAATCGGTCATTCTTACAGAGGGCGATAAGATGATAAAAACGCCTACATATCACGTTTTCGACCTTTTTAAAACACACCAAAACAACGAGGCAGTTTACTGCTATACGCAGAACGAAAATATGTCGGAAGGCAAAAATGCTCCGATGATCTCGGTTTCCGCATCGGTGAACGAAAAGAGTATGACCGTTACCGTCGCAAACTGTTCGCTTACGGAAGAGGCTGCTGTTGAATGCAGCATTTTCGGATTTAAAGCATCATCGGTGTCGTGCAGGATACTTACAAACGAGGCGCACAGCTATAACGACTTCGACTGTCCCGACAGAGTGAGCATTACCGAGCATACGGCAGTCATCAAGGATAATGTTTTAAAGCTGAATATTCCGCCTTGTGCTGTTGTGGAATGTGTTGTTGACTAAATATTGGGGCATATTCACAGTGCATTTCGTCTTTATAATAAAAATGTAAGCATAAGAGCTGCGTTTCATTAAAGAAGCGCAGCTCTTTGTTTTATAAAGCCATAATATGTTGGGCATATCTATCATAACAAATACGCCTCTTTCATAGAAAATCAAATGGATTCGATCAATAAAATTTTATGTACTTACTATAACATATTTTAGAACTTGTCTTCACAAGCTAAAATCGACACAACAGGGTTTGGAAATTGGAAATAATACAAATATTTTCTTGGTAAAAAGTCCTA
>ERZ860076.861-NODE-861-length-17102-cov-2.563970_pt1 | contig 17102 bp, 12 predicted proteins | sample MGYA00509982_ERZ860076 | MGnify/ENA primary metagenome ERZ860076 (study PRJEB30046, sample SAMN00715193) | human gut metagenome | study: EMG produced TPA metagenomics assembly of the A metagenome-wide association study of gut microbiota in type 2... | reverse complement strand
CTTCGGAGAAAAAAGTGAAGACACTTATAAGCATTTTCACTTTTTTCTCCGAAGAGTAAGATACTGTTGGCTCAATGCATAAACCAACGTGAAGACCTCCATTTGCATTTGGTATCACTCACACAAACTTCATCAGCCAAGCTGTTCTCCACCCGTAAGCTAAAAGAACCTCTCTTAATATATGCAAAACTCATATAAATTATTAACTATTTCTTCTTTCAGTCTATCATAAATAGATTGATACGTCAACTAAATCAAAAACTTCCGACAATGCAAATTGTAGCATAATTTAGCAATTTATGACTACATGTTAGTAGTAAAAATAGTAGTAAAACGGAAATTCCTACTACTAAGGTTTAAGAAAGACAATATTTTTCTTTAAGAATCAGCGCAGTAGTCTCTACCGTAGCATTACAAAACTTTCCTTAGCCCCACATTGCTTAGAATTTTAATTGCAATTGAATTTAACAATACCTTTAACTGAATTTCCTCATTTTGTATATATATCAGTCACGGATCTAATAAATTTATCAATGTCGTTTTTGCCATTATATTCATTGATTATATTTATAAATTCTCCCTGTCTACAAACAAGGAAAAATGTTCTAAAACTTTATAAAAATATTGAAATCAAATTTCATATCCATGCAAGCACTTTGTCTCATTATAGAAAGCTAATGCTTCATATTACGGCAAATCCAAATATTCTCCTAGTATTCCTTCGATTTTATCATACCTCTGTGGAATAATAACATCACAATATATTTGTCTTTGGCGTCGATCATATACCTCTCCTGCAAATATTTCTTTATATTCCTCTCTTCCCATCATATAAATAGTTGAATATGCAAAATCAATCGTTAATTCCAGTAACTCATCTACCATCTTCTTCGGGAAGACAAGACGAGATTGCTTAATTTCAGCTCTTAACTGCGTGGCTAACTCTTTATCTGACTGAAGTCTACCGCAAATCAAACAAGTTCTTAAATTCTCCATATTTTTAGTAAACAAAATATATATCTTTTTCGCTATGTCCTTCTGTGTATCCTGCTGACACTCTCCCCACATAAGTTCCTCCAGCGATATTTCAAAAAACTTTGCGATTTGTGATATTTTATATATATCTGGAAGACTTTCTCCGTTCTCCCACTTTGCAACTGCCTGCCTTGAAACATCACATTTTTCAGCCAAGTCTTCCTGTGTCAAATTTGCTTCCTTTCTTAATTTGCTTAACTGCTCCGAAAACACCATTTTTAATACCTCCCTTAATCTATTAATTCAAGTATAATAAATCATGTTGAAAAATCTACCAACCAGCTCTTGCTCGTAATGCAACCATCAGTTGCTTTTTCTACCTAATGATATATTGTATCGTTATTTTCACCTCTTTTCCATAGAAAAAAAATGCCACAGCCAAATCGGAGCGTTATCCATCTTCCACAGTAAATTGCCTTAAACATCTTCTGTGACATCGTTTTTTCATTCTTCTTTTCAATTTCTGTCTAGGCTTTACGAAAATCTTCATCCTTCTCCATTTCCATAATGCTGTTTAATGATTGATAGATGTTCTGACAAGCCATTTATAGGATTCAATCAGAATCAGAATTCTGCTCCGATTCGTATTGTCGGGAATCCCAATGTCTTTACCAGTTCACATGTCTTTGGCTGTACAAATAACTCCTGCACACTCATAGTTGTCTTTTCCATAGAATGTTACCTCTTTCTTAGTTTTTGTTGTGCCGTTACATCATTTTGTGTAACTTTTTATTGTTTTCATGAGTATTTTAAGATATAATGTAACCGCAGTCCAAAAAATGACGGTAACGTTGACAGCTACGAATTAACGATTGGAATGAGGTAAGATATGCCAATAGACTGGAATGATGAAACTATTCCATCAGAAACAGATAAAACAACAGATATATTAGGATTTAAGGAAATCGGCGGTGTTGGACAACTAATTTATCACCCTTTCCGCTTCAAGAAATACGAACTTGATATTGATAATGGCAGTGACTACTACGCAACTCCATTTTGTCGTCCTGGATACGAACCAACCTTTCCTAAAGATGTCTTTCTGTCCGGTCAGGGAGTACTTGCCAGCCTTTGTAATTTGGCAATGCAGATAAACAGCTTTGAAAATCAAATACCTTACACACAACTCATTATGGAATGGTGTACCAACAACATGCATCCCTATGATATAGATTTCATATATTCTGAATTAAATGAATCGTTTAATATAAATAACTTTGATGCAGGAATAGTTGAAAGGGATGGAACATTTGAAATCGGTACTTTCCTAGATGATCTTGGTAAATTATATAATGCTGTCATGTTTTATGTAGCTTTGGAAAGTGTTTGTATTGCAGACGATGAAGTTACATATGATTCATCCAAAGAAGGAAAATACTTTGATGGTTACTCTTTCTTTGACAAATACAAGCATCACTCTGTAGCAATACCGGATGCCCTAGATTATAGAAATGCAAAAGGAAATCTCATAAAAGAAGTGCAAATCGATAATGAGTACATAAAAAATCATCCAACAGAAAAATCTCCAATCAGAAAATTTGCTACTACACCATATGACGATTATGATGAATTACGGAATGCACTTATTGACATCATCCCGGAATTTACCATAAAATTAAAAGTAGATTCACGTACTAACCGATTAGAGTTTTCTACCAATATACATTCCGTGTTTGATATTGCATGGTTGACACTTGCACGAATGCTTTCCGAAGATCCTTTACTAGAGGATAAAGGAAACTCTGATAATCGTCCAGAAGGCATTATGATTCGCTGCCGGAACTGTGGCAAATTCATAATAAGAAAAAGCAATCGACAGGAATTTTGTGATTCAGAGGATTGTCAGAAAGCTCGAAATGCCAGAAAACAAAAGGCATATAGAGAACGAAAAGCCTTTGAAAAGGCTCAAAAAACAAGGAAAAAAATCAGTAATCCATACTTATAAATAAGGAATATTCTTTACTATTGGTCATTATACGCTGTTATATATAAAATATATTAAAAAACAAAGGAACCCCCCTGTGCAATTTGGTCAAAAAATATGTGAGAGGGGCATCGGTCTTTAGGAAAAAAGACACAGAGATAATACTCCCCATGGAGTTGAAGGAGGACATAAATGCCAAAGAAGATTGAACAGATTTTAGAAATCGAAGAGGTTGCACACCTTTCTCAATTTACACAAGAAGATAAAGATTGGATTAATAATCGCATTCATGACAGAGTCGATGGTGTAGCCGGTGTTGAGTGTATAATTCGTGGAAAGAATGACGATGGCGATTATTTTAAATTAACCCCGGAAGAAATTGTAAGACAATACTATGCATATAAACTTATGGAAGTTTACGGATATTCAAAAGAACAGATCAAATTCGAACTTCCTGCTGTATTTGCGGGAACAGAAATCATAAGAAATAAACGAGTAGATATCGCTGTATTTAACAAAGACGACTCTAGTAAAATTGATTTTATTATTGAAGTAAAAAGACCGAAAATTAAAGATGAGCATGTTGTCTATGGTACTGATACTACTACTCCTTTTCAGCAGATGCAGTCTTATTGTCGTGCCTTTCAGCCAGAAATTGGTGCCATAGTAAATGGCGACAATCTTCTTAAATTCTATGAAGCGCCTAAATTTGATGAAGAATTAACTATTGATAAATTCCCACAGAATGGTGAAGATATCACCGAATGGAAAGATAATCGTCGATTCACACTTAAACAGCTCATGCAGGTTGACAGACTTCAAACTGAAACGTTAAAGGATATCATTTTGAATGTCGAACAGAGATTTGGAGCCAACGATTCGAGTGACAAAGCCTTTGAAGAAATCTTCAAACTTATCTTTATAAAATTGTATGATGAGGTTCTCTCGAGTGATGATGCAGATGAAATGGCTATCCTTATGAATAGAACCGGTATTGCACTTAAAGATATTGATGATTCTCATTTTAGGCCTATGGAATTTAGAGCCCGCGAAAAAGATACATTAGATGATATCTATAATAAACTGAATCAACTATTTCAAAATGCAAAGGGCAAATGGCCTGGAGTATTTCCTGCGGATTCTGTACTAGAGATGCAAAGAGCAACAGTAAAATCTTGTGTAAAAGAATTACAAAATGTAAAACTTTTCAATTCAAATCTTGAAGTAGTTGATGATGCATTTGAACATCTTGTTAATCAGAATCAAAAGGAAGGAATGGGACAATATTTTACACCTCGTTATGTTATTGATATGTGTGTAAAAATGCTAAATCCAAAACCAGATGAAAAGATGATTGATACCGCAGCCGGAAGTTGTGGTTTCCCTATGCATACTATTTTTCATGTCTGGAAACAGCTTAATCCTTCAGCATTTAATCTTTTTACAACACGTAGCCGTACACAATCAGAACTTCAGTATGTTCAAAACAATGTTTTTGGTCTTGATTTCAGTGAAAAATCGGTACGTGTTGGTCGTATGCTTAATATTATTGCTGGTGACGGTCACACAAATGTAATTGAATTAAACTCTCTCGATTATCCTAACTGGAAAAAGGCATATACTAGCGTTGATAAATGGCAAGATAAATATCATGAAGGATTCAGTAAACTCTCTAACATGAGTGCTAAGCCTACTTCTACAAATGATAAAGAAAAGTATGGTGCTTTTCTCTTTGATATCCTAATGGCTAATCCACCATTCGCAGGCGACCTTGATAACAAAGAACAGCTTGAAATTTATAATCTTGGTTATAATGCTAAAGGAAAATTACAAAATAAGGTTGGAAGAGATATTTTATTCATCGAAAGAAATCTAAATTTCCTTAAACCAGGTGGACGTATGGCTGTTGTTTTACCACAGGGTCGTTTCAACAATTCTAGCGATAAATTAATCCGTGATTACATAGCTGAAAGATGCAGAATTCTTGCCGTCGTTGGGCTTCATGGGAATGTATTCAAGCCACATACCGGAACAAAGACAAGTGTTCTATTCGTTCAGAAATGGACTGATGAAAATTGTGGCTTCCCTAATATCTGTCCTAAACCAACACCAGATGAAAATGGAAATATTGACTACCCAATCTTCTTTGCGACAATGCAGACACCTAGCAAAGATAATTCAGGCAATAAAATATATGTTACAGAGAACTATGTAACCTGGACTAACTATAAATATATTACTGAAACTGTATATATTAGAAAGGCAGATAAATTACAAGTTACTAAAGAAGAATACGATAATTCAACAAAGAAATCAGATTATACAGTAAGAGTTCAGACCAGAGCAATTAAGGATGAGCATAAAACATCTGACGGAAAAGATTATTTTATTAAAGATTTATTCTTATCAGAACACGGAGAATTAGATGCTCACAGAAAGTGGATTGTTAAAAATATACTCTTTAAATTAAAGAATAAGACAAAAGACTCTGACGATTATCAGGTAACTATAACTCTCGATGAATATTTAGCTTTATCGGAAACTGACAAAAAGCATTATAGGGAAATTGCAATACTCGGCGAAAATCCCAATGCACCAATATCTAATGATGAGTACAATGCATTGGATAAGTCTGTTCAGAAATATTATTTGGTTGCGGAGGATGTTACAGAATATACTGAACGTGTTAAAGATACTCATGGTCACATTTTTGTAAAACATGATTTATTTAACCATGATCCTAATTTAGTTAATTCTAATCCAAACAACATCTACAGCGAAGATGGTATTGCAGAAGCCTTTATTGAATTTGCCAAGAAGGAAGGTTTAAGTTTTTTTCAATAAGCCCATCCACTGAATCTTTCAACGAAGCTAAATATAAGGCTTTAATGGATGGGCATGAATGCACTGAAGTTAATATAAGTAAACTTGATATCACTCATCGAATGGATGCTGAATATTATTCTAAAGAATATATTTATGAAACAAACCAACTCATGAGTCATCCTTACTTTTGTATTGGTAAAAAATATAAAGTAACAGATGGCGAACATGGTTCTGTAGAATACCTTTCAGAAGGAGTAAAATATTTAACTGCAGAAAACATAAAAAAGGGATTTGTTGATTTAACCCAAATACGATATGTCAGCCAAGAAGTTGACAAAAAAAATGCTAGAGCAAGTATTAATGACGGCGATATTCTAATTTCAATAAAAGGAACTTTAGGTTCAATTGCAGTTGCAACAAAAGACCTTATGCCTTGCAATATGAATCGTGATGTAGCGATTATCAAACCATTAAAACAAACTATAACTTCAAATTATTTTATGGCGCTATTTTTAATGAGTAAGTACGGAGCACTCCAAAGCCAACGTGGAGGTTCTGGTGGCGTTCAACAAATGATAACACTTGGTAGATTGCGTGAATTCATCATTCCAGAATTTTCTGACAAGTTTTATGTAAAATTAAAAGAAGCATACGAAGCCTTTTTAACTCTCATTAGTAAATCAAAGAATTGCTTTTGTGAAGCAGAAAACTTTTTACTTAATACATTAAAAATTGATATGGATGATTATGTTGATTGTGGCTATACTGTCCGAAATCTCTCATCATCATTTTTATCAACCGGAAGAATTGATGCGGAATATTACTTGGAACGTCACAAAAAGCTAATCGCTGCATTGAATCCAGTCGGAACAATTGGATCCGAATGTAATATTTATGACAAAACTTTCACTCCATCAGCTGAAACTACTTATCCATATATTGAATTAGCCAATATTGATAAAGTCGGCGAAATTGAAGATGTAGAATGTATTATAGGTTCTGAATTACCTACTCGCGCAAGGAGACTAATTAAAGAAGGGCAAATACTAGTATCTTCTGTTGAAGGATCCTTAGATAGTTGTGCATTAGTAAGTGCTACATATGACAACGCAATATGTTCAACTGGTTTTTATGTTATAGATTCTGAAAAATACAATGGTGAAACACTTCTAGTTCTATTGAAATCCAAGCCAATTCAGACACTGCTAAAACAAGGATGTTCAGGAACTATATTAACCAATATTAGTAAGGACGAATTTTTAAATATTCCACTCCCTAATATTGATACATATACTCAGACTAAAATTAAAGAAATTGTCAATCGTTCATACGAACTAAGAGAAAAAAGCAAAGAACTTCTTGAATGTTCAAAACACTCAGTTGAGATGGCAATAGAATATAACGAAACTACTGCAATATCTTGGTTAAATGACAAAATAAAACTACTAACATTTTAATTTCAAAAGTCACAATCCAGGCAGCACTGCTACCAACGATTGTGGCTTTTTATCATCAATTTTTACCTGCAAGTAGTCTTTACTACCAAGGATTTCTCCCAGTTTCTTTGACTATTCTGCCTCTTTCCTCATGAGCCTTAGTAGTCTAAACCGTAGTATTACCAAGGCGTTCCGCCCTATTATGCCGTACTCTGCCCCAGTCTGCAAAGGTATGCATTATCATAAAACTGGAGTGCCGTGGCAGATGAATAGTATTTTTATCATCTTCATATAACCTCGCATAAGTCTATATATATATTGATTTTACCGGGGGTTCAGAGTTCTTGATATCCAAATTACATATATAAATCCAAAACTATATTATGTGTCTTCATTCTCAGAGTACTCTTCTTCAAAACAGATTGGTAAATTCGTATATCTTTCAATCGAATGCATATCCTCTTCAATAAACTCCCACGATTCTTTGAAATCTCCTTTTACAGAAAATGCTGAATCACACATATATTTCAGAAAAGCCGCAACATCCTTCTTATATAACTTTGCAAAATTATATGCATCTTGTTCCTTTTCCTCATCGGAACTATTTCTCTTGCCATATAGCACATGATCCAAATTACATGACATATAATACACTCTGTACGGGACTCCCCAGACATTTCCACATGATCTCAGACGAAACAAGTTTTCAGTCTTTTGCTTATTTCTCGAAATCACTTTCTCCCTATCATTAGTATGAATGCCATCATCCTGATATGATAATTCATGGCTTTCTGCATCTTCTATAATCTTGTCTTCTAAAAGATAGGCGGCATCCGTATCAACAATATGAATTATCTGCCTAAAATCAGCTGCTTTATAATGATTTGATTTAGCATAGGACTTTATTTCATTTCCAATCTTCGATACAATATTTTGAGAAGTAACACCATTTCGAGTCGTAATATCACCATGCATGATGTGTACATATACAGATTCCTTATCAAAAACCTGATTCAATGTGATACCTAATGCTGTCTCATCAGATGGACCTTCAACAATTACAAAAACAACTTTCCTACGAGCCAAATGCTTCACCCGCCTCTCTAAATGCTAAAGCAATTTCGAAATTATTTGTAGGATTATATACTTGCTCGATCTGTTCTCCTAATACAATATCTCTATAATAGAAATCACGAAGGTTGTTTGTTCCTTTTACGTTAGCTAAACGAATATATCTCTTTTCTGGATTTGTTGTTGTAAATGCAATAAACCCTTTGTCAATTGTTTCTAAAGGTCTAAGGTTATGGGATGTAAAAATAAGCTGTCCCTTTCCTTTTTCAGAAATGATATTTAATAATTCTCCAAGTAAATACTCAAACACACCTCCATCTAGTTCATCTATAGCAACTGTTACAGACGGATGATTATACACTACGATTAAAAGTTGTAAAATAGATACTATCTTCTTAATTCCTTCTGATTCATAGCAGAATGGAATTTCTTTACTATTTTTCAAAGACATAAGCTGGATTTGTCTTGCGACTTTCCCTTCCTTTGTCATCGAAGATCCCAAATCAATAATTCCAATTTTTAATCCTGGAACTAACTGTTCAAGAACAATATTCATATTCTCCATAACTTTTTCAACAAGACTAAATGAATCTTCTGGTATCAATGTTGTTCCGTCTAACGAAAGCACCACTTTTCCTACAGCTTCGGAATTATCATTCTTATACTTGAATACTAATGGCAACGCATTCAAGCTAATCAAGCCAATACTTTCTGTCCCAATGATAAATAATTCTCTATGAGCAAACGTATACAATCCTTCTATCAATCTCATATAAATTTTATTCTCACAGTTTTTCCTATATTGATTTATCAATTCTCTAGAAAACACAAAGCTTCTAGACGTTGCCTTTGTTAATCGCTTAGTAACTAGTAAGTCCATATATCTTTCTTTGTTTTCCCCGACTAATTCAATTAATTTCGCTTTAGGCGCAAACAGTTCGTCAGCTCTTGTGTCAATTAATGGAGCTTTGCGCAACTTCTCCTCTTTTGACTCATAAGAAAAAGAAAGTACTTCATCAAACAACTCTACCCTGGTAACCATACTTGTATTAGTTTCATCTTCTACATTAGAAACTAACTCGTCAATTACCTTCTTTAAGCAAAACTGATACCACACTTTATACTTTTCATCTGAATAACACACAACCAACTCATATTTCAATGTTGCAAATTCTGCATCCACATGAATATAATCCGCATACTTTTTCGGAATCTGATTACCACATAAAGCAAACTTAAGTAACTGAATAGCGTCAATTAACGCAGTCTTTCCAGATCCATTCTGTCCATACAGGCCTAAAACACTTGCTTTATAAGCCTTACGTTTGTTCTCGAAATTAAGCGTCCCCTTTGAAACATTCTTGAAGTTCTCAATTGTTATTCTTTCTATTCTCACTACACGATTTACCATGGTTCATTCCTCCTAGTACTCATACCATATCATTAATTGTCGCAAAGTACAATAGCGAATTTGTTTTTTGATATTTTTTATTTCGTTATTTCAATTCATTTTGCAATTTCTTGTTTATGAATATAATATGCCAAAAGAAGATATTTATTACATTCTATTACCTACACTGTACTCTGCCCCAGTCTGTGAAAATATGCATTACATCCTGAAATAAACATTTACATAAACAAAAGTCCCACCATGTTACGCATACAGCAGAGCTGCCTAGACTTAGCGGGATTGATTAATTATAATGTAATTTTTATGTTTATCGAATCATCCTCTCTATAAACCGAACCACAAATTCAGGATTCGACGGATAATACAGATGTGGAAATCCCCAGAAATGCTCCTGCGATGCATGAATACACTTCCAGTTTCTTCCGGTTACAGGTTTCGTTGCCGTACAGGCCGCCCCATTATCGGTACTGTCAAAATAATGAAACTCATGTGCGCAGATTTTATCATTTTTCTGCAAGAATCCTGCAATGTCTGTCGCTTCGGAAGTTTTCTCATTGTCCCCGGCTCCCTCGTTCCTGTTTGCAACTGTAAGCTCCACATAACCAAACCGTACCAGTTTTCCAGTATCATGACATTCTGCCGGAATTGCTCCGACCATCGGAAAACTGTTTCCTTCCTTATCAATCAGCTTCTCATGCAGATACATAAAACCTCCACACTCTGCCAATGAGGGGAGCTTCTTCTCCAATGCTGCTTTGACTGATCTTCGCATACTCTCATTTTCTGAAAGTTCTTTTGCATAAAGTTCCGGATAGCCTCCACCTAACAGTAAACCCTGTATATTTTCAGGGAGTTCTGTATCATGTAGCGGTGAAAAGGGAACAAGTTCTGCACCGTAATACTCTAACATTTTCAGGTTATCCCGGTAGTAAAAACAAAAGGCTTCATCCTGTGCCACTGCAATGCGGACTTTTTTGGATATAGCAGATTTTCTGTGTCCGTAAGCAATCTGTTCCAGACTTTGCTCTGTGATTTTCTCCTGACTATTTGGTGCAGAGTATTTCGTTTTTGGATACAAAATCTCCTGTTTATAAAAATCTTTCTTGATGCCCTGCTCCGCAATTTGAATCATGGCATTTACATCCACGTATTTTTCGAGCAGCTGTCCTGCCTTTTCCAATTGAAGATTGAGTTCATTTACCTCATCCGGCAAAATAAGACCGAGATGTCTTGAACCGAGTGACAGTTCTTTTTCATTCGGAATACATCCCAATGCTTTAATCGAAAGTTCTTCCTCGATCAGTGGTGCGATCGTGTCAAAAAACATTTTACTTGTCCTGTTTAAAATAACACCCCTGATCAGTTTTTTCTTATCATACTGCAAAAAACCTGCGATAAGCGGAATCACCGACCTTCCCATGCCATGTACATCCACCACAAGTACGATCGGTACCCCCAACGTTTCTGCCAGATGATAGGAAGATCCCTCTTCACGGATGCCGCCAAGCCCATCGTATAATCCCATCACACCTTCGAGTACTGCAATATCATGTCCGGGCTGTTCCATTGCATATAAAGCTCTTACCTGCTTTGCATCTGAAAAAAAAGTATCCAGATTTTTGGACGGAATTTTAAGAACCTTTTCATGAAACATGGGATCGATATAATCCGGTCCACATTTAAAAGACACCGGATGTCTGCCTCTGCTTAACAGCTGTTTTAAGAAAGCACAGGTGATCGTTGTTTTTCCGCTGCCGCTTTTTGCCGCTGCGATCATAATTCCTGGAAATTTCATGCTATTGTCCTTTTCTTTCTATATTCTCATAAAATCAAACGAGCAGATATAGATTGGATTTTCCCCCTGCATGAGATTGTATTCTCCGATCTGCTTTGCGCGTGATACCTGCACCTGTATGATCTCAAGATTTGTGATTCTGCTGTCATTTTTTAGTGCAGTCAGCTCACCTACTGTTTCCAAGCTGATCGCATTGATCACAACTCGCATGATGTTATTTTTCTTATATAAAGTGTCTAAGATTTCCCGGAGTCTGCCGCCACTTCCCCCGATAAATGCATGTGTCGGTCGTTCTGTTCGATCCGCTGCAAAAAGACAGTCCGGTGCCTCCCCTTTGATGATTTGGATATTGGAGAGTGCGAATTTTTCGATGTTTTTTTGCATCAGTTCTAATGCAAGCGGCTTTTTCTCAATCGCATAGACCTGTATCTCACCGCTTCTTTTTGCCATTTCCACTGCGATCGAACCGGTTCCGCTTCCGATATCATAGCAGACCGAATCCCGTTTCAGATTCAGTTTACAGATAGACAATTCCCTGATTTCCTCTTTGGTCATCGGTACTTTGTCCCGCAAAAATTCTGCATCCGGGATCCCGCAGGTAACAGGCTCTTTCTCCACATTCTGATTCAGAATCAGACAGATGTATAAACCTTTTTCTTCCACCTGCGTGCATTGTTTTGGTGACAGAAAAAGGATTTTCTCCTCCGGATAGGATAACTGAAAACCAGCCAGCACTGCGCAGTCCTGCAATCCATATTTTAAAAGCAGACTGCCTAATTTCTGCACATCTTCTTTTCCTGACATCAACAGGAACGTTTTTTCAGAAAACCGGATTGTCTCAAGCAGTTTCCCCGTCCACGTTCTGTCTTCGCCGTGCCCGTGAATACTAAAAACAGCCGCGTCCTGATAACTGTATCCTGTCATTGCCGCAAAATATGCGACCGACGAAATGCCCGGATAAATGCGCACCTGACTGTCACTTCTGTCTTTCAGTTTTTCGTATAATTTGCTGCATCCACTGTAAAAGCCGGTATCACCTGAAAAAAGAACTGCCACTTTCACACCACAGCCGGATAATTTTTCCAATTCCGGTAAAATCTCCTCTGCCAGATAATAGGGATAACGCACCGCATGATCATTCTCTGCGGTCTCAAGCAGTCTTTTAGCGCCAAAAATATAATCTGCCTCGCGGATTTTTTCTGCTGCCTCTATCGTAAGGGACTTTCTCGCTCCCATGCCAATTCCGATCAGCGAAATCTGGTTTTTGATCGTTATTCCGGTGATAGAGGAAATTTTTCTGCATACCTTCTCATAGGAATCTCCGGTATGTTGTTTTTCCGGGTTTCCGATCACACAGGCTGTGATTCCTTCTGACTGGGCTGCCTTTATTTTTTCCAGAAATCCACCAGTTCTGCCACTCTCTTTTGTTACCAGACAGCGGATGCTAAACTGTCTTATGAGAGCACGGTTCATTTCCACGGAAAATGGTCCCTGCATGGCGATGATCTGTTTTGCAAATATGCCGTTCTGCTCACAGATTGAAATGCTTTCAATTCCCGGCAGCACCCGGACAAATAATCTGTTTTTTAAATTTTCTTCTCCTGCGTAAACGGACAGCTCTTTGCTTCCGGTCGTAAGAAGGATGTTGCCACTGATGTTTTTTAATATGTCTGCACATTCTGCTGCATCCTTGCATAGGATCACATCTGCTGCATGATTCACTTCTTTTTGATTTTCTGTCTCAGGATTTCCTGTTTTGCATTTTTTCATCATCTCCGAAGTCTGTCGCTGTAAACGAATGTAAGGAATGTCTGTTCCTTTCAGACTATCCCTGATATTTTCCGATACAGCCGTCGCAAATGGGTGCGTGGCATCCACAACAGCATCAAATTGCTCCTGTGACACAAAATCCTTTATTGCCCCGGTGTCCATTCTGCCTTTATGAATGGTCACGCCTTCCATTTCCGGCATGACGATCTCCCCATATTCTGTTGCCACGGAAACAATACAGTTGATTCCGTTTTCAGACAATGTCTGCGCTAACATACGTCCTTCCGTTGTCCCTGAAAAAATCAAAATTTTATCCATAGAAAAATCCTTCCACTATGCTTTTTATCCTTTACGACACGCTGTATCCTCTCGGTGTTACCAGCTTACCATTTATGATCTTCGTTCTCGAATTTCCAATAAACACGGTTGTAAACATATTGACCTGACGTTCCCGCAATGCTTCTAATGTGCAGGTCTCATACGTTTCGTTTTCTCTTCCAATGTTCTCCACGTAACCACAGGCTCTCTCCGGTTCTACGCCATTTTTTAATAAAATATCGCAGGCTTTTTTTAAATAATCCGGTCTCTGGCGGCTCGACGGATTGTAGATTGCCATGCAAAAATCGCCGCAGGCTGCTGCCGCAAGCCTTTTCTCTATCAGCTCCCACGGGGTCATAAGATCACTCAGGCTGATCACACAGTAGTCGTGATTTAACGGAGCGCCAAGCACGGCTGCCCCGCTGTTTGCCGCTGTGATTCCGGCAACTACCACAAGTTCACAGTCCGGATGCGTTTCTGACATCTCATAAAGCAGGGAAGCCATACCGTACACACCGGCGTCACCGCTGCATACCATTGAGACCGTTTTTCCTTTTTCTGCTTCCTCAAAACACATCTCGCAGCGTCTGATCTCCTGTTTCATCGGAGTCGATAAAAATTCTTTTTCCTGATATTTTTCTCCTAATAATTTCAGATACACCGGATAACCGACGATCACATCACTGTCCTGTAAGGCGTGATCTGCCTGTGGTGTCAGCATTTCTGCTGTTCCCGGTCCCATTCCAACGATATATATTTTACTTTTCATCGATCCGATACTCCTTTGATAGTTCTCTCTCTAACTTCCAGTCATATTTTACAATCGCAATAGTCATGCCATTTTCTGCAACTTTTCTTAACACGAAGGTTCCGCTCTCCCCGGCTGCTTTCATGGCGGCACGCTCGCAGACATTATCCACACCTGTTTTTTCTTTTACAAAAGAGGATTCCGAAAAATCGCCCTTCACCTGCCGCAGTGTCTCTGCCGGATAAGTCTGAAACGGAATACGGTTTGCAGCACACCACCGGAGCAGTCCTTCCTCCCCTTTTTTTAAATCAATGGATACCATTGTACGTATCAGTTTTTTTTCAACTTTTGCATGAGCTAACCACTTCCGGATAAACTGATCCAGCTCCTCAAAGTTTTTTCCTTTTCTGCATCCGATTCCGATCACATACTCTTTTGGCTGCAAGCCCAGGATTCCCTGCTCTAACTCCGTATGTTGTGACGAAATCACAATGTCCGCCATTTTGCCTTCCAGAACTTTTGTGGAAACTTTTGCGATTCCGTCCCGGTTATAAATGGAAAGCCCGCATTTTTTTGCAAATACATCCACCGCAAAGGTCTGATTGACATCTGTAGCGGTTGTGATGACCGAGATTGCGCCGATCTGCTCTGCGATCTGTTCTGCAAGCTCATTGGCTCCGCCCATATGCCCGGAAAGCAGCGGGATTACGAAGGTTCCTGCTTCATCTAATGAAACGACCGGGCTGTCACTTAATTTATCCGACACGAACGGTGCAATCATACGAACTGCAATCCCACAGGCACCAATCACGACAATCGCGTTTTTTTCTGTAAACTGCTGTCTGGTCCAGTCACTAAGACTTTGCCTTGCTTCCGCAGGTGACTGACTGCCTTGTTTCTCATTAGTCTTTTGGTGGCGGTTTTCGATCGTGATCTTAGCATTTTCCCAGCTCTGGCTGATTCTTTCTGCCAGTTCTGCACCTTTATCTGTAAATGTGATGATACTAATGTTCATTTTTTTCTACCCTGCGAAACTCTGTTTCAAAATCTGCTGCATAAAGTCTGGATTTTGCATAGTGCTGGTGTGCCACAACATCCCCCACGATAATGAGTGCTGTCTTTGTGATCTGATGCGCTTTTGCTGTCTCCTCTAACTGCGCAACAGTACAAAGATATGCTTCCTCCTCCAGGTTGCCTTATATACAAGCGCTGCCGGCGTATCCGCCCGATAGCCCCCTGCGATCAGCCGTCTGCTTAGTTCTCCTAACATTCCGGTGCTTAAGTAGATTGCCATAGATGCCTGATGTGCTGCAAAGCTTTCAATGCTCTCTTTTTCCGGGACACCGGTTCTGCCTTCCATGCGGGTGATGATCAGTGACTGTGATACCTCCGGCAGCGTGTATTCCAGATTTAAGGATGCAGCTGCTCCAAAGCAGGCGCTCACGCCCGGACAACTCTCATACGCAATCCCCTTTTTCTCCAGAAAATCCATCTGCTCCCGCACAGCTCCGTAAATGCTCGGCTCCCCGGTATGGAGGCGCACTGTCATAAATCCCTTTTTTTCTGCCTCCTCCATTACCGCAAGCACCTGCTCTAGGGTCATGTACGCACTGTTATGTATCTCACATTGTTTTTTGCAATAAGTCAAAAGTTCGGGATTCACAAGTGATCCTGCATAAATGACAACATCTGCCTGCTGCAAAAGTTTCATTCCACGGACTGTGATCAGATCGGCTGCTCCCGGTCCTGCTCCCACAAAATATACCATACTGTTTTTGTTCCTTTCGTTTAGGTAATTCGCTCTGCCCCGTCTATAAGTTTCGCAATTACCTATATTTTATTATAATAATTCTTGTAAAAACGCCTCAGCGCCCTCGGATTTTGCAAGCTCTCCAAACTCATTGGAATAGAGGATCACTTCGATCTGTATTTTTCCGGTTGCACGCTTTTTCAGGTAGAACATGATCTTTGCAAGTAAGTCCTGCATAACTGCATCTTTTTTGCCACAGACTTCCAGTTTTCTGACTGCCTCCTCTGTTGTCACACACTGCAGTATCTCATCAAGCACCGGATAAGGAACCTGATTTCTCACCCCGGCTGCCACAAGCAATTCCATGCGGCAATCCCCTTCTTTGGAATGTGTGTTCATAATCCCACCTGCTACTTTTACAAGTTTTCCGATATGTCCTGTGAGCAGCATTTTTTCAAATCCAGCGGCAATCGCCATATCGATCGTATCACCGATAAAGTTACTGCACTTTACGCTGCGGTCAAGATCATAGTGGTAGGTATTTTTCATAAAATCAAGTCCATAGTTGCCCGGAGATACCGCCGCGACCGGATACCCCTCCGCCTTTTTCTGATTTAATTCCACTTTGATCGTATCTAACAATGCCTGACTGCTCATCGGCTCGACAATCCCGGATGTTCCTAAAATGGAGATTCCTCCGACAATGCCAAGTCTTGGATTGAAGGTCTGCTCCGCAAGGTTTTCTCCTGTTGGCACGGAAATGATAATCTCAAGCGTTCCAGTATAGTCTGCTAATGTACAGACTTCCTGCACTTCTTTTGCGATCATTTCCCGCGGCACATGATTAATCGCAGCGTTTCCGACCGGCTGGTCTAAACCGGGTTTTGTCACCCTTCCTACACCTGTTCCACCATCGATCAGAATTTCTGCTTTCTTCTGTTCTAACGCCCCGACACTTTCTGTAACAGATTTTTTGATTTGATTTCCGATGCGTACGGTGGAAAAAATCAACGCCCCG
>ERZ860076.841-NODE-841-length-17329-cov-8.857416_pt1 | contig 17329 bp, 20 predicted proteins | sample MGYA00509982_ERZ860076 | MGnify/ENA primary metagenome ERZ860076 (study PRJEB30046, sample SAMN00715193) | human gut metagenome | study: EMG produced TPA metagenomics assembly of the A metagenome-wide association study of gut microbiota in type 2... | reverse complement strand
TTGATAAATCAAGTGTTAATCTATCAGGAGATAGTATGGTAACAGAGTTACCAAGTACTAAGAAATATAAAGATAAAGTATCAGTAATAAAAGGAAAATTAGTATGGGCAGGGGAAACTGAGAATAATACAGAGTATAAATGGTTTTCAGAAGTAACAGATGGAGCAACAAAGAAAAGTGAAGAATGGAAGGACACAATGGCTGATGTGAGAGATGGAGTACCAATTCCAAAAGGATTTACATATAAAGAGGGAACAAGAGATACCGGACTTGTAATACAAGATGAGAAAGGTAATGAATTTGTATGGGTACCAGCAACTGGGAGTACATATGTAAAAGATACAAGTTTCAAAGGTGTTACACCAACAGGTGATAATACTTTACCAAATGGTATAACAGATGAAACAGCAGATGTAGTAAAATATGGAGGCTTTTATATAGGAAGATATGAGGCAGGAATACCTGAAGAAGATACATCACCAAGTAATGAAACAGGAATACCAGTAAGCAAAAAAGGTGCAACAGTTTGGACAAAAATAAATTATACAAATTCAAAAGCAAGAGCAGAAAGTATGATAAGTAATAAATATGTACAAACAGGATTAATTACAGGAAAAGCATGGGATACAACATGTAACTGGATAAAAGATAGTTTAAGTAGTATAAATGAATTAGCAAGTTTAAAAGACAGTAGATATTATGGAAATTATAACAATTCATTATCACCAGCTAATGAAAATAGTGGAAAAATAAGGACAGCAGGATTTAGTGAAAATTGGAAAGTAAAAAATATATATGATTTGGCAGGAAATGTATGGGAAATGACGAGTGAGGCTTACAATTCTGGTTTCATTTCTCGTGGCGGGAGCTACGATTTTGACGGTAGTGTCGTTCCTGTTTCATATCGTAGCTACGATAGTGTCTCTAACACGAGTTACACTTTAGGTTTTCGCGTTAGGCTTTATATCAAGTAGCACAGACCACTGTCTGGTGTACTAGACGTTTTGTATATACAAAAATGGAGTTTGTATATACTATGAATCGTTAATATGTAAAAAAGATTAAATATGAATTATGTTATTCACATTTAATCTTTTTTCTTTGTTTTAAGCACTATATTTATCAATTTTAAATATTTTATTTCTATTAGTTACATATTGTTACTAAAAATTTAGATTCTAGTCTGAATAGTAACATATTTTTTTCTAATTCCTAAAAAATATATTTGAAATAATTTATATTGTGGTATATAATATAAGACAAAAGTGAGGGAATTACAATGAAAGAAAAAATGTTAGAATTATTAAAAAGTATAAATAGAGAAGGTATTGATAAATTAATATCTTTTTTGGAAAAAACTGATTTTTTTGAAGCGCCAGCAAGTACAAGATTTCATGGCTCTTATGCAGGCGGGCTTGTTGAACATAGTATAAAAGTGTATGAAATATTATGTGAGAAAGTAAAAAATAGTGAGTATGAGTTTGATCCAGATACACTAAAAATATCAGCTCTTTTGCATGATATTTGTAAATTAAATTATTATAAAGTTGATTATAGAAATGCAAAAAATAAAAATGGTGAATGGGAAAAAGTTCCATACTATACGGTAGACGATACAATTCCATATGGTCATGGTGAAAAATCTGTAATGATGATTTCTGAGTTTATGCCACTTACCAATGAGGAAAAATATGCAATAAGGTGGCATATGGGATTTACTGAACCTAAAGAACTTTATTCAACAATTGGTGCTGCGTATAAAAAATATCCACTTGCATTGCTTCTTTTTGAGTCTGATTTAGAATCAACTTATTTTTTTAATATTTAAGGAATATCAAATGGAAGAAAAGTTAGAAAAATTATATAAAGAATGTATTGATGAATTAGAAAAAATTGATATACATATATTAGATGAGAAAACGTATGGTAAAATAGACATTAATTTATCTAATAAATCACCTAAAAGATATGGCTGTTGTAAGCAGGAATGCCCTGATAAAAAATATAAAAAAGTAAGAAAATACAAAAATAGAAAAGTTATTTCTTATCAAAAATTTAAGATACATCACATTTATGTAAGTAGATGGGTGATGGAATTAAATGATGGGATTATAAAAAATACAATAATGCATGAACTTATACACTGTATTCCTTTTTGTAATGACCATGGTATAGAATTTAAAAAATACGCAAACTACATTAATGAAAAACTTGGATATAATATATCAAGAGTTGGCAATAAAAAAGTGGATTATAAAAATAGTAATATAGAATATAAGGAAAAGGAAGTATATAATTATAAAGTAAAGTGTGTTAAATGTGGACAAACTTTCTATAGAAAAAGGCTAAATAGAAATTTGACAAAGAAATATAGGTGTGGTATATGTGGTGGTAGATTTGATGTTTTTTTCCTTACTAAAAGTTGCTAATGTATGAAAAAAGTGGTATAATACTAAAAATAATTATATAGAAAAGGAGAATATAAATGAAAGCAATCGATATTAGAAATAAATATTTAAATTTTTTTGAAAGACATGGACATAAGTTAATACCATCAGCTCCTTTAATTCCAGAAAATGATCCATCAGTTTTGTTTAATACTGCTGGTATGCAACCGTTAGTTCCATATTTACTTGGTGAGAAGCATCCTGAGGGAACTAGACTTACAGACTATCAGAAATGTTTAAGAACAAATGATATAGATGAGGTAGGAGATAATCGTCATTTGACATATTTTGAAATGCTTGGTAATTGGTCATTGGGGGATTACTTTAAAGAAGAATCTATACAAATGAGTTATGAGTTTTTAACAAAAGAATTAGGAATTCCATCAGAAAAAATATCTGTAACTTGTTTTGCAGGAGACGATGATTGTCCAAGAGATACTGTATCTGCAGAAGCATGGAAAAAGGCAGGAATTTTAGAAGATCATATATATTATTATGGCAAAGATGATAACTGGTGGATTGCAGGAGAAGAAGGACCATGTGGACCTGATACAGAAATGTTTTATGATACAGGAAAAGAGCCATGCTCAGAACACTGCGAACCAAGTTGTGATTGTGGTAAATATGTTGAAATATGGAATAATGTTTTTATGGAATATTTTAAAGATGAAAATGGTTATTCTAAACTAAAACAAAAAAACGTTGATACTGGCCTTGGACTTGAAAGAATGGCTATGCTACTTCAAGGAAAGGAGACACCTTTTGATACAGAAATATTTGAACCTGTTATGAAAAAATTAACAGAACTTTCAAAGAAAGATAACATTGAAAGTAAAAGAATTGTTGCTGAACATTTGCGTTCAAGTATTATGATAATATCTGATGGTGGAAAGCCAAGTAATGTTGATAGAGGATATATTTTAAGAAGATTAATTCGTAGAATGATAAGACATATAAATAAACTAGAGATTGATCTTAGTTCTTTAGGAGATTTAGTTTATCTTAATATAGATACTTTAAATGAACTTTATCCTGAGCTTGAAGCAAATAAGGAAATGATAAAATCAGTTATTATTGAAGAAAAAGATAAATTTGTAAAAACACTTGCAAAAGGTGAAAAAGAATTTTTTAAAGAAATTTCTGGCATAAAGGAAAAAAGCATTAATGTATTACCAGGAAGTATGGTATTTAGGTTATATGATACATATGGATTTCCTCCAGAAGTTACAAAAGAGCTTGCAAAGGAAAATGGATTTGGAATTGATATAAAAGAATTTAATAGATTATTTGAGATTCATCAGCAAAAATCAAGAGCAGGTTCTGAACAAAAATTTAAAGGTGGACTTGCAGAGCAAAATAAAGAAACAATAGCTTATCATACTGCAACACATCTTTTAAATGCAGCACTAAAAAAAGTATTAGGTAGTGATACTCATCAAAAAGGCTCAAATATAACTACAGAAAGAATGAGATTTGACTTTAATTGCGATCATAAATTAACAGATGAAGAAAAAATCAAAATTGAAGAAGTTGTAAATGACTGGATAAAAGCAGGTTTAGATGTAAAATGTGAAGAAATGAAAAAAGAGGACGCAGTTAAATCAGGTGCTGAATGTATGTTTATAGAGAAATATCCTGATATTGTAACAGTATATACAATTGGTGATGTATCAAAGGAACTATGTGGTGGACCACATGTAAAAAATACAAGTGAACTTGGTAAATTTAAAATAAAAAAAGAAGAAGCTTCATCTTCTGGTATAAGAAGAATAAAGGCTGTCCTTATAAAAGAATAATAAGAGGTGAGATCTTTGGGTGATTGTTTATTTTGTAAAATAATAAATAAAGAAATAAGTTCTGATATTGTTTTTGAAAATGAGTATGTACTTGCTTTTAAGGATATAAATCCAGTTGCACCTGTACATGTTCTTGTAATACCTAAGGTACATATACAAGATTTAAATATGGTAGATAATGAAAATCAAAAGTATGTATGTGAATGTATTAAGGCTATTAAAGAGGTAGCAAAAATTACAGGCATATATGAAAATGGTTATAGGGTTATTTCTAATGTAGGTGAAGATGGTGGGCAGGTAATACCACATTTACATTTCCATGTTATAGGTGGAAAGACTTTAGGAGATAAAATAATAGTATAACGTGTATAAAAAGTGCTATAGTATATTTGCTGTAGCATTTTTCTGTTAATATAAATTATAAATTTTGAAATATTTGTGAAAATACGTGACTTTTTAAATTATTTGGGGTATAATATTCGTAAATAAAAGATAATTATATGTGTTGTCTTTTTTAGGAGGTAATTAATATGAGTGAAAAAATAAAAAAAGAAGTTGTTAAAAAAGAGGATGTAATTGAAGATGCAGATTCAAATGTAGAAATTGATACTAATTTAAATATATCTGAAGATGTTATAGGTATAATTGCTGGTCTTGCTGCATCTGAAGTTGAAGGAATAGCTGGTATGACTTTAGGATTTGTTGATGGAATAAATCAAATTCTTGGAGGAAACAAAAAATATTCTAAAGGGGTTAAAATAGAACTTGAAGGTAAAAAAGTTACAATTGATTTATATGTAAATGTTAAATATGGAGTAAGAATTCCAGATATTGCTTGGGCTGCCCAAAACGCTGTAAAATCAGCTGTAGAAAACATGACAGGACTTGACGTTGTTGCTGTAAATATTAATGTTCAAGGAATAACATTTGATAAAAAAGAAGATACTAAATCAGATACTGAAGAATAGTTTTTCATAGTCCAAATCTTTTTGGACTATGAAAAAGTATAGGGGGAGAGTAAAAATGAAATATATAGAGAAGTTTATACTTGTAGTTTTTTCTATAGTTATAATTGTTGAATCAATAGCATTAATACTTTACTCAACAGAGATGTTAAATATAGAGCCTATGTTAGGAAAATTTGTTGCATTTTTGGTTGCAAATAAAACTACTGCAATTATTATTGGTGCTGTTTTTGCATTACTTGGACTTATAGGTATGTTTGCAAAATCAGGTGATATAGAGAACATGAAAACTGGACTAGCTATTAAGACTGAAAAAGGAACAACATATATAACTAAAGATACGTTTGATAGTATAATTATGGCAATAGCTAGAAATTATCCAGAACTTAGAAATATAAAAGTTGAAACAGTGGTATCCGAAGAAGGGATTGTTGCAAATGTTTATGCTATGATACTTCCAGATACAGTTGTACCAGCATTAACTGCAAAATTACAAGAAAATATAAAATCTAGTGTATTAAAACAAACAACAGTAGAAATAAAAGAAGCAAATATTAAAATAAAAGGGGTATATTTAGAACCTCAAAAGAAGTAGGATGTGATGTTTATGAAGGATTTAATAGACTATATTGTAAAAAATAAATATGTAATAATTTGTATTGCAGTCGTTGTAGTGCTATATGCACTTGGAATAGTTGATTTTTTAATTAAATTTTTTGTATTAGTAGCACTTATTATAGCTGCAATTTGGCTTGGAAAAAAACTTCAAGATAATGAGGGCCATTTAAAAGATTTCTTTAATTTTAGTAAATTTAGAAATTTTAAAGATAATGTATATTATTATCAAGAAAATAAGAAAAACAAGGAATAGGGAGAATTATGAGTAGAAAAGCTGCTAGAGATAATGCATTTAAATGCATATATGAATATGAGTTTAACAAAGATAAAGACATAGATAAAATTATAGAAGAAATTTGTATAGAAAATGAATGTGTGGATATAGAAAGAGAATATATTGAACAAGTAACTAGAGGTGTTGTAGAAAATATTTCTGGAATTGACGAAATAATATTAAAAAATTTAAAAAAGTGGAGTTTTTCTAGAATTGCTAAAATTGATCTTGCAATTTTACGTTTAGCTATCTATGAAATGAATTATATGGATAATATTCCACTTAAAGTATCAGCAAATGAAGCTGTTGAACTTGCAAAAACATATGGAAATGCAGATTCAAAATCTTTTGTTAATGGATTGCTTGCTAAAGTAATTGAAGATAAAAAATAGGAGAATGAAAGCTTATGGAAGAAAAAGTATTTAATGTAAGTCAAGTTAACAAGTATGTTAAAATGTTAATTGACTCAGATGCTTTTTTAAATAACATAAATATAACTGGTGAAATAACAAATTTTAAGGCCCATTATACTGGGCACTTTTATTTTACCCTAAAAGATGAAAATTCATCAATAAAATGTGTTATGTTTAAATCAGCTGCACAACTTGTAAAATTTAAACCAGAAGATGGTATGAAAGTTGTAATTTCAGGACAAATAAATGTTTTTGAAAGAGATGGCGTGTATCAAATATATTGTAGGACAATGAAACAGGCAGGTCTTGGAGAGTTATACATAGCTTATGAAAAATTGAAGAAAAAACTTCAAGATGAGGGACTATTTGATGAAATTTATAAAAAGAAAATACCTTTTTTACCAGATAGAGTTGGCGTTATAACATCTAAAACAGGTGCTGTTATAAAAGATATAATAAATGTAAGTACTAGAAGATATAATGATGTAAATTTACTAATTTATCCTGCTGCTGTCCAAGGAGTAAATGTTGCAAAAACGGTAATTAGTGGAATTAAAACATTTAACAAATTAAACAACGTTGATGTGATTATAATTGCAAGAGGTGGAGGATCTTTTGAAGATTTATTTGGATTTAATGATGAAAATCTAGCAAGAGAAATTTTTAATTCAAAAATACCAATTGTTTCTGCTGTAGGACATGAAACAGATTTTACAATTTGTGATTTTGTTTCTGATTTAAGAGCACCAACTCCATCAGCAGCTGCTGAATTAGTTTATCCAAAAAAGTCAGATATTTTAACAAAGATTTCTACAGATAGAAATAGAAATATTCTTGCAATGAACGGATATATAAATAGGAAAAAAGAATATTTAAAAAGAATTAAAGCTTCGAAACTTGAAAAAATACCTTATGATATTATTAATAAATATAGAATGCAAATTGATAAAGATATTATGATTAGCAAAAATGCTATTGATATGAAAATAGAAAAATATAGGAGTATTTGTATAAAAAATATTGCAAAACTTGATGCATTAAGTCCACTAAAAACATTAACAAGAGGATATAGTGTTGTTGAAAATGTTGATGGTAAAATTGTAAAAAAAGTATCTGATGTAAATAAAAATGATGATTTATGTGTTATTTTACGAGATGGAAAAATACAAGTTAAGGTTAAATAATGGAGGTGTTTTATGAGTAATAAAAAAACATTTGAAGATAATTTAAAAGAATTGGAAGAAGTAGCAACAAAACTTGAAGCAGGAAATTTAGGCTTAGATGAAGCAATAGAAGAATTTGAAAAAGGAATGAAATTGTCAAAAGAATGTACAAAAAAATTAGATGAGGCAGAAAAAAGAATAAATATATTAGTAGAAAATGAAAATGGAGACGTTATAGAAGAAAAATTTGAAGTACAATAATTAAATGAATATAACATATAAATATTGATAATAATATTTGTGGTGATTATATTGAATAAAAAGAAAAATCAAGATTGTACTAATCTATCAAATGATTTAACACTTGAAAGAAAAGATAAAAAAATATTAAGGAACTCTGGCTATGATTTTGTTCCTAGATTTGATCATTGGACTAATACGGATGAGCAAAAATTAAAAGTAAAAGAGATAGAAGAAAAGACAAAAAATAATTAAAGCAGTGGAATTTTCACTGCTTTAATTATTTAAGATATTGTTACTATGTATATATACCTATTAGATTCGGTATCAATAAATTCAAACCGAATGCCAAATGCATTATAACGATAATTTTTTATTTCTTTTATGTGTATATGTTTTTTTAAGTCTTTTTTTGTTAAAAATGCAAAAAATGGAATTATAATATTCTGGTCATAGATTGCGTATTTGAAATAATATGTGTTATTATCAAGATTACTGATAATATCTGTAAGCGATAAGTTTAAAGTTTCTTCTATATTTCCATCATTTTTTAATTTTATATATTTTGTAGTATTTTTTTTGTATAAACCATTTGAGTAATTGTTTATGCTATCGAGGTAGTGAACAATGTCATTTGAATTTAAATTAAGCTTTTGCATATAAATCCTCCTAAGTATTAAATTAGAAAATTAGTAATATAATGAATAAAAAAAATTATAACATTTGAGTCGAAAAAAGTCAATATAACTTAACTAAATTGCGTGACATTATGTAATCTATCGCTTGCAATTTCTAATTTAAAATCAATAAATTTGTGATAATTATCTACGAAAAAAATTGGGCTTCTTTTGTTAATTAGATCAAAGCATCTAATTAAATCAAAAGTGGGGGTTAGTGAATATTTGTCTATTAAATATTTGGATAAATCTTTTAATGAATTTAACTCAGCGAAAGTTATTTTATTTTCATAATCATAGCAAAGGCATATACTTATGCTATGCATATCATAATCGACAATCCCTGTATGTATAGTCATTTCATTTTCTGGAACTAGATTAATTATTTTTCCATCAAAATCAATGAGATAATGATATGAACAAAAAATATTATCTTGTTTTTTTAATCCATTGATGTAGTTCCTATTAGATATTGCTGTAGCTCCTTTTATTGGAGCATGGTGAAGTACAATTTTAAAGATCTTTTTAATCTTCTCTTTTGGTCTAGTCATTTCACTTATATCAATCAATCTTTTAGAAATTTCTAACATTCTATCACCTAGTATATATTATGTTTGTCCATATTTTTTGGTTAATATATTTTTCTTGACTTATACATAGTTGTTTTGGTATAATAGTAAAGTAAAAAGGAAGTGTTTAATTTGAAAATAGGAATAGTAGGATTACCAAATGTAGGAAAGAGTACACTTTTTAATGCTATAACTAAGGCAGGAGCAGAATGTGCTAATTATCCTTTCTGTACAATTGAACCTAATGTTGGTATGGTAACAGTACCAGACCAAAGAGTGGATTTTTTATCTAAAATGTATGATTCAAGCAAGACAACTTATGCTACAATAGAATTTGTAGATATCGCAGGATTAGTTAAAGGTGCATCGAAAGGTGAGGGACTTGGAAATAAATTCTTATCGCACATTAGAGAAACTGATGCTATAGCTGAAGTTGTAAGGTGCTTTGAGGACGATAAAATTGTTCATGTAAATGGAAATGTAGATCCAATTTCAGATATAGAAACAATTAATTTAGAGCTTATTTTTGCAGATATAGAATCTGTAAATAAAAAAATTGATAGAGTTTCTAAATTATTAAAAAGCGGTGATAAAAAAGCAAAAATTGATAATGAATTTCTACACAGAGTAAAAGAGCATTTAGAAAATGGAAAACCTGTTAGAACTATGGAAATGACAGAGGATGAAAGAGAAGTTTTAAAAGATATATATTTACTTACTATAAAACCTGTAATATATGTTGCTAATGTATCTGAAAGTCAAATTTCTACAATGGAAGAAGATAAGTATGTTCAAAAAGTAAAAGAATATGCCAAAGATGAAAATGCTAAGGTTGTAACTCTATGTGCAAAACTTGAGGAAGATTTATCTACTTTAGATGAAGAAGATAGAATTGAACTTATGAAAGATTATGATATTGATGAGTCAGGATTGAATAAACTTATAAAAGCAAGTTATAGTCTACTTGGATTAATATCTTTCTTAACTTGTGGAAAGGATGAAACAAGAGCTTGGACTATAAAAAATGGAACTAAAGCACCGGGAGCCGCAGGAAAAATTCATACAGATTTTGAAAGAGGATTTATAAAAGCAGAGGTAGTATCCTTTGATGATTTAAAAGAATATGGTTCAATGAATGCTTTAAAAGAAAAAGGACTAGTTAGACTTGAAGGAAAAGAGTATATTGTAAAAGATGGTGACGTTATAGTATTTAGATTTAATGTTTAATTAGAAACAAGGTATAAAACTATGATATATTTAATAGTTTTACACCTTGTTATTTTCTTGGTGCCGAAAGTGGGACTTGAACCCACACGGTATTGCTACCACCAGATTTTGAGTCTGGCGCGTCTGCCAATTCCACCATTTCGGCATTTGTTATACGTCAATTAGTATATCATAAAAAATAATACTTTGCAACGATTTTTAAAAAAAAGCCCTCAAAAAAGAGGACTAGCTAATTTTAATCTTAACATTATTAGATTTTTTTAAGAGTGTAAATTTATTTAGTAGGAAGTTTTTACTTGATTTTTTCTTTTCGATTAGTAACTTTCTTTTTTCTAAAAAGTTATTAATTTCTTTGCGCATGTTATTAAAGGAGTATTCATTTGAAATCTCATTTATAAATGTTTCATCAAGTTCAATTGCGTATTCTAAATTTGCCATTGACTTTTCATATTCTTCTTTTTCTGCAAATATTGTTGCAAGTCTAAAATATGCCTTAGCTCCATATATGGTTGAATTTGTAATTTTTTTATATGCCTCAATTGCTTCATCATATCTATTTAGTGCAAGGCATAATTTACCTATATTGTGGTATGCCATAAACAAATTTTGCTTTAGTTCAACACATTTTTTAAAATCGTCGATAGCATTTTCATATTCTCCCATTTCAGCTTCCAACATACCAATATTGTAGTATAGTTCATATGATTTATTAAATTTAGTTAATATTTTTCTATATACACGTATAGCTTTTTTAAATTTGCCTTGGCTCGTTAAAGAAATTCCAAGTGCTTCAGCGGCTTCATAAAAATCTGGATTTATTTTTAAGGCTTTGCTAAACATTGCACAAGCTACTTCTTTTTTATTTGTTTCATCAAGAATTAATCCTAACTCATAACATGACAAATAGTCATTTGGATTAAGTTCTATGGCAAATGCAAATGAATCTCTTGCATTTATATAATCATTTTTATTCTTGTAACACTCACCTAATATATACATGTATTCATTTGTTCTACCATACATTGTTACAAGTTTTGTTATATATTTTATTACTTTATCATATTCTTTAGTTTTAAATAAATATTTCATAATGTAATATGTAATTTGTTTTTTTAGTATAATGTTATTATATTGTAATATAACAAGAAAAAGAGGGATAATAATAGTAAAAAAATATATAAATAAACTAATATATGGGCTTATATTTATATTATATATACTTAAATATGTATATATTGCATTTATAAATGACATAAAAGATATAAAAAATAGATTAGCGGGATAATATCTTTTTATATATTTTATGCTTAACATTATCATTAAAATAATAGATATTAACAAAATTCCAAACTTTTCAACAATCATTTATATGATCCTCCTAATATTTGCATTATATATCATATTTTTATATCATTCAATAATATGTATAGATATTTGACATGTTTAGACAAAAATAGAATTAAAAAATTGACTAATGGTTAAATTTAGAGTATAATATAGAAGTTATTTTAATAAAGGTGTGAGAAAAAATGATAAAAAAATTTAAAGGATTAGAAAAAGTAAAAAAAATACATATGATAGGAATTGGTGGAGTAAGTATGAGTGGAATTGCTATCATATTACAAAAAGCTGGATATGAAGTAACAGGTTCTGATAAAAATGAAGGCGATATGATAGATATATTAACAAAAAATGGAATTCCTGTATTTATTGGTTCAAATGCTGAATGGGTAAAAGATGCAGATATCGTTGTGTATACTTCAGCTATAAATCAACATGATCCAGAATTTGTAAGGGCTAAAGCTTTGAATAAACCTTTATATGAAAGAGCAAAATTTTTAGGAATACTTTTAAATAGTTACAAAACTCCTATTTGTATATGTGGTACACACGGAAAAACAACGACTACTTCAATGGTTTCTTCAATTTTTATTGATGCTGGACTTGATCCAAATGTTCAGGTTGGTGGAAAATTTAAAAAGCTTGGAAATTTAAATTATAGAATAGGAGATTCTAATTACTTTATACTTGAATCTTGTGAATATGTAGATAGTTTCCTTAATTTTCCACATCAAACTGCTACTGTTTTAAATATAGATGAGGATCATCTTGATTATTTCTCTGGAATAGAGGAAATAAAAGAATCATTTAAAAAATTTATATTAATGCTTCCTAAAGATGGAATACTTGTTATTAATAAAGATGATATGAATTGTATGGATGTGGTTAATGAATTAAGTGAAGAATTATCTAAAAAACAGGTAAGAATATACACTTTTTCTATTGGAGATCCAACAGCTACAATATACGCAAAAAATATATCTTGTAATATTAAAGGATTTTATTCATTTGAAGTATTTAACGAAAAGACAGATGATTCATATAAATTCTATTTAACAGTACCAGGAATTCATAATGTATATGATGCTTTAGCTTCAATTACTACTTCATATGCGCATGGAATATCATTTAAAAAGATGCAAAAAAGTTTAAATGAATTTTCAGGTGCAAAAAGAAGGTTTGAATTCAAAAAAGAAATTGGTAAAAATATTCTTGTATATGATGACTATGCTCATCATCCAACAGAAATAAAATCTACACTTGCAGCAGCAAAACAAAAAGAACATAAAAGAATTATTGCAATATTTCAACCGCATACATTTTCAAGAACTAAGGAATTATTAAATGATTTTGCTACAGCATTTTCAGATGCTGATATTGCAATAATTGCAGATATATATGCAGCTAGGGAAAAAGATGATGGTACTATTTCATCTAAGGATTTAGTTGAAAAATTGGTTAATAACAAAGTTAATGCAATATATTTACCAACATTTGATGAAATAAGAAAGTATTTAAAAGAAAATATGAAATCAGGAGATATTATACTTACAATTGGTGCAGGTAATATTACACATTTAAGTGATAAACTATAAAAGTTAATAAGCTACATTAGTAGCTTATTAATTTGTCAAAAAAAATAAAAAACTTCTTTATAAACTATTGACATTCTTTAATATTTCTATTATAATATATTTGTTCCATAGAAGTGGGCCTTTAGCTCAGTTGGTCAGAGCACCCGGCTCATAACCGGATGGTCCGGGGTTCGAATCCCTGAAGGCCCACCACTTTTTATATATCATATTTGGGTAGGTGCCCGAGTGGTTAAAGGGGGCAGACTGTAAATCTGTTGGCTTCCGCCTACGATGGTTCGAATCCATCCCTGCCCACCATATAAAAACTATGAAACCTAGGCAAGCTATAAATGGCTTGTCTTTTTTTATATTATAGGAATTATCTCCAAGTAAAGAAAACCAGAATTATGTAGTATGTTTTTAAGAGGCCTAAAAAACATTTTACAAAAATGTTTTTCAAGTTTACAAAGTAGCATATGTTGAAAAGATTTTCTAAGTTGCTCAAAAAATGTAGGAACTTTTCTGTAAATGTTAGAAATACCAGAAGCATATTCACAAAATAGAACATGAATATGAGGATTCCATTTTAAATCTCTACCAAAAGTATGAAGACAAGAAATAAAGCATAAAGCATACTTTTCGGATTTTTTAAATTTATGAGTTGTATAATTTAAAGTATCTTTAACAGAAGCAAAAAGAATATCAACGGTCAACGAAAAAATTCTAAGAATAAAAATTTGCTTTTTTTATGTAAATATGTTATAATTTTCACCCTAGAAGTTTTTATATAGAGTTACTTCCTTATTACACTAATTAGTAGAGGAATGTAATCCTCTTACTTTTTAGTTTTACATATAAATATAATAAGCAACAAAAAAGTTTTAAAGGAGGAAAAAATATGCTAAATGTGTTTGGTACAGAAAAACTGCAAGTTCAACTCTCTGATGGTCGGATGATGCCTTTAGAGGACCTTGTTAGAGATTATGAAAGACTTTTGAAGGGGGAATCTTTAAAAAAGGCATTTATATCTGAGCCGAAGGACGAAAAGGCAATTACAAAGGAACTGAGGGTTGGCGTATGGTTTCGCATTGACAGAGATATTATTGTCAAAAATAAAGAAGAAATCCGTCGCAAGTGCAATGATGCAGGAACTGAAGGTAAAAAACTTTGGGAGAGATTCGAAGACTCGAATAAAGTCGCAGATAAGAATCCCGACCAATATCCTCGCGTAATTGAAACATATATCTTCGAGAGTAGTAAATATGATTACCAAACTGACCAGGAAATGCAAGATATGTGTAAAAAGAAAGGGGAGGGAAAGTGTGACGAGGTTATCTGTGATTTAGAATTGCAGATGAGAATTTGCAATGGAGAACGAGTGGATGATTTAGTCAAAAAACCCGATAAACTTCCGCGTGTAAGAATTATAAAATTTAGAGATGGTTTTACTGGCTATTTTGGTGGCGGTGCTGATTTCAATTGCAATTTTCCGCCCGCGAACCTTGAAAAGAACGATTCCTATCCTGAATTCTTGTACTACGGAAACACACCATATGTGTTCCGTCGAGTGCTTTCGTAGCCCTAAACACTAGCAAAACTAAACTTAAGGGGAGTAATTTCCCCTTAAGTTATTTAAAAAGTAGGAATAATGTAAATTGTAAAATAATATGTAGGAAAATGGTAAAGAAAAATGTCGTTTTTCCTACATATTTTTTGTATTACGAATTCATGATATAATATATTTATGTTAATCATAGAAGGTGATGATACAAATGATATTTGAAGAATTAGATAATCTGCTGAATGAGGTGATTAGGTTGCAGATAAAACCAAACTTTGCACGGGATTGCAAGAGAAATGAATTGTCATTAAGAATATCTTTAATTCTAATTTTATTTTTAGGAGAAATATCTATATCTTTAGAAACACATTGTATAAATTTTTTATTATTTAAATCTTTAATATTACAACACATAAAAGCCTCTTAAACAAATTATATAAAAAATATCTGTAAAGTCAAGAAAAAGCCTAACATTTTTAGTTAGACTTTAAATTTTGTCCCGAAGGGATGTAACTTTAGTTGCTTTTCTTGTATTATAGGAAAGTCATATTGATCGTAATAAAAATGAGAAAAAAATTAGGCAAACCAAAAGGACTAAAGCATAATCTTAGTCTTATGTAAATAATATAGGCAAATGAAAATTAATTATCCTTAAAAATGTGATGAAAACCTCTCTTTGATACATAGTCAATTGGAACACATTTATCAAAATTACATTTAGAACAAATAGTATAAGGCGGAGTGGAAATAGGCAAACCGTTCCATTCATCTTCTTGTTCGAATTGTAAAACAGCTTTAATTGGAGCATCAAATTTGTATTTACATTTTGGACAGATGTAATTAACTGTTTTTCCACTTAATTTAAATAGGGAATGAATTAAAATCAAACATAAAATAATTTTTTTCTACTCAATACAGAGGACAAAATCCAATTTTGTACCACATTTAGGACAATGAAAAGGATTTCTATGGAAAGACATTGAAATACTAAGCTCATATTTAAGAAGTTGTTTTCTAACTTTACGACAATGTTCTTTAATTAATGGAACCATTTTTAGATGTATAGAATGTTTAAAACTATAAAAATTATAATAGCGAATTATTTTAAATTGAGAAGGTAATAGATGTCTTAGTAAAGTCATTATAAAATCATGAGCATGAAGTTTAACTTGATGGTATCTATTATCTTTATGATCAATATAAGAAAAAGTAACGTATGTACCATCATAATCAATAATTTTTTTATTTTTAAAATAAACTTCTTTCCAATGATCTTCAAAAATAGAAACAATTAGCCCAGTTGATTTAAAAAAATTATAATTTTTATTTAGAGAATCATCTTCATTAAAACAATTAGCTTCATATCGTCTAGAATTATAAAATTCTATAAATTCATTTTCTTTAATTATTTTTTTATTTTCCATTTTTACCTCTTAAATAGGTTGTATCAAAAAAAGTTGCGAAAGCAACTCTTAGAAAGGAAAATTTTAATTTTTCTTATTTTTTGTATTAATTAATATAAAATATAAAAAAGTGTTGTAAAAAAATGTAGAAATATGATATACTGTTTGTGTTGAAAATGGGAGGTAAATATATGAAAAAGTTTTTAATTGTAATTATTATTGTTATTGCAGTAGCATTAGTTGGTGTAGGAGGATATTTTGGATATTTGCAATTAGTAAAAAACAGTGCTTTACAAAATATTGATGAGAGATTTACTAATATTAAAGAGGGAAATATTAGTGAACTTGAGAAATATACATCAATAGATGAAAGTACATCAAGTTCAGATAAGGAAGAAGAAGAGTGGTTAATGAAATTAATGCTAAAGAATTTAAATTACGAAGTTGTATCTGCAAAACCTAAGTTTAATGAATGTGAGGTTGAACTTAAAGTTACAAACAAGAATGTTGGAAGTGCTTTTGAAAAAATGTTTTCAAAACTTTTAACTTTATCATTCTCTACAGATTTAGAAGATATGTCTGAATCACAATTGAATGACAAACTAAATGAAGAATTTGAAAAAATATATGATTCTGATGATGTAAAAACTGAAACAAACAATATTACGGTTACTTTAAAGAGGGAAGATGGAACTTGGAATTTATCAGGGGATAAAGATGAAATAACAAATGCTCTTCTACCAGGATATTCTGACATTTCAAGTGAACTAAACAACATAAGTGAATAAATTTATATTAAAATCCATGGTAATTAAATATTTGTGTTTAATTACCATGGAATCTTTTAACTAATTTAAATATATATGTATTTTTTTAAAATTGTATAAAAATATTGATTATTAATGTATAAAATGTTATTATATATACATACTAATTATGCGGAATTAGTTTAGTGGTAGAATAGAAGGCTTCCGATCTTTTGGCGTGGGTTCGATTCCCACATTCCGCTCCATAAGGTAAAATCGTCGCACCAATGTGACGTTAATGATTAAATCAATCTG
>ERZ860076.836-NODE-836-length-17398-cov-2.443810_pt1 | contig 17398 bp, 16 predicted proteins | sample MGYA00509982_ERZ860076 | MGnify/ENA primary metagenome ERZ860076 (study PRJEB30046, sample SAMN00715193) | human gut metagenome | study: EMG produced TPA metagenomics assembly of the A metagenome-wide association study of gut microbiota in type 2... | reverse complement strand
CATTCATGCAAGCATGATTCGCAAATTATGAAAATTGCCTTGGCTCTGAATAGTTTAAAACTCTGCAATGGTTACTCCGGCATCACCCTCGCCGTATTCGCCAAGGTGATAGGATTTTACATGTTTCTGGCGTTTCAGATAAGCATGTACCGCATTTCTTAAAGCACCCGTTCCCTTTCCGTGCACAATGCGCACAGAACCTAAGTGGGACAGATATGCGTCATCTAAATATTTATCTAAAAGCGCGATCGCTTCATCTGTTGTTTTTCCAATGAGGTTGATCTCCGGTGAGATCGTAGCGGATTTGCTCATGCGGATCTTTCCGGCTCCGGTCTTGTTCGCCTTTGCGCCAGACATCATAGGAGAGTCCTCATCGATCAGAATCAGGTCGTTGATATTGACAAGGGAACGAAGGATTCCCATTTGCACATAAAGGTCGCCTTTGGCATTCGGAAGGGTGTGAACGGTACCTTTCAAATTCATGGAGATCACCTTGACAGTGTCGCCAATCTGGAGCTTCTTCGGGACTTTGTGATTTGGCACAGCAGCTTTCTTCTGGTCAGCAAGCTTTTTCTGTTTGTCGTTCATCTTGTCGCGAAGTCTGGTACGCTCTTTTTCCATTTCGCTCATCGGAGCATTTGCTTTTCCATATTTGTTAAAATTGCGGATCGTCTCATCTGCAACATCTTTGGCTTCTTTTAAAATCCGGAAAGCTTCCTCGTTTGCATCGCGCAGTATCTTGTCGCGGCTTGCATCTAATTTTTCCTGTTTCTGTTCAAGACGCTCTTTTAAAGACTGGATCTCCTGTTTGTAGCGGTTGATCTCGGCTTCCTCTTTTTCAATGGTCACGCGGCTTTTTTCGAGATCGGCGAGAAGATCTTCAAAGTTTTCATCATTCTCGCTGATGCGGGTTTTGGCATCCTCAATCAGATCTTTGCCAAGACCGAGTTTTTCGGAAATCGCGAAAGCATTACTTTTTCCCGGAATACCGATCAAAAGTCGGTAAGTCGGACTTAAAGTTTCGACGTTAAACTCGCAGCAGGCATTTTCAACGCCCGGCGTGGAGAGAGCAAACACTTTTAATTCACTGTAATGGGTGGTCGCCATAGTGCGTGCCCCATACAGATGCAGCTTGGATAAAATAGAGATTGCAAGCGCGGCACCTTCCGTCGGATCGGTTCCGGCACAGAGCTCATCAAAAAGGACGAGCGAGCGGTCGTTTACTTTCTTTAAAATATGAATAATATTCGTCATATGGGAGGAGAAGGTACTTAAGCTCTGCTCAATGCTCTGTTCATCTCCGATATCGGCAAACACTTCCTCAAAAATACCAAGTTCAGAACGCTCGGAAGCCGGAATATGAAGCCCGGACTGTCCCATTAACGTAAGAAGTCCCACGGTTTTTAAGGAGACTGTCTTACCGCCGGTGTTTGGACCGGTAACGATCAGAAGCTTGAAATCCTTGCCGAGCATGACATCGATCGGAACCACTTTTTTCTTATCTAACAGCGGATGCCGTCCTTTTTTAATATGAAGATAGCCTTCATTATTAAAAGTCGGCGCGACACCGTTATAGGTCTGCGCGTAAGCTGCCTTTGCAAAAATAAAATCAAGTTCTGCGAGAATCGTATAATCTGTGGCAATCTGCTCAGAAAAATTAGCGGTCAGACTGCTCAGATTTTCAAGGATTTTTTCAATCTCATCTTTTTCCTTTAATAAAAGTTCCTTGTATTCATTATTCAGGTTCACGACTGCCATTGGCTCAATGAAAAGGGTGGAACCGGAGGAAGACTGGTCATGCACCATGCCGGGGATCTGCGATTTTGCCTCGGCTTTGACCGGGAGACAGTAGCGTCCGTCGCGCATTGTAATCACAGCGTCCTGCAGATAGCTTCTGGTGGTGCTGTTGTTGATCATATTGTTCATCTGTGCGCGGATCTTATCATTCATGCCACGCATGGAGCGGCGGATCGAGCGGAGTGTGCTGCTGGCATCATCAGCGATCTCATCCTCTGCTAAGATGCAGCGCCTGATCTCGTCGTAGAGAGGCGTTAACGGTTCGATCTCTGTGAAAAATCCGGTCAGTGAATCGTCCGGAACGTCTTCTTTTTCCGAGCGGGAAAAGGCTTTCACACGCTTGGCTGCCTCTAACAGAGAGCAGATCGAGAGAAGTTCAGTGGCGCTTAAGGAAGCACCGATCTCTAAACGTTTCAGTGAATCGTTGACACTGTGCACCCCGGAAAAGGAGAGGTTTCCGCAGCGGAACAGACGGCTTAATGCGTCTTTGGTCTGTAGCTGCAACTGCTCAATCTGTGCTTTGTCAGTGATCGGACGCAGGGACAGACACCGTTTTTTCGCTTCCGGACTGCATGCGTATTCCGACAACTGGTTCAATATTTTATTATATTCTAAGGTTTTTAAAACTTTTTCATTCATAATACAAAATTACTCCAACGTCATTCTGGCTGATCAATTTTTATTATAGACCAAAGTGAAACTTATGAAAAGAAAAAGTTGCTGTTCAGGCAGTACCTTGGCATTTTGCTTGAAATTGCGGAAAAAAGAAAGTATTGCAAGCGTATGTGTTTCAATTTATAATATAGATTGGTATGATTTTTCATGTATGGAGCGAAGAAACGGAAACAAGCTTGATTGCATTTAAAGACAGGGCAACGTGGCTGTCTGGAAAGGAATATCATGCAGGAAAACAAACAGGATAAATATGAATTTATCAGCGAGAAAATAAAAGAAAAACCAGTGAACAAAAAGAAGCTGTTTTATCATGTATGCTTTGTCGTGATCTTAGCGGTTGTGTTCGGGCTGACAGCAAGTGTCACATTCGTACTGTCGCAGTCTAAAATGGAGGAACTGCTTCATCCACAGGAAGATCCGACGATCACGATTCCAAAAGATGAACCGGAGCAGGAGACTGAGACGGAGGAGCCGAACACGGAAACCGAGACAGCGGAACCGGATTCCGAGGCACAGATCGTGTATGAACAGTTGACACTTTCTGATTTTCAGGCGCTACAGAATGAGATGTATGCGATCGGAAAACAGGCGAATAAGTTTATCGTGGCAGTGACTGGGGTTAAGAGCAACACGGACTGGTTTAATAATGCCTATGAGAGCAAGGGACAGGGTTCCGGAATTATTATTGCAGACAGCGGACAGGAGCTTCTGATCCTGACAGAGCGCAAGGTGATCGCAGGAGCATCTTCTGTTTATGTCACCTTTGTCAATGATACTTCCGTGGAAGCTTCTATAAAAAAATATGACGGAAACACCGGAATTACGGTGCTCAGTGTGCCGGTTAGCGAGATTGACAATGATACGATGAACCTGATCTCGGTTGCAGTACTTGGCAATTCGCTGGCAATCACGCAGGGAACGCTTGCACTGGCAGTTGGAAGTCCGCTTGGAACGAATTATTCTATTTTAACGGGAAATATTACGTCGTCTTCCTATTCCATTTCCACGATCGATGCGAACTACGATATTTTTACAACCGATATTGTGGGAAGCAGGAACGGAAGCGGTGCGCTGATCAACTTAAATGGCGAGGTGATAGGTCTTGTCACACAGGGATACAGCAGTGAAGGGGATCAGAATACACTGACTGCGATCTCAATCTCTGAATTGAAACCGGTCATTGAGATGCTGTCTAATAACAAAGACATTCCGTATATCGGTCTGGAAGTTACTACGGTTACGAATACCATTGCAAAGGAAAATGACATTCCGAAAGGTGTTTATATCAAGGATGTAAAAATGGATTCACCGGCAATGGCAGCAGGATTGCAGAGCGGTGATGTGATCACGGAAATCGACGGTGATGCGGTCATTTCAGTGGACGGCTACCAGACGAAAGTGCTTTCCCTCACACCGGGAGACGTGGTGGACGTCACGATCCAGAGACAGGGAAAAGACGGTTATACAGAGATCAAGTGTCCTGTGACAGTAAGTGTTTTACAGTAAACAAAAAACAGATTATGCAATAATTCAGAGTCAGGGCAGTTTTCATAGTTTGTGCATAAGATGCTGAATGGTTACTGGATTTTTAATACAAAAGAAATACAAGTTTTGGAGGAAATATTAGTTATGAAATATATTGAGAGCCTTCGCGAAGGCGAGCGTATTAATGAGATTTACCTGTGCAAGACAAAGCAGTCTGCGCTGACAAAAGCAGGAAAACCTTATGAAAATGTTATTTTACAGGACAAAACAGGAATTCTGGATGCAAAAATCTGGGACCCGGGTTCTGTTGGAATTGACGATTTTGATTCGCTTGATTATGTTGCAGTCATGGGAGATATCACAAGCTTTCAGGGAAATCTGCAGCTTTCCATTAAGCGTGTGAGAAAAGTGCAGGAAGGGGAATATGATCCAAAAGATTACCTTCCGGTAAGTGAGAAAGACATCGATCAGATGTATGAAGAGTTGTGTGGAATTATCCGCTCCGTGGAGAACCCTTATTATAAGAAATTACTGAGCAGCTTTTTCTTAGAGGATGCGGATTTTGAAAAACGTTTCAAATTCCACTCCGCAGCGAAAACAGTGCATCACGGATTTGTAGGCGGACTGTTAGAACATACATTGAGCGTGACAAAACACTGTGATTATTTTGCAAACTATTATCCAATGTTAAACCGTGATTTAATTGTGACAGCAGCCATTTTCCACGATATCGGAAAATTGGAAGAATTATCTGTTTTTCCGGAAAATGATTACACGGATGAAGGTCAGTTATTAGGCCATATTATGATCGGCGCAGAGCTGGTAGGGGAGCGTATCCGCACGATCGAAGGCTTCCCGGTGCGCATGGCAAATGAATTAAAACACTGTATTCTCGCACATCACGGCGAACTGGAGTATGGTTCTCCGAAGAAACCGGCACTTGCAGAGGCACTGGCACTTAGCTTTGCAGATAATATAGATGCAAAAATGGAGACAATCCGTGAGATTTTTGTCAATGTACCGGAAAATAATGTGGAATGGCAGGGATTCAACCGTCTGCTCGACAGCAATATCCGAAGATCAAGTCTGAAATAAATGTTATGATAGGGGAAATAATATAGAACGAAGAATGAATAAAAACGATATTATCATATTAAAAATTGAAGATATGGGAATCGACGGAGAAGGCATCGGCAAATTGGAAGGCATGACTTTTTTCGTTAAGGATGCAGTGATCGGCGATGAGATCAAGGCGCGCATTACGAAGCTGAAAAAGAATTACGGCTACGCGAGGGTGGAGAACATTATAACTCCGTCTGAATTCCGCACAGAACCAAAATGCGAGCTGCACAGACGCTGCGGCGGCTGCCAGATTCAGGCAATAGATTATGCGAAACAATTGGAATTCAAGGAAAATAAAGTGCGTAACAATCTGATCCGTTTAGGCGGGTTTGACAAAACTTTTGTGGACTCCGTAATGGAGCCGATCGTCGGCATGGAGGAGCCTTACCGTTACCGGAATAAGGCGCAGTTCCCAATCGGAAAGGATAAAGAGGGAAATATCATTGCCGGTTTTTATGCATCGCGTACACACAGCATCATTCCGGTGAAGGACTGTATGCTTGGCGTTACCGAGAATCGGGACATTTTAGACGCAGTTCTTTCCTATATGAGAGAATGTCATGTTGAACCATATGATGAGGTGAGCGGAAAAGGTCTTGTACGGCACGTTTTGATCCGTTATGGTTTTACAACAAAAGAGATCATGGTATGCCTCGTGATTAATGGGAAAAAACTTCCAGCACAGAATGTGCTTGTTGAAAAATTGCAGAGTATTTCCGGGATGACAAGTATTTCCATTAACATGAACCAGAATAAAACAAATGTGATCCTCGGAGAACGGACAGAGACGATCTGGGGACAGTCCTATATCACAGATTATATTCATCTGCGTGACTGTACTGATTTCACGCGGACCGGAAAAGCAATTTCGTACCATATTTCACCGCAGTCTTTTTATCAGGTGAATCCGGAGCAGACTGAGAAGCTTTACAGCATCGCGTTAGAGTATGCAGATCTGACCGGAAAAGAATCTGTCTGGGATCTGTACTGTGGAATCGGAACGATTTCCCTGTTTCTCGCAGGAAAAGCAGGACATGTTTATGGTGTCGAGATCGTACCGCAGGCAATCGAGGATGCAAAGGATAATGCGAAGCGAAACGGCTTTGACAATGCTGAGTTTTTCGTAGGAAAAGCAGAGGAAGTGCTGCCGGAGTTTTATGCGGAGCATAAAAATGAAAAGACAGCTATGCTGCACCCGGATGTGATCGTGGTCGATCCGCCGAGAAAAGGCTGCGATGAAAAATGTTTAGAAACGATGCTTCTAATGAAGCCGGAACGTATTGTTTACGTGAGCTGTGATTCTGCGACACTGGCGAGAGATCTGAAGGTGCTGGCGGAAGGCGGGTATGAGGTGAAACGTGTCCGGGCTGTGGATCAGTTTGCGCATACGACACATGTCGAGACTGTTGTTTTACTTTCCAAGGGCGCTAAAGATCCGGAGGATCTTTGCTCAGCGCGGACCGAAGTGGAACGGAGAATGGTCGACAGCAGAAAAGTGAAGGTGGACTTCTCTCTGGAGGATATGGATTTATCTGAATTCAAAGGAAATGCGACATATGAGCAGATAAAGGCATATGTATTGGAGCAGACAGGACTTAAGGTTTCATCACTGTATATCGCACAGATTAAGAAGAAGTGTGGACTGGATGTCGGTGAGAATTTCAATCTGGCTAAATCAGAGAATACGAGACAGCCACAGTGTACAACGGAGAAGGAAGAGGCGATTATGCAGGCATTTAGTCATTTTGGAATCAAATAGATTGTGGATAAGCAGCATCGTGTGTTAAAAATATAGTAAAGTATGGGAAAAAGGACATTCCAGAACTGTAGATTTTACAGGTCAGGGGATGTCCTTTTTGCTGATATGGAAGTGTTCAAGGGACAAGGTAATGATACTGAAGTATTAAGTATTGATAGGAATGATATCTATCTTATCTATTGTTACTTGTTCTGATTTCTCCATTCCCGTGGGGAGATACCATAAATATTTTTAAATGCACGGGAAAAATGAAGCTGATTTTCGTATCCGACAGCGGAACTGATGTCCGCAATAGATAAGGATGTCAGCTTTAACAATTCGGTAGCCTTTACCATGCGGTAGTTCATAAGAAATTCCTGCGGAGAGCGGCCAATTGAGTTGCGGAAGATTTTCCCCAAATAACTTCGGTTGATGCCACATACTGTAGCGATATCTTCGATCGAGATATTATTCTGAAAATTCTGTTCAATATAATTGATTGCTTCTTTTATATAATAATCACTCATGCGCCCACTGGAAACCAGCTTAGTAGATTTTGCTGACTGCAGCAGATAATCCATAAATAAATACAGATGGCCAATGAGATGAAAAGAAGATTCATGAGGATGATTTACAATATAAAGCATTTCATCAGCAAGTTTTTCACGCAATTCTTTGGAGTGTGAATGATAAATGGGGGCATCTTTACACAAATCTGTGACACTTAAAACTTCTTTTATACGCAAGCCATCAAATTCAATCCACATATATTCCCAGGGAAGCTGTTTATCGGCAATGTAGGTGTTGATCTGACCTGGAAAAATAATAAATCCCTGCCCGCTTTTTATGGAATAGGTCTGTGTTTCACCTTTTGCATTGTCAGCCATAAGGGTTCCGGTTCCGGAAAGAATGTAATGGAACAGATAGTGATTGCGTGTGGCAGGACCAAAAGAATGACCGGGATCACACTGTTCATATCCAAACTGATACATACACAGATCAATAAAATTTTCATTCGGAAAAATATTAAATAATATATTGCTCATAAAATACTCCTTATATACCAAAATGCGACATCAATGTCTATTATAGCATAAAATATTGCATTTCGGTATAAAACTGAAAAAATGTAGATATTTAAGGACGCATAAAGGTATGTTATAATCAGATTATCAAAAAAGTAAACGGATATATTGCAAAAAAGGAGAGAGGAATATGGCAAAAAGAAATATTTTCCGCCGTGTTGCAGCGGTGCTTGCACTTGGCATGTGTATGATGGGTCTTGCCGGATGCGGAAGTGAAAAAAGGTCAGACGGGAAAACAGAAATCGAAGTGGTTTCCTACAAACCGGAAGCAGTTAAGGCATTTGAAAAGATTGAAAAGCGGTTCAATGAAACACATGATGACATCCATCTGACGATTTCATCTCCAAATGAAGCAATGACCATTTTAAAGACACGTTTTATCCGGGAGGATTATCCGGATATCATCGCAATCGGAGGAGACATCAACTATTCCAACTTTTTAGATGCAGATCTGTTTGATGATATTTCCGATCTGGATGAAGTCCAGACCGTAAAACAGGCATATCTGGATATGGATAAGGAACTGGAGTTTATTCCAAAGGATGGCACGTATGCACTTCCATATGTGGCAAATGCGGCAGGAATCTTATATAACAAAGATCTGTTTGAGGAAAATGGCTGGAAAGTTCCGACCACCTGGCAGGAATTTACCACACTGTGTGATGAAATAAAACAGAGCGGAACACTTCCGCTGTATCTGGGCTTTAAAGATACATGGACTTGTCTGGCTCCGTGGAATGCGCTGGCAGTCGGACTTACCGATTCGGATACCTGCAATCAGGTAAACATGGGAAATACCACATTTTCTGATACGTATGGACCGGTAGCAGAAAAGATGCGTGCACTTTTGGATTACGCCGAAAAAAATCCGTATGCATACGGTTATAACGATGCCTGTACAGCATTTGCCCGCGGGGAATCTGCCATGTATCCGATCGGAAGCTATGCGATCCCACAGATCAAATCGGTCAATCCGGATATGAATATCGGCTCTTTTACATTTCCTGCAAATGATGAGGAATCAGACAATGTATTAAATTCAGGAATTGATTTACAGTTTTCTGTGATGAAAGCATGCAAAAACAAAGAAGCAGCATATGAAGTTTTAAAATATCTGTATGAAGATGAAACCATTCAGATTTATCTGGATGATCAGGGAGGAATTGCCTGCAAGGATGGGGATTTCGCAATTCCGGAAACACTTGAGGATATGCGTTCTTATATTGAAAACAACCGTATGGCGGATTTCCAGGATCACCATTATCCGAGTGAGATGAGCGTGGATGCCATGGTGCAGACGTTCCTGCTGGATACAAGCGACAATGCACAGGAAAAGTTTTTGAAAAAATTTGATTCCGACTGGAAGCGCTATAACCGGGATCTGATTCGGAAAGTACAGGATTATCAGAAAGAGCAGGGGGATGCACAATGAAAAAGAAAATGTCAAACAGGGACAAAACATTCTGGGCGGTTATCATACCGGTTGTGATCTTATTTTTTGCATTCAATACACTTCCAATGATCAAAGGTGTGATTTACAGTTTTACCAATTATAAAGGATACGGAACTTACGATTATGTCGGGTTCCGGAACTATGCAGATCTGTTTACGGATTCCCGCGTGGGAAAAAGCTATTTGTTTACGTTTAAATATGCACTGGCAGGAACGATACTGGTAAATGTGCTGAGTCTGATTATGGCAGTTGGATTAAACAGTGCAATCCGTTTTAAAAGTGCACTGCGCGGTATTTATTTTGTACCGAATATTTTAGGAGGACTTGTCATCGGCTATATTTTCAGTTTTATTTTTACTTACATTCTTCCAACTGTGGGAAATGTGTTCCATATTGGATTTTTACAGAACAGTATTCTTGCAAGTGAAAAATACGCATGGATTGGTGTGCTGATCGTCGGTGTATGGCAGGCAGTTGCCATGAATACTATCATCTATATTTCCGGTCTGCAGACTGTACCGGAGGAAGTCTACGAAGCGAGCATGCTTGACGGAGCCAGTAAATGGAAGCAGTTCTGGAAAGTAACATTTCCACTGGTGATGCCGTTTGTGACGATCAATCTGGTACTGAGCACAAAGAATTTCCTCATGGTATTCGACCAGATCATGTCATTGACCAAGGGAGGTCCGGCACAGAGCACCGAATCCATCTCTTACCTGATTTATAAAAATGGTATGGATGGCGGACAGTTTGGATTCCAGAGTGCAAATGCAGTCATTTTCTTTATTGTGATCGTGGCGATTTCACTTTTCCAGATGACAGTTATGAATAAGAAGGAGGAGCAGTTATGATGAAAGAAAAACAGAAAACAAACTGGGTACTTACAATTGTTCTGATTCTGGGGACATTAACTGTATTTTTCCCACTGTATATGGCAGTGATCATTGCGTTTAAGAAACCGAGCGAGATGACCAACGATGTAGCGGGAGCACTTTCTTTCCCAAAACAGTGGAGTTTGGACAATTTCCGTGAGGCAATAGAAGTGACAGATTTCTGGCATTCGCTTGGAAATAGCTTACTGATTACGCTCGTGACTATTGTACTTGCAATCCTGATCCATTCGATTGCAGGATATGTGATCGGACGCGGTATGGCAAGAAAAAAAAGCTTCCGATTTATCTATCTGTATATTGTCAGTGGCATGTTTGTTCCGTTCTCCATTTTAATGATGCCGTTGGTAAAGCAGACAGCACAGATGGGACTTGGAAACCGTGCAGGCGTCATTCTGTTGTATCTGGTATTTTATATGCCAATGAACGTCCTTCTTTACAGTGGGTACTTAAAAAATATTCCGATAGCGCTGGAAGAGGCTGCAGATATTGACGGAGCAAGCACATGGACTACTTACTGGAAAGTGGTCTTTCCAATGATGATGCCAATGCATGCAACAGTTGCAATCCTGACAGCTCTTGGAACGTGGAATGATGTTATGACACCGCTTGTGATCATGTCTGGAACCGGACAGAATACGCTGCCGCTTGCACAGCTTAACTTCCAGACACAGTTTGGAACCAACTACAATCTGGCGTTTGCTTCCTATATTCTGGCGCTGATCCCGATCCTGATCTTTTATGTGATCTGCCAGAAACAGATTTTAAACGGTGTGGCAAACGGTGCAGTCAAAGGATAAAAATAAAACGATAAAAATAAAACGAGGTGACTTCTATGGCAATTATATACAATCCAAATAAAAAAATATTTAACCTGCATACGGCGCATACGACTTATCAGATGCAGGTCGATCCACTGGGATATCTGCTGCATCTGTACTATGGAGATAAAACAAACAGCCCCATGGATTATGTTTTAACCTATGCAGACCGTGGATTTTCCGGAAATCCTTATGCAGCGGGCATGAACCGCACCTATTCTCTGGATGCACTGCCACAGGAGTATCCTTCCATTGGAACTGGGGATTACCGCAATATTGCACTGAATATCAAAAATGAAAAAGGGGTGGAAAGCGCAGATCTGCTTTTTAAAAGTTATGAGATCCGAAGCGGCAAATACCAGTTACAGGGACTTCCGGCTGTCTGGGCAGACAAAGAGGAAGCACAGACACTGGAAATTGTCCTTGCAGACGAAAACGCACAGGTTGAAGTTCATCTGCTGTATGGTGTTTTGGAAGAAAACGATGTCATTACAAGGAGCGTCCGGATTAAAAATACGGGAACCGGGCAGATTACGATCGAAAAGGCAGCGGCAGCCTGTCTGGATTTTGTACATGGAGATTTTGATGTCCTGCGGTTTTATGGAAAGCATGCCATGGAGCGCAATCTGGAGCGTACGCCGCTGGGGCATGGAACCATTGCGTTTGGCAGCCGCAGGGGAACGTCCAGCCATCAGTATAATCCGGCAGTGATTTTGGCAGAAAAAGGAACAACAGAGACCGCAGGAAACTGCTATGGAATGCTGTTTGTATACAGCGGAAATTTCTCCTGTGAGGCAGAAAAAGATCAGTTTAACCAGACGCGCCTGCTTCTCGGATTGAATGAAGAACTGTTTTCTTATCCGCTTGCATCGGGAGAAACCTTTACGGTGCCGGAAGTTATTTTATCCTATTCGGCAGATGGATTGTCAGCACTGTCGCAGCAGTATCATAACTGCATCCGCAACCATGTGTGCCACAGCAAATATGTCCATATGCAGCGCCCAGTACTGATCAACAGCTGGGAGGCAGCCTATTTTGATTTTATGGGAGATACGATCGTGGATCTGGCAAAAGAAGCCGCTTCCCTTGGAATTGATATGGTAGTGATGGATGACGGCTGGTTTGGGAAAAGAAACGATGATAATTCTTCCCTTGGGGACTGGCAGGTCAATGAAAAGAAACTGGGGGGAAGCCTGGCAGAGCTTATTACCCGTGTGCATAATCAGGGTGTGAAATTTGGCATTTGGATTGAGCCGGAGATGGTTAATGAAGACAGCGACCTTTACCGGGCACATCCGGACTGGGCAATTCAGATTCCGGGGAAAAAGCCGGTGCGCTCGAGAAACCAGTTACTGCTTGATTTTTCCAGAAAAGAAGTGCGCGACTGTGTATTTGAGCAGATTTGTGCCGTGCTGGATCAGGGAAAAATTGATTATGTCAAGTGGGATATGAACCGCAGTATGGCAGATGTCTATGCCGGAAATCTGTCCTATGATTACGTGCTTGGTGTCTATGATTTTATGGAGCGCCTGTGCAGCCGGTATCCGGATCTTCTGCTTGAGGGATGCAGCGGTGGCGGCGGCAGATTTGACGCAGGAATGCTTTATTATTCCCCGCAGATCTGGTGTAGTGACAATACCGATGCAATCAACCGCACAAGGATCCAGTACGGAACTTCGTTTTTCTATCCGGTTTCCGCAATGGGGGCGCACGTTTCGGCGGTGCCGAACCACCAGACCGGACGGGTGACAAGTTTCCACACCCGTGGGGTGACAGCGATGGCAGGAACCTTCGGTTACGAATTAAACCCGGCGCTTTTATCCGATGAGGAAAAACAGCAGATCCGGGAGCAGATTAAAACATACAAGAAGTATGAAACGCTCATTAACGAGGGAACCTACTGGCGGCTGTCCGATCCGTTTACAGATGAAATTGCGGCATGGATGTCCGTCTCAGAGCAACAGGATCATGCACTGGTAAGTGTGGTGCGTCTTATGGCAGAGGCAAATCAGGCAGCCGTTTATGTCCGCCTGCGTGGGTTAAAGCCGGATGCCGTGTATCTGGAAGAACAGAGCGGCAGACAGTATTCTGGTGCGGCACTGATGCATGCGGGAATTCCGCTTCCGCCGTTTACCGGAGAATATGAGGCATATCAGTTTGCTTTTACAGAACTGAAAGAGGCTGGAGCATTATATGAAAAAGTGCAGAAATGGTGTGACAGGAATGCCAAAAACCGGGTGGTCATCAGCCTTTACGGTGGTTCCGGTTCCGGAAAAACAACACTCGCAACAGCATTGCAGCAGTACTTTTTAAATGACGGAACGGGTTGTTATCTGCTCTCTGGCGATGATTATCCGCACCGGATTCCAAAACGCAACGATGAAGAACGGATGCGTGTGTATAAAGAGGCAGGGGAAGACGGACTGCGTGGATATCTCGGAACAAAGAAAGAGATTGACTTCGACCGGATCAATGAAGTGCTTGCGGCATTTCATGGGGGAAATGATACGATCACATTGCGGCATATGGGACGGGGAGATGGCGAGATCTCATCGGAAGAAACCGATTTTTCCGGAATATCCGTATTACTTCTGGAGTGGACACACGGAGGCAGTGACGATTTACACGGCGTGGATCTGTCGGTCTTTCTGGAAAGCTCCCCGGAGGAGACAAAGGAGCGGCGCATCCGCAGAAACCGCGATGAGAATGCCGCAAGCCCGTTTATCTGCCGTGTGGTAGAACTGGAACAGGAAAAGCTTGAGGTGCAGCGTAAAAATGCAGGATTGATCGTGGGAAAGGACGGAAGTGTTTATGAACAGTAAGCCAATGCTCAATGCGTATCCCGACAGTCTGGGTGGAAATCTGGGGGATATCGTAACATTGCTGAAAACGGAGACTTTACAGGATGTATTTTCTTCTTTTTACATTCTGCCGAGCCTGTACCATTCCGATCTCGACCGGGGATTTTCCGTGATCGACTATGACCTGAATGAGCAGCTTGCCGACCGGGAAGACCTTGAACAGTTAAAGGATATGGGAATCGACCTGAAACTGGATTTTATTTTAAACCATGCTTCCGCACAGTCCCCGCAGTTCCGGGATCTTGTGGAAAAAGGGGAGGCTTCTGCGTACCGCGATTTTTTCATCGACTGGAACCATTTCTGGGAAGGGCATGGAACCATGACGGAGGAAGGCTATATCCAGCCGGATGAAAGCTGCCTGAAACAGATGTTTTTCCGCAAACCCGGGCTGCCAATCCTGATGGTGGAATTTCCGGATGGAAAAAAAGTGCCGTACTGGAATACCTTTTATCAGGAGGTGCATGGCAGACAGTATCTCGGGCAGATGGATGTAAACATCCAGTCACCAAAAGTGTGGGAGTTTTATCGTGAAACACTGGAAAAAATAGCCTCTTACGGCGCTGCGATTGTGCGGCTGGATGCCTTTGCCTATGCGCCGAAAGCACCGGGAAAGAAAAACTTTCTCAATGATCCGGAAACGTGGGAACTTTTACAGAAGATCCATGCGCTGGCAGAACCTTTGGGACTTACGCTTTTGCCGGAGATCCACGCAGCGTATGATGAAAAAATATATGAGACACTTGCAGAAAAAGGCTATGCAACCTATGACTTTTTCCTGCCGGGACTGGTCATTGATGCGATCGAGAACCGGCGGGGAACGTACCTTGCGGCATGGGCGAAGGAGATTGTGGAAAAGAAGATCTCCACGGTCAACATGCTTGGCTGTCACGATGGCATCCCGCTTCTGGATTTAAAGGGGCTGCTTCCGGAAGAGGAGATCCAGTCATTGATTGACCGGATCGTATCCCGTGGAGGCATGGTCAAAAATTTACATGGACAAAAGAATCTGTATTATCAGGTAAACGCTACATATTACAGTGCATTGGGAGAATCGGATGAAAAAATGCTTCTGGCGCGTGCCATTCAGATGTTTATGCCGGGCAAACCTCAGGTCTGGTATCTGGATTTGTTTGCCGGAAAAAATGACCACGAAGCGGTGCGGCGCGCGGGAGAATCCGGACATAAGGAAATCAACCGGACAAACCTTTCCACTGATCAGATCGCGGAAGACCTGAAAAAAGATGTGGTTCAAAAACAGCTTGCGTTAATCCGCATGCGAAATACCCATAAAGCATTTTCGGAAGGCGCAAAGGTAGCAATCTCCGGAGGGGAGAGCTCTCTGCAAATCCGATGGGAATATAATAGTGCATTTGCAACATTAAATGTAAATTTTGAATCAGGAACATATACAATAGTAGAAAGCAGATAGTTAAGTTGGGCTGTCGATTGTACATGAAACCTAAACTTTATAATGGAAATAATCATAGATGAAACAAGCCACATAGGGATAATGCTCGGTGGCTTGTTTTGAAAATGGATAATTTGAATCTTATAACTTCGGATTTCGTCTTCTCAGTTTCCTATGTTCCTTTGCCGGCTTGGAACGTGAAAATATTTCTTTTAAGGTCTGTTTTTCTTCGACAGAAAGCTGGGTAATTTTCATTTCCAAATTTTTGCAGAACAAAAGGAGTAGTCCGTTAATATAAGCATCATTAGAGGCTTCGGGAGTATCCTCTGTAGCAAACTGAGTTGGAGAAGTAAAACCATCAATATAGATTTCCAGGTCAGTCATGAATTTATGGAAGTATTTATGAGACAGTAATTCTGATAATAACCGTGGATTATATTTTTCATCAGTCAGTATTTGAACTGCATCATCATTGAGATGCAGATCGGATACTGACTTATTTGTATGTTCACGTAGTTCGGTTCGGCAAAGAAGATAATCGGTGCTTACTTGATAAAAGTCTGCAAGCGTCAGTAGATTGCCAAGTGACATATCTACATTTTCATCTTTCTCATAGTTGCCGAGTGTGGAACTTGGGATGCCGGTAGCATCAGACAATTCCTGCAATGACATTCTCTTTTCTGCGACTCTCAAATCTTTCAGCCGTTCCGGTATGGTAAATGATGAAGCTGTTGCATCTCGGTAATAAGAAAATTAATAAGATGCTGAAGGAACTGGAGGCACATAATCTGATTTATCGAAGCCATCAGGGATTAGGAAAGCCGAATAAGATATATGTGTGTGATTTGTTGAAAGCAGATAACTCTAATTGGCTGCCAAAGCAATTTAAGTATAGAAAGGGGCGGACAAATGAGAAAGAGATATTATGATGATGCAAAAGAGAATGCAGCATTTGAGAGATGCGTGGATGTTGTGACAGTGCTGATCTTAAAATATGGACCGGCAATAAAAAGAAAATGGATTTTGCGTGAGTGGATAAAGAATATACAGGCTGACTGCTTTTGGAGAAGTTTAGCCTGTAAACGATATCAGCGGCATTTCGATTGTATGAAAGCTATTGTAAAAAATGACACAACATGACATAATCGGATTGACTTAAGTAACATAGATATTTATAATATAGACAAAACGAAAATGACATGAACGGAGGACAGAGTAATGGAGAAAACTGTAACACTTGAAGAGGCATTAAAAAGAATTGAGGAGTTGGAAAAAGAGAATGCAGAACTTCGGGAGGAATTGGAGTATTACAGAAATCGTAAATTAAGCGGTCGTCAGAAACATAACGCCAAGTGGATGGCAATTTATAATGATTTTGTTGTTGGGTATGAGAGCGGCATGACAATGGTAGAAATTGCGAAGAGGAACAATGTCAGTGAGCGGACGATTTATAGGTATAAAGCGTATTATGACAAACTGAGGGAAAAAGAGGAATAGACCATTTTACTGACGTCAGTAAAATGGTCATATGAGAATTGCGGACGATTTTTTTGACCGCAAATGGATGGAGAAGTTCTATGGCAGAAGATAAAAAGAAAGAAATCGATGTTACAGTAATAGAAGTAACAGAAGAATATCTAAAAGAAAAACTGTATAAAATTAGGGGTAAAAGGGTATTGCTTGATGCTGATTTAGCAGAGATATATGGCTATGATACGAAGGGATTTAATAGACAGGTAAAAAATAATATTGAAAAATTTGATGAAGATTTTATGTTTGAATTGACAGATGAGGAATTAGAAGATTTGCGGTACAAAAATTGTACCGCAAATATAAGTTCAAAAAGTCGTTATAATCCTCATGTATTTACAGAGCAAGGATTATATATGCTGATGACTGTTTTGAAAGGACCGTTGGCTGTTAAGCAGAGCAAGGCATTAATAAGAACCTTTAAGAAAATGAAAGATTACATATTAGAAAATCGTGATTTAATAGGTCAGCGGGAAATACTTCAGTTAAGCATGGAAACTGCTAACAACAGAATAGAAATTAACAAAATCAAC
>ERZ860076.817-NODE-817-length-17859-cov-3.417884_pt1 | contig 17859 bp, 24 predicted proteins | sample MGYA00509982_ERZ860076 | MGnify/ENA primary metagenome ERZ860076 (study PRJEB30046, sample SAMN00715193) | human gut metagenome | study: EMG produced TPA metagenomics assembly of the A metagenome-wide association study of gut microbiota in type 2... | reverse complement strand
CCTTTGGTATAGGCATTTCTCGGTACATGATTTTCCCCACTACGGTGCAAATGGTGTACTAAGTGCGTCATGTTATATACCGAGATTCTGTTTTATATGTCGACAAGTAATAATACTAATGTTACATTACGGATATGTCACGTTATATTTAGTCCGGCTTCCTGCCGGGGTGGCTGTCCGTTGTAACGCTGATACAGTCAACTACAATTATATTGTATCACATCTGCCGCGGGATACAATGCCGATTTTGAGAATTTTCAAAAATTTTTGTAAATGACGCGTTACGGGTATTGACAAAGTGCGGAAAACCGGTTATAATGTGGGCGTAGTCCAGCAAAACAAACACAAAACACAAAACAAAGGAGAAAAAACACAATGAAAAAAGAAAACATTTTGACTTATCGGGACGTTGAAACTATTTTAACGGCTTTAGCGCAGAGGGCAATGGATGAAAGGGAACGGGCGGAAAAAGCTGAAAACGATGGGGACAACGATACTGCGGCGTACCACAATCAACAGGCGGCAGAGTGTAGCCGGGTAATTTCAAGGTTACGCGATTTCATATTTTGAAAGCCGAAACGCCCGTTTTTCGGGCGTCCGCGTCGAGTGGCCGCGACGCGCTGACGAGGCAGGCCGGAAAACAATACAATAAGGAGAAACGAACATGACATATTTTAACAAGTGCGAAAATCTGGACGAACTCCGCGCGGAGTATCGCCGTTTGATCAAGCTGCATCATCCCGACGTTGGCGGGAACGCCGAAACGATGAAAGCAATCAACAATGAATATGATTTGCGCTTTGACGAACTCAAGCGAGGAACGCCGCACGCGGGGGAAACCCCGGACGCATACCGCGCAGCCGTGGAGAGCCTTCTGCACCTGCAGGGCATTATCATAGAGCTTTGCGGGTGTTGGCTGTGGGTAACGGGCAACACGTACCGCATCGCGCGACACTCCGCGCCTCTGGATTCTGCTTTGCATCGCGGAAAAAGGCGTGGTATTGGCACCCGGCAGACGCTGCGCCCATTGGCAACGGGAAAAAAACTCTTGACCAAATCCGCAGCAAGTACGGCGCGGAACTTCTTACGGGCGCAGGCCGCGCCGCTCTGACAGCATGAGCCGCCCACAAGAACACCGGGTGACGTGGTACGCCACGCACCCGGACGAACTCCACGATCTTGACGCGCTGCAATATGCGGAGCGGGCTGCGCGGTACGCTATCGCGCAGGCCGAAAGCCTAGCAGCCGACGCGCGGGGCTATCTAGCACAATTGTATACCCGTGCGCAACAGATACTTGTATCGGATTATCAAGAGGAACTATATTTTACACGGGAGCCACGTTACAACGGCATCTATTACGTTATGGAGTTGCGCCGGGCGTACTCTGATAAGAGCATCAAGCCGCTTGTATTATCCCGCCAACAGTGGGGCGGGAAAGAACGGTGGAAAGCTCTAGCAGCTCTAAAAGAATTCCAGAAGTGTCGACCCTTGACGCCCTGTCATATTGATGTGACTCCGAAATCGTGGGAAAAAAGATGATAAATTTTTGTCAATGACGTGTTACAGTCATTGACAAACTGAAAAACATGTGATAGAATAAAGAAAAACAAAAACGAAAGGAATAAGAGAAATGAAAACCTATTTTATTGGCTATCAGGAACCCGTGAAATACGAATGGGTTGTAGAGTTTGAGACAGACAGCTTAAAAGCGGCGAAAGCGTGGGCAACACGTAACCGCTATTATCTCGGACGGCTGAGAGTCCCGGATATTTACATTCGGTTACTTGACGGCCGCGTGGAGCTTGCTGCGGTCGGTGAGTATAACCGCCAGACGGGCCGGACGAAATGGACGGACGTCTATTGAAGAAAAAGGAGAGAACCGAAATGCAAAAGACGACGAATAAAGCCCCGTGGGTAAAGTGCACCTACCGCGCCGAGAATGGGATCGTCAATGGGTACGGCGTTAGCGTCGACCTTGGAGACGGAAATATGCCGTGGCCGGTTGGGTGTCACAAGGTGCGCGGGAAGTGGTATTTGAATGATATGATAACTGGCTTTTGGCTATGTGGTTACAAGCGGATGCCAAATGTGGGAGAGATCATTCAGGCTATGCCTATCTTTATTAAGCACGCTGAAGCTATGTGCCACTCGGAAGAATTGGACGAAACGCGCATATTTTGTAGTCTGGAAATTACGGCATACAAAACGCTTGCGGGATTTTATCCGCGAGTAGTTGATGTGAGAGTACGCGAATTATACAGGTTACATTATTCTGAAAAAGCGTTTAAATGTATGCGCTTGCGGATGGGCTGGCATGCTAAGGAGAACTGAAAAAATGAAATTTTATCTTTATATTGAGCGGAGAATCGGTGAATTCCCGCATGAGGAAATCTTTCCGCTAAAGGCTGAAACGGTGCTTGATGCCCTGTTAGAAGCAGACAGGCATTATGATAAGGACGTGGTTTTCATTCTGAAGATATATGAACATGTTGTTTCATCTGTCGATGGGCATGTACAAACGGACTTGTACATGCCTCGTCTTGAAAAGCGTTGCGAACACTGGTCCCGTTATCGTGAAGAATACAGCAAACAAAATGTCGTATGTTGCCGGAGGGCGGTTAAATGAACGTTATTTTATGGGCCGTTGTAAGCCTTGCATGTATCGGACTGTTGACCGCGATATCTGATGTATTCAGCAATTACGCCCCGACTTTAGGGGCCATGCTGTTCTTTGATAGCATAAAACAGGTTTTAGTGCAAATACTGATCATTGGCGGTGCGGCAACATTTTTTGCTGCCCTGCTGATCGGAATGTTAGAAAGGGGTGGGGCATAATGGCCCGCAAACCCGCAATCACGCGCACGATCACCACGGAAGACGTGACGATCAGTGCAGCAAACGAAGAAAGCGGTAGGGTGCAAGCCCTGACCGTGACAATTCCGTTCGGTAGCAAAACGGACCTTGAGCGCCTGCGCGTGATTCGTCCGCAGCTACCACCGCACATTCAACCGCTGCGTGTCGTGAAAGTTGCGTCGCCGGAGACGCATATATACCGGATGACCATCCCGGAATTTGTCGCGCACGCTGTGATTTATGATTGCCGTGACGGCATTAAAACTGAGAATGATGATACCATTTCCGAATAAAAAATATAGCATTATATACGCAGATCCGCCGTGGCGCTATAAAAATAACGGTTGTTCGGGTAGTGCCGAAAGTCATTATAGCACGATGAAGCTTGAAGATATTTGTAATTTGCCAGTGCAGGATCTAGCTAGTGATAATTGCGTCCTTTTCCTTTGGACAACTTACCCTATGCTAAAAGAAGGGTTGAAAGTAATTGAGGCGTGGGGGTTTAAGTATAAAACTATCGGTTTTCAATGGGTAAAACAAAATCGAAAAGGTGCGGGTTACTTTTTTGGCCTTGGTGGTTGGACTAGGGGCAACACTGAGCCGTGTCTGATCGGCGTAAAAGGTAAGCCGCACCGAGTGAATAGTGCCGTGAGTCAACTTATTTTTGCCCCGATTCGTGATCATTCACGAAAACCGGACATAGTACGCGATAAAATTTTGGAGCTTATGGGTCCGGATAACGCATGCATCGAACTTTTTGCGAGAACGACGGCAGCAGGATGGGACGTGTGGGGGGATGCAGTAACAGAACCTTAAACAAGTTATAAACAAGTTGTAAATGGGGTCAGACCCCTTTACATAAATAACAGAGCCGCCGACTCATAAAACACAGGCAGAAAGGAAAATAACTATGGCTAACCAGAATTACACCTGCAAGATCATCGAGTCCAATGGAGAATTTGACGCCTACGAGCGCGTCATGTGCAAGGATTTGGGGGATGCGATTCCCCTTGACGAAGCGACGCAGCAGGAGCCGATCGTGATCGAGTACGAAAAGCACTTGATCCTCGGAATCCACAACGAAAAGTCTGAGGACAAGGACTATGAAAAATGCGTTGTGATCGATCCGGAGGGCCGCAAGTTCGTTTGTGGCGGCGCGACGTTCCGCCGCGAGCTGGAGAACATCGTTGCCGAGCTGAGCGATGCCGGGATTATCAGCGGCTTCAACATCAAGGTCTACAGAAAGGCCAGTAACAATTACAAGGGCAAGGATTTCATCACTTGCTCTCTGACCCGCGAAAAGTCCACTTTCTCGACCGCCCCGGGCGATTGCGTCCCGTGTATCGACTCTGACGCACAGTAAATCCACAAGGCCCGGTGTAACAGCCGGGCCTAATCCTAAATAAGGGGGTGATGATATGGCAACTCCGGAACCGCCGAAAAATTTGGCACCATACAACAAAGAGTTGCGCCGCATTGAACGCTTTATGCGCGCAGCCGAAAAGCGCGGGTTCACGTTTTTAACCGATATTCCGGAGAAAAAACCAACGCCAACAAAAAGAGACGTTGAGCGCCTGAAGAAGCTGACTCCGGAAAAACTGTATAGCCGCGCATACTACACGGATGATAGCGGCAAACAAGTCCCGGCGTCTCCGCAGCGTGGCGGAAAGTGGATGCCGACAAAATCCGGAGAGATTACAGTTGGTGGAAAAAAGCAGAATTATCAAGCTGCTATGCGTGCAGCGTATAAACGAATGTCACGTGCGGAAGCCCGACGTAAGGCGCAATCCGAGCGCGCAGCCGAACGCCGAGCATCCAAAGCAGCGCAGAAGGCAGTAGCGAAGCGGGAAGCAGAACAATCGCGTCAGGAAGCACGCGCAGCCGGTTATCAAAATATCATCGACAATCTAAAAGACCCACTAATTGCATTTACTCCGTCCTATCGTTGGGACGATGTTGCAAAACAAACTGCAATTCAATACCACAATTTTTTCGAACGCGTTTTGAACGCGGCGGAATCAGAATTAGGTGCAGCGGAGTTAGCTAGAAGAATCCAAAACAATGGTGTAGAGCTTCAAGAGATCATCGACGAGATGCTCTACAAATATTATCATACGGCTGAAGAAGCCCGGTTTAATCTGAATCGTTTTGTGCGGATCATTATGGGCAAAGACGCAAATCTTGCGGATTACTCACCGGGTAAAGGCGAAACACTTGCGGAAGAAGCCGAGTATTACACGGCGGCCGACGGCTCAAGTTTTAGCAATGAATACGCCGTGCGAGGTATGTCTAGTGGCTACTATGACGCGGAGCGCGGAGCACCGGTTGACACGACGCTTGAGATCACGACAGGCGCCGGTGATATGATAAGGGTGCAGGGTGGTGTCATTAGCATGGATGACTTTTTAAGGGGCGGTGGTGTGATGCCGTTTGAAAAGCCGGGCTAAGACCTTTTTGGTCGGGGACTTTGAGACAACCGTCTATGAGGGGCAAAAAGATACCGCCGTTTGGGCGGCTGCCATTGTGCCGTTGTTTACCGAGGATGTTGAAATCTATCACAGCATTGCGGACTGCTGGGCAGGTCTTCGTAAGATCGCGGGGGATATCGTTTGCTATTTCCATAACTTAAAATTTGACGGCGCATTCTGGCTGGACTTCTTATTGATTCAAGCTGGCTACAAACAAGCTGTTGATGATGTGGAAGATGTACAGCAGGTGCGATTTCAGAGACAAAAAGACATGGAAAACGGTACAATCAGATATAGCATTTCTGACATGGGCGCATGGTATACAATCTGTGTCAAAATTGACGGCAGATACATAGAATTTAGGGACAGCCTAAAGCTTCTCCCATTTTCTGTTAAAGAGATCGGTAAGAGTTTCGGCACGGCCCATCAAAAATTAGACATGGAGTATGAGGGCTTCCGTTACCCCGGTTGCGAGATCACACCGAAAGAACGTGAATATATCGCAAATGACGTGTTAGTTGTAAAGGAAGCACTTGAAATCATGGTTGCTGATGGGCACTTGAAACTCACGATTGGAAGCTGCTGTCTGTCTGAATATCAAAAAATAGTCGGATATCCCTTTTATAAAAAGTGGTTCCCGGACTTGACGTCAGAGACGCTACCCGAAGTATACGGCGCTAAGACGATGGACGCCTATATCCGCAAAGCATACCGGGGCGGCTGGTGCTATGTCGTACCGGAAAAGCGTAATATCGTTTATCATAACGGCACGACGGCAGATGTCAACTCACTGTATCCTAGCATGATGCACAGCATGTCAGGAAACAAGTATCCAATAGGAATGCCAACCTTTTGGCGGGGGAATCTCATACCTCCGGCAGCACAAGCAAGCTACAGTTTCTTTTATGTGAGAATCCGCACGCGATTTCGGATAAAGCCTGATAAGCTGCCGTTTGTTCAGATTAAAGGCAATTTCTGGTATCGTGGCACAGAATCCCTAAAAACATCAGACGTCTACGACCGCAGAACAGGTGAATTGTGCGAATGGATAACAACTCCCGATGGGGAACGACGGAAAGCTATAGTAGAGCTGACGCTTACAGAGATGGATTTCCGGCTGCTGCAAGAGCATTACGAGTTAACGGATTTTGAGATTCTTGACGGCTGCTATTTTACCGCGGCAAAGGGCTTGTTTGACGACTACATTGACAAGTACGCCAAAATCAAAAAAGAATCAAAAGGCGCGAAACGTACCCTAGCTAAATTGTATCTTAATCACCTGTATGGCAAGTTAGCAGCTGGAGACGATAGCAGTTTCAAGGTCGCATACCAAAAACCGGATCGCAGTATCGGGTATACCATCGTAGAGGCCCACGACAAAAAGCCGGGGTATATTCCCGTAGGCGCAGCTATTACAAGTTATGCCCGCTGTTTCACAATTCGGGCGGCGCAGGCCAACTATTACGGACCAGACGAGCCGGGTTTTATCTATGCGGATACCGACAGTTGTCACATGGATATCCCGCGCGACGCCGTTCGCGGCATGAAAATCCACGACCGTGATTTTTGTTGCTGGAAGCTGGAAAGTGGATGGGATATGGGGCTATTTGTCCGGCAGAAAACGTACATAGAGCACGTCACGTCCGAGGATGGGGAAGTCATTGACGAACCGTTTTACGATGTGAAGTGCGCGGGCATGCCGAAACATTGCAAAGAGCTGTTTTTGAAATCCGTTGAGGGATGGAAGCCAACGGAAGATGACCCCGAAAGTGAGTACCGGCCTGAAGAGCTTGCCTTCTTGCGTGAGAAACGAGAGATCACGGATTTTAAACTAGGCTTAACCGTTCCCGGCAAGCTGCTCCCTCGAACGATTCCCGGCGGGGTGCTGTTGTGTGCGACAACATATGAAATGAGGTGATAACAATGACAGACATGGAGGCTAAGCGTCTAGCCGTTGCGATTATTCAGGTGGGCGTGCAAGACTATGTACGTTGCAGCAAAGAGCTGAAACCTCGAAGTAAAGAGCGCGGTAACAAGTCTATGTATGCTCGTTCGCATAATCGTACAGAGATCGCACAGTTTTTTAAGTCCGAATGGTATTACTTTTTATGCGAATGCCTAGGGCTTGACGATGAAACCGTTAAAAAATGCATTTTGCGAGAACAGATGGAGGTGAAACGTCATGCGAATGCAGTTTAAGTTAACCGTCGTACGCAAAGACGGAAGTGAAGTGGAGCATCAGTTTCCATTTTGGTATGACTTGCTGAACTATGTAACAAGTATGACCACTTTGGAAATGAAAAGCTACAAAGAAATCAGAGCTGAATATATTAAGGGGGTATAACAATGAAGGTGAAAATTGTAAAGATCAAGGGCGCGAAAAACGTGGAGGAAATCAGAGCAGAGAAAATGGAAATGCTGAAGCGCAACGTGCTTGAAAGCTGCACTAGAACGATCGCAGAAGCAGATGCAATTGCCTATGCTGTCAGCTGTGATGACAACCTCGTTCTGGAGCTGATTGCGAGAACATTGCTCAACTATGCGAAAAGGAGCCGGGAGGATGAATAAAACGGAGTTATACCAGAGGCTGGAAGAACTACGAAAAGTAATCAATGGAGCAAACACGCTGGTATTCAGTGGGGACACGTTTCAAGCAGCCGCGTGGACGACTAATAGCCTGCAGATCATCCGCGGAATCCTGAAGGATTTGTCAAACGAATAAAATAAGGCTCCCACTTATGTGGGAGCCGTATCAAAATCGGAGAGTTACACAAAGGGATTCACGATATCCGTAACTGTCCCGGCGGCGTAATTTCAGCCGTGTGATCCGGGCAGAGCAGAGCGTATAGTCTCCGGTGATACCTATTTAATAAGCAAGCGCCTTGAGGACGGCTTCCTTGCAAGATAAATTCTTGAAACGGAAGGCGCCTAGCTCAAAGAAATATCGGAACTGACTAAGCATTGCGTCAGAACGTCTGAGCATCACATAATTAACCTCGTGATCCTCCGTGGTTACCGTGATGCGGACAGGGTAATAATCATCTGCTTTATCATCACAGTACATATAACCTAGATGCGGATACTCCCGGATCGCGTAGTTCTTCCCGCAATACCGGAGCGTTGCGATATACCTGTTAACGCCCTCCGGCCTGTCTATAAACGCAACGTTGTCATTAAGGTAAACACCCTGTCCTGCATATGCGACATAATCGTTCTTTGCAAAAGCCCGATTAAATGCGCTTCCTTTTTGCGCTTCCGCTGCGGAATCAACATAGCCTTGCTCCAGAACGAATCCGTCACCCTTCAGAAAGCGTGTTTCTTTCCGTAGTCGTTCAGCGATACCTAATTCGATATAATAAGGATTTAGCAGACTAACCGGGTTACCGCACATGTAAACCGGAACATAGCGGACTTGTTCGCCTTGCCCACGTGCAACAGACGCGTGAATGGAAATAAACTTTTTCACTTCATTCGGAACATACGTGTTCGTTTCGCTCTGGAACTCGTCCATGAACATAGAGCCGGTATCAGAAAACAGGTGTGCATATTTTTTGACAGCTTCAGCCTGATTGACGGATACCGCGTATCCGCATTCGACGTCATTCAAGTAAAGTTTTTTAAACACCGCCATAGGCCTTGACGTCATGTTGTCTGACGGGAACCAAATGCCTTTGATATCTTTAAAAAATTTATCTGCGCAATCCTCCAGCTCATACTTGTATCGATAGATGAGCATAAATTTTTCTCGCGTTTTTTTGAAGCGGCGCACAAGCATACCCGAAAAATAGCAAGTTTTACCACCGGTTCTGTTCGTCGTGCACAGATAGATTTCAGGTCGCTTACCATTGATATCCCGCATAGATAGCAGCTTTGTCCCGTCGTAGTACGCCATACAAATACACCTCTATTACAATTATAACACATGTTTGTGTTTTTGTCAATTGACAAAAGGAACAGGTGTGATATAATAATAGTAGGATTCCATTAAAGGAGGTGAAAGGCTATTAACGTTCAGACCGTTCTTAACATTATCACGCAGGTCGGATTTCCTATTTGTGTATCCCTTATGTGCTTTTGGTATATTAAGGTGATTCAGGAGAAGCACAAGGATGAAATTTCCGAACTCGCCAAAGCAATCCAGAACAACACTCTGGTGATGCAGCAGCTCGTTGATAAGCTGAACCATGGCTAAGAAGATTTTTCTCAGCCCGTCCGATCAGTTTGAAAACACCTATGCTGGAGGCACCACGAACGAAGGAGAACAGATGGGAATGCTTGCGGAAAAGCTGGCTCCGATCCTTCAGCGGTGTGGCTTTGAAGTAAAGATCGTGCACCGGAGCACCTTGGCAAACAAGTGTAATCAATCTGACGCATGGGGGGCAGACCTGCACCTGCCGCTGCACAGCAATGCTTTTAACGGCACTGTATCCGGCACTCGGGTTATGTGCATGCGAACCGTTGAAGGCCAGCTCGGCTATGAGTACAGCAAGAAGATTTTCAAACAGCTCGACGCCGTTACTCCCGGCACTAGTTCCAACATTTCCGCGCAGCCGCAGCTCTACGAAATCCACGCGCCGCAGGCGCCTACGGTTTATGTCGAGGTCGATTTCCATGATGTGCCTATGGTCGCAAATTGGATCATCCACAATCTTGATGTAATTGCAGACGCCATTGCAAGAGGGGTGTGTGATTGCTTTGGTGTGCAGTACAAAGCGGAAGATACCCACGCGGAGCCTCAAATTTACCGCGTGCAGGTCGGGGCATTCAAAAATCGCGATTATGCGGAGGCTATGAAAGAAAAGCTAATCGCGGCAGGCTACCCGGCCTTTGTTGTGAAAACAACTCAATAAAGAAAGGTGGTGAAAAGTCTTGGCATGGCATGCGAAAGCCACGGGGGCTTATTCCCGCACAAGCACTGAAGGGCTGGAAAACGCCACAGAGATGGCGAACATTATGGCGGCGGCTGGTTGGTCTATCGGGGCTATCGCTGCTATGCTTGGAAACGGCGCAGGTGAATCGGGGTTGAACCCTTGGCGTTGGGAGGGTGATAATATCCCGACGGTAGCACAGTTCTCTGAGTGGGCAACGTCGGATAAACATGGCTACGGCATTCCCGGATTTACCCCACCAAATACCTACATTAACAGCACCAACTCAACCAAATACGCAGCGGACGGATATAAGCCTAATTTCGCAGATCGTCCCGGCAGTCCACTGGACGGCGCCGCTCAGACGGCCTATATGCGGGACACGATTCCGCAGAATTGGTCACACGGGCTTTTCGACTATTACAATGATAATTTCGCTGAAATAGGAGTTGATATCCGCAATTTCTACTATATCACATTCGAACAGTTCAAACTGGGCTATGTGGGTGGTAGCCAAATTACGCTTGATAACCTTACAGGCGCATTTGAGTTGTGCTACGAAAAACCCGCGGACTGGGCCGCAGCGGGTTCATATCGGAACCGCTGCGACGACGCCGCTTACTGGTACGAATATTTCACGGGGCATCCTCCCACGCCTACACCGTCGACCCGAAAACTGAAAATCTGGATGCCCATGAATGCTTGGACATGAGGAGGTAACACTGTGGCAATCAAAACAAAGCAGGAAGTTCTTGACGGCTTGAAGAAATTCATTCCGAATGATGACACTTCCGACGATACGCTTGCATTTCTTCAAGACGTCTCCGACACTCTAGATGCAGGCGCTGAGAATGTTGACTACAAGCAGCAGCTTGCAGACAACGATAAGAAATGGAGACAGAAATACAGAGACACCTTTTACAATCCGCCTGATAAGCTTGACCAGGAACCGGACACTGACCCGGAACCGAAACACAGGACTTACGCGGACTTGTTCAAGACTGAATAATTTTATGATTTTATGAAAGGAATGATTTAATGCCTAGAAAAATCGCAGTGTCCACCCTGAACGCTTCCACGATTGATATTCTGAATACCATCCGTGCGAATGCGTCCGCTCAGTATCAGGATTTGGTCCCCGAAGTCGCAACCAACTATGACGTCCGTCAGGTCGGTGACGTCTTCTACGGTTATCCGAATCTTGCCAATGAGTTCCTGAACGCCCTTATGAATCAGATCGCATTTGTCCGAATTCGGTCCGCCACGTTCAACAACCCGTACAGGATGTTCAAGAAGGGTTTCCTTGAAACCGGCGAGACGGTCGAGGAAGTGTTCGTGCAGATCGCGAAAGCGCGGGACTTCTCCCCTGAGAAGGCTGCTTCCCGCGAACTCAAGCGCACGATCCCGGACGTTCGGTCCGCGTTCCATGCCATCAACTGGAAAGTTCAGTATCCTGTTACCGTCCAGCGGGAAAACCTCCGGCAGGCGTTCACTTCGATTTCCGGCGTTGAGGACATGATTTCCAGAATCATCGACAGCGTTATCCGTGCAGCCGAATATGATGATTTCCTGCTCGTCAAGTACCTGCTCATCAAGGCCGTTTCGCATGGTAAGATGAAGCCCGTCGCGTTCGACGCGGCTGATTCTAAGAACGCAGCAACCGCATTCCGTGGCACGTCCAATATGCTGACGTTCATGAAAAACGACTACAATGCGGCGGGTGTGACGACCGTCACTCCGCGTGAAGATCAGTACATTTTCATGGACGCGCAGTATAATGCGAAGTTCGACGTCGAAGTTCTTGCGGCGGCGTTCCACATGGAAAAGGCGGATTTCCTCGGCAGGCTCGTTCTCATCGACGATTTCACCACGTTCGACAATGCCCGCTTTGACGAAATCCGGGAGGCCGGAACCGTCATCGAGGAAGTTACCGCGGAAGAACTCGGCCTGATGGCTGACGTCAAGGCGATTCTCGTCGATCAGGAATGGTTCCAGCTTTACGACACGCTGAATGAGATGTCTGAGGCTTACGTTGGCAGCGGCCTGTACAACAACTATTTCTACAACCGATGGGAGATCGTCTCCAGCTCCCCGTTCAGCAACGCCGTAGCGTTCGTCGATGATGGCGCCACGATTTCCGCCCCGGCGAATGTCGTTCTGACGGTTACCGGATACTCGCAGGATAAGGCTGGTAACAAGGTGTACACGCTGACTGGTGCCGATCCGGCAAGCCTGCAGGCGTCCAACTTCCGGCTGGTGCAGACGGAGGCAATGACTAAGGCGCTGGTTGCCGTGCATCCTTACGGTGCGATTATCCTGCCGAAGTCCGCGCAGACTGCAAGCTATAAGTATGACGTGGTCGCCACGATGGCAGGCGCAACTTACAAGCTGGTCAACGGCCTTGACAACACGGTCGTGCTCGGCAGCACGCTGACGCTCGTAAAGCAGTAAACGGAGGGGCATTGCCCCTCCAACATTTTAAAAGGTGGTGATAAAATGGCTGAATATGTTGTGCCGAATACCACGATTTATATTATCAAGGATTGCCCGTGTGAGCCGGACTACAAGAATACAATGTATTTCGGAAGCAAGACGGATCAGTTCGCAACGTTCAGCAAGTGGATCAAGTACACGCTAAACGATTACAGTTACCAAAGATACGGGGCGGGAAGGATTCAGGTTGAATTGGCTGTCGAGAATCTATACGATTGCAATTACCTGATTTTCCAGAATACGAACTTCAAGGATTCCGCCGGTAACGTAAAGAAATTCTATGCGTTCATTACGGATGTCGAATACGTGACAAACGACGCTTCCGTGATTACCTATGAAATCGACGTCATTCAGACGTGGTTGGGTGATTACGAAATCCGGGATGTTTTTGTAGAACGTGAGCATCCGCTGACTGATAACATCGGAGAGAACCTCGTGCCCGAACCGGTTAGCTTTGACGAATACACAATCAGCTATTACGACGAAATCAGCTACACCTTCAGTGGCGCAACAGTCCCTACAAAGTTATCCAGTTTGTGGATGATGGCTTGGTGGGCAGATGGTACAAGCCCGCACGTTGTCAGCGGACTCCCAACGATGCTATGGGCATACGCTCAGCCATTCACGGAACAGGGCCTTAATACCTTCCGTTCGTATTTGTCCGGCGCTGGTGTGGATGCCAATTCAATTGTGGCATTTGGGCTTGTGCCCGAACTATTCGCACAAATTGGCGCAGTTGTACCCGACACATTATCTACAGTTAAAAACTACCGCTTGCAATTCCTACGTCACTACAACGAAGCTTTTGAATCCGCAACGGCTGGAGTTCGGAAAAGTTACACGCCGCAGTGCAAGAAGTTATACACAGCCCCGTATTGGGGTTTGTGGGTGTCGAACAACACCGGAAATACAAAGGTTTATCCTATGGAGCTTTTCACGCCAGGCGTTTCCTCGAATGATTTGTATTTCCAGCTGATTGGTGACTACTCGCCTAATCCTACGGTTATGCTGGTCCCCGAAAATTTCAAAACGGTACAGGGTCGAAATTTCGCGGAAAGCATGACGTTATCCGGCTATCCGCAATGCGGTACGACTAGCGACACATACAAAGCATGGTTAGCTCAGCAGGGCGGCGCTAACGCAGTTCAGTTCATCGGTGGGGCACTCATGACGTTAATGTCTGCTGTTAGTCAGAATTATGCTGGTGCTGTAGTTGGTGCATCACAGGCCGTCGGGGCTCTCGCTAGGCGATATGACGCTTCCACGATGGCGGATTCCGGGACGCCGGGCGGAAATAACAACTTGTTAGCGGCTGCGCATTTGATGACTTTCCATTATGGAATCCGGCATCTAACGGCAGAGGCTGCCGAACGGGTTGATATGTATTTCCGTAAATATGGCTATGCTACGAATACCGTGAAAAAGCCGAATATCGGGACAAGGCCCTTCTACAACTACGTTAAAACAAACGGCTGTTCTATTGATGGTTCTATCCCGGCAAGCGCAGAAAAGCGGATTTGTGAAGTGTATGACCGGGGAATTACATTCTGGAAGTCTACCGTACATTTCGGAGATTATTCCGTCGACAACTCCCCCGGTGCAACGAATCCGGGACATAGTGAGGTGGTGAGTTAATGGGTGATAGCTTCAAAGCGTGGTTGGCGGCTGATTCATTTAATCGGCTGACCTACAATTTTTATTATGATCGGCTGCTAGAGATGTCCTTATCCCGGTACGAATGGCTCAATCTTCCGGAAAGCGTGGACGCACGGTTCCTTGAGTTGACCTTGTTCAAAAATGGCCTTGCGCTTTTCTTTGACGATGATGTCCTCGGAATGCTGGCTCTCCCGGTTATCATTAGCGGCCCGTTCAACGTGTACAAGATTCCGATCCGGCGCAGGGCGTTTACTCCCGGCGTTAGCTCCGTCAACGAAACGGATAAATCTACCGTGTCAACGTATCACGCAGAGCGAACGAACAAAGACTCGGTTATCTGCTATAATAACATGCTGCACAGCCCTTCCCTTAATATGTGCAGAATGTTCGCTAGGCGGCTTGCGGATATCGACAGGACGATTGACGTCAACATTTCAGCACAGAAAACGCCGGTGCTAATCGAATCCGACGCAAATACCCTGCTTTCCCTGAAGAACGCCTATAAGCAGTATGAAGGAAACTTCCCTGTAATATTTGGCAAAAAGGGAATCGCTGATAATGTGAAAGTGCTGATGACTGGTGCGCCGTTAGTGGCCCCCGCTCTGCAGCAACTGAAGCAGACTATTTGGAACGATGCCCTTGAATCGCTTGGCATTGCGAATCACGGCGCGGATAAGAAGGAACGCGTAAACACGCTGGAGATTCAGGCAAACCAGGGCGGCACGATTGCAAGCAGATACTCCGGCTTGATCGCGAGAGAGCAGGCATGCGACGCGGTTAACCGGATGTTCGGCACAAGTATTTCCGTTCGTTATCGTGAGGAAGTGACGCCGGAATCCTTTATGGGTGAGCCGGACGGAGGTGGGGAAGATGAGTAAATACACAACGCAGCTGCGCTATATCTGCGAGGTCGAAGCTGGCTATAAGGAATCACAGCCGTATAGCAAGGTTAACGAAATCGTGAAGGCGGCTGCACCGAAAATCTTCAACGCGGATGACTGGCCCATCTTTGATGAGAATTACCGGCTTGCCCTTGAAATCAAGATTCTCAAAGCCTACTACACGGAAGAAATTGGACTGGAAACCGTGGGGCTTTGGAAACTCCGGCTGAATCAGAAGTTGTCGGAGATCATGCCGTACTACAATCAGATGTACAAGTCGGAGTTGCTGGAGTTCAATCCGCTGTATGACGTTGATCTCACAAGAACGAAAATCGGCAAGGGTACGAAACAGACGCAGACAGACAGTCAGGGTGTAACGTCCTCGGAGTCTGATTCATCCACCACGTCTGAATCTTCGAACACGAACACGGAGAGCGAAGTCAACAAGTACAGCGATACCCCGCAAGGCGGTTTGACTGGCCTACAGAATGACCACTATCTGACGGACGCTAGAATGGTATCCAACAATGGGTCGGGGAAGGCAACCGGCAGCGGAACTAGCAAGGCAACAGGAAACAGTCAGAATGTTAACACGTCCAACGAAAATGCAGAAAGTACGGACGAATATTTAGAACATGTCTCCGGCGTGAATGGCGGTGCATCCATCGCTGCACGACTGAAGGAATACCGAAGCACGTTCGTCAACATTGACCTGCAGATCATCGAAGAACTCGAAGACCTGTTTATGAAAGTGTGGTGATACAGTGAACAATACGTTTAGAGTTGTTCTTGTCAAAAAGAGCGGAAGTCATCAGCTTTGACGATCGCATCAGCGTTACCGCGATTCCCATTGCGGCCACGGGCGGCAAGGCGTGGAAAATCAAGCTTGCATCCGACACGGAAAGCCCTGATATCCGCAGTTACGCAATGTCACAGTGGTGCATTGCAATTATGTAAGGAGGTATTTTATGAGCGACATTCCGAAAAAATTATGCTATTGCTGCATTCCTGTCCTCCCGACAATGTTCGGAGATGAGTTAAGTTACCTTGAGGGGCAGCGAAAACTTGTCGAATATCTAAATCAGATGATTGATGCACTCAAGCAGCAGGACGAGGACATTGCCAACATTCAGAAGCAGGTCGACAAGGTTGATCCCAGCAAGTATATTCAGACAAGCGGCGGAACGCTCACAGGGCCGCTGTTCTTCATCGACAACGCCCATGTGCTGAAGAACGAATACGGCACAATTACACTGTCCGGAACCGGGCTGATGAATCTTCACGGCGGCGGAAACGTGACGATTGATACTCCGGAGACTATTGCGATAAGAGCAGACAAACACGTTAACATCACGGGAAGCAGCGGCGTCGAAATCTTGGCCAGCGAAAACGGTGCGGTGAATATCGAGGGTGGCGCCGTAGCTATGACTGGGGATATCAATATCAACGGTCCAACTACGTTCGATAAAGTGGATGTTGATATGCTCAACGCAAGAACCAAAGTGGCGGAACCCGTGGAGGACGCGAACCCTGCTACAAAAAAGTATGTGGACGCGCATGGCAGCTCCGGCGGTGTGACGTGCGGTTATATCACGGTCGCTGTTGATGATACCAAAAATACGGTGAATGTTCATGCCGAGAGCCTTATTCCAAAGGGTGAGCTTGGTGGATACTACGTCGACAACGCTGGCAATCTTTGGCATGCGACGTGGGTCGTTACTGATGGGTTTACGCTGGAGAATCAGAACATTAATGTTCTTGCGAACGCGGAGTTCGTTAGAACCACCGGAAACACTAGCGTGAAAAACATCAACGTGAACGACACTGGAAGTTCGGCATATCAGGCAACTACAAACATCCTTGTGCACGGCGGGACGGACGTTGACATTACCGCGGGAAAGGGAACGGTCGACCTGGAGGCACCTATCGTTGATATCCACGCGGAGCGGCATGTGAATATCGATACGGGAGACGGTGGCTCCGTTGTAATCGGCGGCGCGAAGTCTGCCGTAGATATGGGCAACGCCGTGAGTGTGCTGGTGCCAACTCCGGTAAAAGGCATTGAAGCAGCAAACAAAGCCTACGTTGATAATTTAATCGGCCCTAGAATGAAAATGTTAAAGCGCATTACTGCACAAGCCCCCTACCTCGGAATTCCGGGTGATGACTTTGCAAATTATACTGATGTAAATATTTTCATACAGGCAAGCCCCGATAGTACCGCAAATGAGGTTTGGATTGGAACAATCTTATTGCTGGGCGGCTCAGTTGCCGATTGTCACGTTGTATCTATTGATGCAACAACCGGCACACAGCAGTTAGTACAGCCAGAAAAATTCCTTGTTACCAGCTCTGGAATGCTCATCAATGGACTTTCTCCTGCAGCGGCTAGAGGCTGTTATTTCGTAATCCCCTCTTGACAAATAAAGTCATTCGTGATATAATGACAATGTAACCAACCGCACAGTTCCTCCTTTCGATATAGCGGCCTGACGTTGTGGGGGCGTCAGGCCGCACCAATAAACTTAACATTACTAGTGCGCGTTAATTGACTAGTGTGTTTTAAGGCATCACTTTCCGGTACAGCATTTGTATAGCGCAGTGCAAATGATGTACGGAAAATCCCCTATACCAAAGG
>ERZ860076.814-NODE-814-length-17886-cov-3.801301_pt1 | contig 17886 bp, 15 predicted proteins | sample MGYA00509982_ERZ860076 | MGnify/ENA primary metagenome ERZ860076 (study PRJEB30046, sample SAMN00715193) | human gut metagenome | study: EMG produced TPA metagenomics assembly of the A metagenome-wide association study of gut microbiota in type 2... | reverse complement strand
CTACCATTATCAACGAATTTTGCAAGGGAAAGCCTACGGTATTCTTTTCTGCTCTTTTGGAGGGAACTGCGAAGGACAATCTAAAAACTCTTTCCAGAGCCATTTATGCCTATTGGGAACCTGATGCTACGAAAGCTCCGGAATATGATTCCTTTGACAGTGCATTAGATGAAATTACCCGGCTGGCAGAAAAAGAACGAATTGTATTTGTTATAGATGAGTATCCGTATCTGGCAAAGGCTTATCCGTCAATTTCATCAAGATTACAGCATTTGATTGACCATACCTGGAAGGATAGCAAGTTATATCTGATTTTATGTGGCTCATCCATGAGTTTTATGGAAAATCAGGTGCTGGGATATCAGAGTCCGTTATACGGAAGAAGAACGGGACAGTTTAAGATTGAGCCGCTTACTTATAAAGAAACGGCAGTATTTAATCCTGATTTAGACAATGTAACTAATTCGTTTGTGTATGGAGTCACCGGTGGAATTCCGCATTATATCAACAAATTAAATGTTCGTGGAAACTTCGATAATGCATTGATAGAAAACTTTTTCGACCGTTCTGCGTATTTATTTGAAGAACCGGCAAATTTGTTAAAGCAGGAGCTTAGAGAACCTGCGGTATATAATTCTGTGATTACAGCAATAGCCGAAGGTGCTTCTCACATGAATGAAATTAGCACAAAATCAGGAATTGAAAGCGGACCGTGTTCCAAGTATTTGAGCGTGCTTATCAATCTGGGTATCTTAAAGAAAGAAACGCCTATGACTGAGAAGCCGGGTAAGAAAACTATATATAGCATTGCAGACCCGTTCTTTCGTTTTTGGTATCGTTTTGTGCCTAACAATATGACACCGATTGCCTCCGGCAGAATGGAAAAAGTATATGATAAAACTGTTCGTGCATACATGAATGATTATATGGGATTGATTTTTGAAAAAATGTGCAGCGATTATCTGCTTTATTATGCAGAAGAACAGGATTTCCAGCTTGTAGATGTCGGACAATGGTGGGGAACTGATTCTGCAGAAAAGAAACAGGTTCAAATTGATTTGGTCGGCGTTACTGATAATAAAAATGAATATTTGATTGGTTCGTGTAAATTTAGGAATGAAGCAATCGGTGTAGATGAATTGGAACTGTTAAAGAAATATGCTTCGGTATTCGGGAAAGGTAATATGTATCATTATTATATCTTTTCCAAAGGTGGATTTACCGAGGGTTTAAAGGCGTTAGGTGACAAGGGACAAGTGAAGCTGATTACATTGGATGAGATGTATTAAAAACAACACTGCTTTCCCAGCGACAAGAAAATCGGAGAGCAAGTCGTAAAGACTTATCTCTCCGATTTTAATACCTTTCCTGAAAATTATTATGGGTGTCCCAATTTCTTTAGATTTTTCAAGAAATAACTATAATTTCCTGCCAATCTTCTCCACATTTTCCTTCACATCCTGCACCGTATCTTTTTTTACAGGAGGAACGGAGCTCCTGGGTCTCGCTGCAGGCTCTACATTTTTACTCCGTATTTCATTTGCTCTGGCCGCTGCATTATCTCGCATCACTTGAGCCGCCGGTTTTACCGCAGCTTCTGTCTTTTTATCAGTGGCACCTGCCTGCTGTGTAGGTTTCATGCTTGGACGTTTTACGGCTCCATCCTGTTTGACTGGCTCCGCAAATCCCCTCTGTTCACGTCTGGAAGTGTCAAAAGCAATTACATTGCTGTAATTGTCCATCCGTGGTCTGGAAACCGTTTTAGGGGCATTCTGCGTCCTTACAGAGCCATTTACGGCTACCGGCTCCCTGTTCACCGTTACACGTACCGTCTCGCTTTCCCTGGACATGGATGCCATAACCGGACGTTCGACTTTTCTCTTGCTCCGGGTATTATAGTCCATCTGATAATTTCCTGCTGCCGACATGATGGCGGTCTGCTGATTTGTTTTCACAATATCAGCCGTTTTCATGCCAACAGCGGATATTCCCCTTGCAGCAAGCCCCACTCCCACTGCGCCTGTTTTTCCGGCAGCAACGGCTGCATCTGCGCCTGCGGAGGCTGCTTCCCTGCCCGCACGCAGCGATTTGTTAATCGCAGCGCCGGGATTGGGTGCGCCAACCTTGCTCAAGGCTCCCAGCAATTCGTCCCGCTTGATAATTACCACCACATTGATGACCGCCTGTACGATTATGACAATAAGCCAGCCCCAGGACTCTGCGCCGGTACTAAACAGCATATCATCTATCTTGATAAGCAGGCCTATGATAAAGGACATAACCAGAATGCTGAGCTGTGCCTCCAGCATTTTACGGAGCCAGGTGGAAATCACCCCTTCATAGCCCGGAATCATGGCAAGAAGCAGGACTATAGGTGCCAGAAAGAGCCATAGCAGGGCAATAAGCTGGAATACCAGGGATAATACTGCCATAACAATAAAAATGACGCATTTTATAGCAAAGGGAATCAGATACAACAGCATAAATCCAATTTTTTCCCCTCCCCGGTCTGTGCTGAACGCATTGCCGGCATAGCTTTTTACCAGCTCCTTCCTCGATGATGTTCCCGGTGCATATTTTTCGCTTAAGTATTTATCCTCTATATCTTCATCAGCCACCGGCTCCCCGTTAAATTCTATAAACTCCCAGGGCATATGAATAAGATTAAGCCACAATGTTCCGGCAGAATTGGCTGCATAGGAGGCTATATCCGTTGTTTCCGTTCCCGCCATTCCGGCAAGCGCATCACAGCTGATGGATTTCGTGATATTGGTTGCCGATGTTATCGCCGTACCGGAATCCTTCACCAGCCAGAGAGACAGAATGGTGATGCCTACGACCTTTAAAATCTGTCCAAAGGAGCCCATCATATCCCGCTGCATCATTTTTTTAATGATGATGACTGCCGCCCCGGCAAACGCAATCAGATACAGCGGTTCAAATATATTATCCCGCAAGGCTTCCTGTATGCTGTCTATTTCTGCACTCATCATTTCCGCCAGGTTAAAATTCATGCAGTGATAAAACAGCATGCAGGTGCATTTTGCCAGCCATTTTATAAAATCAAATACCACATTGGCGATGGTATTCAGCATACCGGGCGCCCAATCCATAAAATCGGCTTCCTTCATGTCCAGATAATATAGCTCGCTGCGGTTTATGTATTCTAATTTGCCATTTAGGTTAATTATATCCTCTACATCTCCATTTATGGCTCCGCCGCCGGCATATACCGTTATAGGCATGATACCGCATATCCCTATGCACAGTAACAGCATTGCCACGATTCTCTTAATTTTGTATTTCATAGCCCCTCCTTTACTTAAACGCAAACTGCGGCCGCCTATAAAAAGTAAAATTACATTGTTTCATTTCCGGGGCAAAGCTGCCGCCGTCTACCGGATTATAGCTGTTGCTTCCACGATTTACGGATATGCCCACCCTGCCATTCGGTGCTGCTTCCGTCTTGTATCCGGAACCGCCGCAATGAATCCAATACCGGTTTCCCGCATCATCTGAGCCAATGTAAATACCGACATGGTTCACCTGCCCTTTCCGGAGTTTCGCCGGATCTCTCAAAAAGCCCAGATCCCCTACCTGAAGTTCCTCTGCCGTTATCTCCTGGCAGGCATACCATTGCTGTGCCGTACCGGATACCGCTACACCGCTTGGTATGGCTCCGCCGCTTACGACCTGTCCAAAGCATTGATAATATACCCAGTCCACATAGCCGGAGCAATCCAATGCTCCCTTGGGCGTACCTGTCTGATTGGATTTTCCACCCATCAGATACGGCCAGTTAATTATCGATACCGCAACATTGGCAAGATCGCCTCTGGTGACATTTCCCTGGATAATTTCCGGTAATACTATATCTTCCGGTATGGAAACCGTATATCCGTACAGCGATACTAAATAGTTTGAATTATAAACATCCATTACATACTCTATGGTTTTCTCATTCAGACCTATGTAATCGCTGAGAACCTCTTCATAATCGGTGTTTACGGTAAGCGTTGCCACATAGCGGGTTTCCTCCGTGCTTTTATCTTGAGCCACTTCATTTATAGAATTAATAATACCTGTGGAATCCTTGTACGTGAGCTTTTTTTCATCTCTTTCGATATATCCTAAGATTTCCTCTTTGCCTGTATAGAAGTTTATATTATTTGTCACCCAGGAATCCTGTGCATCACCATCTGACACCGTTTCAGACGGTGACTGCTCCTCTTCCATGAGGATACAGAATTGAAGTGACGTAAGCATTGGATTGTAGTCCTTCAGCGTATTGATATTATTTTCATACGCATGCATGCCGTCTGCAAGCATTATAATATCCCAGGGAACCCCCAGCTCTGAGCCTATGTACTGATATGCATATGCCTCTTTTTCCGTGGCAAACCCAACCAGTGGTGATGCCACGGAACCGGCGCCGCCGGAACCGACACCGGCAAAGCAGAACACAATCAGTATAAATATCAGCAAGAATCCTGCGGCCTGTATCATTGCCATTTTTTTCATCAAAGTTCCTCTTTTCTGAACAATTCCTCATCGGAAAATACAAAATCGAACTCATCCTCTTCCGTCTGTGTAGGTTTCTCATTTTCTGCGGGCTCTGCCGGTTTTTCCAGGGGTTCTGCTTCTGCAGGCTCTGCCGGTTTCTCCGGGGTTTTTGCTTCTGCAGGTTCTGCCGGTCTCTCCGGGGTTTTTGCTTCTGCAGGCTCTGCCGGTCTCTCCGGAATTTCCGCTTCTGCAGGGGTTTCCTTTAACTCAACGGTTTTTGTTTTGGGTGTGGTAGAAAATACGTCTATAAGGTCCTGGAATACTGCATCAAATTTTAAGATGCCAATATGCCCATCCAGATCCTGGAACATGCATTCACCATTTCCTAAGTTCTTAAATGTCTCCTTATTTGTGACAGTCGGCTCTAAGCCCATGTATTCGCACATACGCTGTGCTTCCGCTTCATTTGTAGTCTGAAAGCAGAATTTATAGGATATGGTGTTTTTAATCCCTTCAGACGGAAGATCCAGCACAGAATGCCCATTAAATATACATCCACTGTAAAGAGAACGTCCCATACGTGTAAGGAAATCATATAATTTCACTCCTTCTTCCGTTTTTCCAAGCATCCAGGATTCGTCAAACAGTATTACCTTAAATACCGGGCGTTTTACCATTGCAAACTTTTTAGCAAAATTGCTTATGATTGCCATTAAAACCGTGGAAAGTGTTTCTTCAGATGTGTAGCTTTCCTTCGGTGTCTCCGGACTTGGCAGCTTCAGATTATCAATCTGCAGGATATTTAACCGGTTATCCAGTGAAATGGCCTCTTCTGTCCCATCTCCAAATATCAACTGTGACATGCCGGTATCCGCCTGAAGACGTAAACGGCGTGCCAGAAATTTTCCAGTTTCGCACAACTCATCCTTCGTCGGAAATGTACCTAATATCTCACAGAGCCTTCTCATGGAAGGCAGATTTTTCTGGGACATAATGCGCTGAGCTTCCAGTACAGCCGTATATTCTACACTTGTCGGTGATATCTTCAGCAATTCCGCTATGACATTGATTGCCAGTTCATCTGCAGCTTTCAAATCATCCCGGTACAGATTATATGGATCCAGCTTTCCTTTGTTGACAGGATCGCTTGACAGCGTGACCGTAGTAATCATACCTGCCAGCATATCCAAATCCCTTTCCCAGTGGCTGCGTTCTGCTTTAGGGTCAAATATAAGACCGTAGCCGCCATACAATACCGTTAATACGATAAGCAGATTGGCATTGAAAGACTTTCCCACACCAAGATTTCCGTAAAATGTAGCTGCTGCCGACTTATTGCGCAGGCATGCCAGTCCCAACTCCAGGAATACCGGTTTTCCTTCCTGCCCTGTAGTACCTATATACGGTCCGACCTTATCTCCTAACTCATGGCTTGCACCTATGACACCGGATGCCAGGGTAAGCGGCGTCATAGGTACCATATAATCCTTAACCATGCAGCCTACACTTGGAATGCACTGCATCCACAATTTTATCTGATCCGCCAAAGGCCTCTCTATGACAAAATTCAGGTCTTCATATTCGTTTTTAACCGTTGTGATGCGCTTTTCCAGCTCTTCTTTATTATCTGCAGCTATGCAAATTGTAATACTGGTATTCAGAATGGGTTCACGTAGATTTTTAAGTTCAATTTCTAACGCATCCGCATATCCTTTTCCCTCCAGCAGATCTTCCGGTATATCTGCATTTGCACCTGTTATATGTTCTATCTGACTGTCTATTTCCTGCTTTTTTTTGTCCAATTTCCTCTGTGCGGCACGATATTCGATTGCTTTGATATGAATGCATACTTCCGCCTGCAGGTTGTACTTCTGCAGCATGTAAATCCATTCCATTCCCGGAAAATCAAAGCTGTCCGGAACATTTGTCAATGCCATAAATGACTGATAAGATACATTTTCTTTGTCATGTTCTATCCGGAGCATTCTGTTATCTGCATGTATGCTTCCGGAGAACAGATTTACAACATCTCTTGTATACGGTTTAATGATGCGTTCATTTCCGACATCCTTAACCGTGGCACTGGGTTTCCATTCCTTCCCATTCTGATCGCCGTGGAATAACTGTATCCGTTTATTAATTCCTCTGTATGCCATCCGCCGAAACAGCCATTGTGTTTCTGTGCCTGTCAGCTCCACCAGACGTATCTTCTGATTCTGCGTATACAGCCATTTTTCCGCCATCTTGATAGCATCGTTCAACTTACTCATCAAAATATCTTTTGCATCCAGATTCATAAATACATCAATGGCATTCACCGGATTTTTAATAAAATACTGGTATCCGTCCCGGATGCCGGTTACTGTTTCAGAGGTTTCCGAAAAATCAGCCAGTTTTACTATGATATAGCTTCTGTAATCCGTTGCATCTCCCTCTGTCCGCTTGATCTCTTCCAGATATCTTTCTGTTTGTTCCGCATGGTATTTTGCCTTCTGGTATAGCACATCATCTTCATCCAGCTTCTTTATCAAATCCTTGAATTGATCCTTATTATCCTGTTCTACCGGTACTATCAGAATCTGGGCATCACTCATAATGCCGGCAAGAAACTTTGCCATTTTGTATAGCATGGCAATTTTTTCGTCATTATCCAGATAATCATAATCATATCCTGCCAATTTGAATGCAGCCCAGGTACTCCGGTCTGCATTAAATATCAGATTATCTGAAAAATAATTAATCGGACATCTGTACATTACTTCCTCCTTCCCGGTATCCCCGGCTGCAGTTCCACTTTATAACTTCTTTTGCTTCGGTTTCATTATGTGTCTTAAAATGCTGTATGTATCGCCCTTTTTCGGTTAACCAAAAAACTATGCAGCCTATAAAATACATAATCGGATTTTTTCCATCCACTTTCTTTTTCATCAAGTAATGAACACAGGCATAGGGTATCGCTATATATCGTACTACTACCGGCACTACATTCAGTGCCGGTATAATTTTACAGAAAATCAGTACAATTAATGCCACGCCGATAAAAGCCAGAAAATCATACGGATTTATCGGTAACGGCAGCGATATATTGGATATGGCATAAATTTTCTTTTCCACCTTCCATACCTTTGTGTATGAATATATTTTTACTTTATCTTCCATGGCATCTACCCAAAAATAGCCTGGTAAATATTCGTTGCAATTTCTACCGCCGTGGTCGGACTTTTAATAAAAAACAAAATCAGGCCGCCTGCAAACAGCGTAATAACTGCAGCCACCCAGGCCTTTTTTAAGAGGCAGCTCATAAGAGCAATCGCTAAGGCCACAACGCCGATCCAGAAAATCTGATCTAACATCCATGTACCGGCCTTTTTCCCGTAATCGGAAGCATAAACATTCATAATGTCCCCAAAATACAGCATGTAAAAAGACCATGCCACCATGAACATTCTCCAAATCGTCATTCCGCTCAGTTTCTTTTTCTTTCCTTCATTCATCATCTTTTTTTCCTCCGTTTTATTTAATATTTAGGTTTCCGGTTCTTAAATTAATATCCTGTATATAAAACTTTCCACCGCTCTCTGTCATGGAAAGATTGATTTTTTGAAGCATTTTTACGTTGTTTTCTGCATCCTTAATTTTAAATTCCACAATACACACAATATTGTTATGGGTATCCTGGTAACAGCTAATCTTTTCGATATTTTCAAACGAAAACCTGCCGTTTAACCCGGAAAACTTTTGCTTATCACAGTCACCTCCCAGGTAGTAGTTAATAACCGACTCATCCTGTTCAAAATAGGCTTTTAAGAAGTTTTCTACAGAAGTTTTGATAGCGGAGGCTTTCTCATCACTTACGGCATTGCCATAATAAGGTTCTGTTTTATATTCCGGTATATAAATTGATTCATCCTCCACCATAAGCGGCAGATCTTCAATGATGTAGCTTCCACCTCTTACGTACACCGGTACTCTTAATGTGACTGTATTTTTCGTTTCGCTTGTTGTGTAGGTTTGTCCATCCTCGTTCAGGCTTCTGCCGGTATAACAGACCTCTGCAAAGACATACACATCCTTCTGCTCTTCCGTATAATCCTCTATGCGGTATGCCTGCACGTACCCCGCCTCTGCATCCGCTGTACAGTCCACTAAGGAGCCTGTTAATAGTCCGGAAGCTACATAGGGCTTCAGACGGCTTTTATATTCTTCCTCCTTCCTGTTTTCATATGTCAGATACTCCTTTGTGAAATTTTGAGCAAAAGCCATTATTTCTGCGTTTTCACTGGTATAATCGTTGTACTGATCCTTAAAGTCCTGAATCAGCTGTTCCGCTTCCTTTTGGGTATCTGTCTTAAATATGGATGCCACACCCCTGATAAAAATAAATATAAGAATTATCCAGAATATTGCTCTTAGGACTTTCATTCCTGTATTCTTTTTCATTATGTATTCTTCCGTTTTCGGTTTCGCAGCTTTAGCTTTGGGCTGCCTGTCAGGCTTTTTCTTACTGTCTTTTTCTTCTGTCTTGCTTTTCATGACTTCTCCTTTCAAATCACCTTAAAAATTCAGGTCTAAATCATCTAAATCTACTTCAACATCTTCTCCAAAGGGAACCACAACTTTTCCTTTGTCACTTACATAGGCCTGTTGCTTTTCCACGGGTTCCTTGTTCTTTGCAGCCTTCTTTTTGGGCTCCGGTTTTGCAGTCTGCTTTCCATAATCTCCCGTGTAGGTTTCATCTATAAGCATGTTTCCTACTTCAATATCTACATCTCTTAGCATTGTTTCATCGTCAAAGTAAAACGACTGAAATTCAATCGTTTCATTTCCCACTTTGTAAAGAAAACGTCCCTTTATATCCGGAAGATCTACTGCATCTGTGTTTCCAAGTACGATTTCCGATGCTGCCTTATCTGCAAATCGTCCGGATATACGTACCGGAACATTGTTTTTTATCTGCCCGGTCAATACAGTGGCATCCGGTCTTTGTACTCCCAGAAATAAATTGATTCCGGTTGCTCTGGATAACCTTGCAAGTGTTGACAATTTTGCTTCCAGCTGCTCATAGATTTGCTTGTTTTCCTTAGATACCCCCTTTTTATCCAGCATTTCTGCGATTTCATCCGAAAAAACGCCGATACGGCATAGATTCTGATGTGTTTTTTTATTGTATTCGGACAGATTTTTCACTTCCAGATCCCGAAACAGCTTCAGTCTTCGTGTGTTTTCTTCTACCAGCATATCCAGTACTGCAAGTGCCCTCTCCCGTTCGGTAATAACCTCTCCGTAGTGTTCATACTGCTTACCAAACTCTACGCCGCCTTTGAAATCAATCATGAAAACCTTGCAGCCATGTAATATCATCTGCCACAATATGCATCGTAATATCACTGACTTTCCGGAGCCGGTTTCTCCGGCTACAAGTACGTGCGGCACCCTGTTCAGGTTGAAAGATATATTATCTAATGCACTCTGTCCCACCGTTATAATGCCATCCTTATCACTACAGTAAGAGTCATCCCAATTTATCTTATCCGGAATTTTGTACTCTGCAGGAAGGACAGTAAGGTGAACCAATTTTTTACTGTTTCCATATTCCATTTTCAGAATATTGCAATCCAGGGCGGTTTCCAGCCTTGATCTTGCTGCTTTCCAGTCAGGTAATGGTATATTGGATTTGAAGGTCAATATTTTCTTTTTTCCGTCCGCATTTTCACCGCAGAAGAAAGGCGCCTTTTTGTCTTTTCCTACAAATCCGATGTCTGAAAATATTTTTTCATATTCTTCCTGTGATTTACTGTTTACATTGCCAATAATTAATAAATAGATGATGGGGGCTGCCAGTACCAGTACATAAATCAGCCATTTTATATAGATTGGTACTTCCAGTGCCCAGATTATATCTCTCAAATAAAATCTGGACGCAAGTGTGAGGATAAGCGTAATACCGAGTCCAATCCAATATTTTAACCGGTTCAATTTCTTAATACCTCTGAATAATGCCCTGAAAAAGCCTGCTGTAATACGTCCTGCAAACCTGAAAAAAGCACCTATAGCATCTTCCAACTGTTTATCCGCATTACTGTTCGCCATCAAAATCCCTCCCTTCGTCCCAAATTGGGACATGAACATTGTAGTTTTTCATTTGATGTATTTCAGCTCCTTCCTCTACTTTTGTGTTCTGTACACATATCCGTATTCCTCTGCTGTCTGCCTGTAATATCTGTTTAGAAAACCAACAGATCTTTGTCTGGCAACGTGTAAGGCATGTGCATAATTCTTAAAGTCACCGGTCTTATCATAGTAGGCTTTTTTCACATTGCGTACCTCTTCATGCATTCTCTCCCTTAACCAAGGGATATCTGCCGCTATACGTCTGTTAAACTCCATTGGACGTGCTTTATTTGTGGTACGCAATATGTAATTTTTTTCTCCCTGGCCTGCAGCACATGCTCTGTGCGAACCAAATTCAAATACTGTGGCATTTCGCATATCCGCAAAGGAAAATGTGCCTCCAAAGCCTTCAATTCCCTTTGGATGGCAATGCGTGACGGTACATCCCTTCCATTTCTGTGCTTCAGCAACCGGAAACGCCACCGATTTAGCATCTCCCTGGTATGCCTTTATCGCCTCTCCATTTTCGTTAAATACAACAAGAACTTCTCTTTTTTTATTCCTAATCAAATTTTCCGTCTGGTCTAAGGTCTTAAAAGGCGCTGTATCGATTTCCTCTACTTTTCCGGTGCCTGATGATACGCCCAGAACATCATCTATGGTTTTCCCTAATTTACTAAAAGAGCCTCTACCACCCATTTGTATTCTCCCTTTCAAATTTTCCGCAAAACGTACCCACCGGTATAATATTTCCCTGACATTCTTCCGGAATTTTTCCAAAAAATATTATCTGTTCAGGCTGCAACCGTTCCAGCATTTCCCTATATCCACACAGAAAAAATTCACGGCTCTTCTTATTCATCTGTGTTCCTACCGAACTTACACTGACAACGCTCTGTGTAGGTTCTCCCTCAAAGCACCAGGAAAAACTTTCCGGTGTTCCCCAGCATATGGAAGGGATTACAGCAATGCCATTCAACTGCATATAAGCTCCAAGCCAATGCTTGCGGTAATGATTATATATTTGCAATGCTGCTGGAAAATCTGCGTAAATACTAAAGTCCGGTGACATCACGTACTTATAATTTCTCAATACGGGGATATACCGATCCGGCGCATTCCATAACCTGATAAACTGGTAATCGTCTATGTAAAAATGAACACCTGTTTTTCCCCGGTTAGATTTCCTTGTGGCGGCATAATTAAATCCAATCCATTCACAGCCCTGATAGGTTTCTCTTTTGATTTCCGGAATCCCATAAATTCCTTTTCCTGGGAAAATACATTTATTTATATTTTCGTAGTTCCGCTCCAAAAAAACTTTTCTCATTCCTCACCTTCTTCTTTCACGTTTTCATATTCAAATTTCAGTTTCCTGTTGAATAAATATCTTTTTGTGGTAGAAAATCGGGCATGTCTCATACGCTGTTGTACTATCGCATTGGCTTCCTCTACCGGCATTTCTTTTTTTAATGCATTTCTCGTAGTAATTGCAAAAATACGCCGCAAATCATGGCATTCTATCCCAAGCTCTGTTGCTTTCTGCCGTAAATAAACTTCTGAATAAAAAAGCCTTTCATCTGTTTTATGTTTTACTAAAAATTCAGGTAATTTTTTTTGCAGATAGGAATCCGGAGAACACTCTATTTTTCCGCCATGTCCACCTTTTCCGTGCTTTACGGTTACGAAAATTTTTTCATTGTTTATTTCAATATCTGATGCTTCCAGATCCGCCAGCTCCGACACTCTTAAGCCGGATACCATGGCAAGCCGGTATGCATATCTCAGCTTCTCGTCAGATAACTGATTTATTTTGCGTTGTGTAGGTTTCAGATATATAGTTTTAGGTGGCTTTTTGCGCCTGTTCCGTTTTTTGATGCTGACCGCATGAAATTCATCCTCAGATGGGAGCTGCAGCATAGAATCATATTCCTTCAGGCGCTTTAAGCCATTTTTAACAGCACTGTATTCATTACGGGTTTTGAATTGCTCACGGCATTTTTCATTTATCCAGTCTTTGTCTATCTGCTCTAAAGAATTAAATTGTATATCCTTAAAGAGTTTATTTACTGCTGCGTAATATGTCCTGGCCGTATTGGCCGGAAGCTGGCTGTACAGGTATTCCTTAAAAGGTTCTAATATATCATATTTCATAAATTCTCCTGTCTATTGTTAATAACTGAAATATATCTATTTCAGTTATTAACAGGCTATATTACATAATCCACTCCGCAAGAATAAATATATCCATATCGTCATGCTCCACTCCGTTACACATGCCGATATTCCATATTTATTCATGCTATATTACTTATGTAATATAGCCTATTATCGTGGTGTACATATATTTAAGGCATTTATGATAAAATCAAGTATTTCTATATGTACATTTTTACCTTATTAGTCATTTCCATATGTACATCCTATTTTTTCTGCTTCTGCAGCTTTTCAAGCTGTTCCAGTACCGCCATATTCAGTTTCACATATGGCCGGTACCTGTGGTCGGCTCCATCATAAACTCTCTTGGTTAATCTGCCATCGGCTTCTGTATCAATCCATTTTAATGCCTTCCAGATTTTCAGCTTATTGTTTGATGTATCGTAACGATTTCTGTCCAATAATTCTTCCAGACTGCTTTTTTCTATCAAAGCATACCCCTTTTTCACTTTTCCCTGGCGTTCCAGGTACCGTCCGATAGCCACAAATTCTTTTGCATATAATTCGATCATTCTGCTCCCTGTTTACTCCGGTTTTTTATTGCATTCAGAAAATCTCTGCTAACGTAGTACACTCTGATTTCCGCTGACGGATATACGCATTTTCTATTTTTTTCAGACTTAATCAGACATAGGTCTATACAATAATTAACAAAGGTCTTTAAATCAAGTCTGGCGTAATTACATATGCAGTTATCAAAAACCTCCTGCTTTATTTTGTAATACTTTTCCGAATATTTTGTTTCGTATGTATACGGTATATAATCCTCCCGTTCAAGAATTATCCTGCCTACGATGCAAAAATCCTGCATAAACTGTAGTATTTCATCATCATTTTCTTCATATTCGCTGATTGCCTCGGGGCCGACATTCTGCAGCTTTGCTATCTCCTGCTTAAGTTGTTCTATCCGGATTTCTTTTGTTTTTAAGACGTTATTTAATTCATTAATCTTATCTATTACCCCGTTTATTTTTGCTTTCAGCATATTTTTTTCATCAACCATTTTTTCACTCCTTACTTAGATAGAAATAAAAATTTTTTCCTGTATGCTTTTTTCATACTCTTCATCATAAACACTGATTTTTACGGGCTTTCCTTCATTTGCTTTAACAAATCTTTTGGGAAAAATAATATAAATATTTTCCTCCGCTTTTCCGGCAACTCGGTCAGATATTTTCACTTTGTATTCCTTTTTCTTTTTCCAGATATAGGCTCTGCCAATTTTTTTATCCGTAGCCTCATCATATACCGTACATTTTCTAAAAATCCAAAATACTATAAATACGATAATTCCAGATTCTGTTGTACCTACTACTCCTGCAGTGGCAATTCCTACTGCAAAATTATTTTCCTTCTCCGGTTCTTCAGCTTCGGCCTGTATTTCCTGCACCGGTTCTTTTCTATTTTCTATCTTGATAGGCTTTATAGTGGGCTTTTCAACTTCTGCCGCTGTTTCCGTCTCTTCCGGCTCTGTCTCCTTGGGAAGCTTATCCTCTTTCTTCGATGATTCCTCAGTCTCTTTGGGTTTAACCGGTTCTGTAGGTTCCACCGGTTTTGTAGGCTCAACTGACGGTTTTACAGGTTCCACCGGTTTTGTAGGCTCAACTGACGGTTTTGCAGGCTCAACCGGCTGAGGGTTTGTGGGTGTCTTTTTTATAATATTGTCAACAGTGTACGAATATCCTTCTGATACATTTCCGAATGCATCCTTGGCATTAAATGTGTAGGTACCGTTTTGGCTTATGGAAAAGGTACTTCCACTTTGCCACGAACCTCCATTCATTCTATATGCCGTAATCCCCACATTATCTGTAGCATTTACTGATAATGATACAGAGCCGGTTGTTTCTGCCGTTGTGCTGGCGGTAACAGAATTAATAACAGGTGCCGTACCGTCATAGTCGCTGATCGTGCATGATACTGATACGGATTTACTCACTCCGGAGTCTGTGTAATTTACCGTAAATGAATATGAACCATTTGAAGTAACCTGATAAGAGGATGGACTGCAGCTTACATTAGAGATACACCCCGCAGTGCCTCCGACTGCAGGTGTTAATTTATAATTCTGCTCGCTTACCTGACGATCAATGGTAACTGTTCCAGCTTTATCACCATCATTAAGACCACATCCCAACGCATATGTAATTTTTGCACATGTCCCCGTACCTGAAGCTTCTGTTCCACATACAGAACATTTGTATACTGTCACTGTTTTTTTATTCGCATCACACTGACTAATTTGCCATCTGTTATATCCTGCATTGGCAGTATTTCCATTACATATTGTGCAATCGTACACTACTTTTCCATGTGTACATACCGTATTGGTGAAGGTTTTTCCGCATTTATTGCAGACAGCCGTGCACCAGGATGTTTTTGTGCATGTTCCGCCGCACTGCGTAGTGACTGTAGATGCTTTTATCTCGCCTCCACAAACATTTTCAACCGAATAGCATCCCCCACCTGTTGCAGAGTCTCCAGCATGCGAATGAATGATATCTGCAGATCCTACAGAATCAGCTTTCACGCTTAGGCTCATAAGCATGCCAAATGTCAAAATAATAAAAACAAATGATAAAATATTCTTTTTCATATCCCTTAACCTATACACCTTTCAATAAACTCTATCACCGTATTTCTAAGCTCTCCATTTAACAAAACCGTAGCTGCTAAGGATAATAAAATCATTATCCCGGCAAGTACCAAAAACTTAAGGATTCTTGCTGTCATATCCGTTAATGTTTCAATTATTTTTGCCTTTGCCGTAAGATGTCTTACCACAATTTCCTCAGGCTGCTTCTTATCCTGAATCTGCATGGTGTAAATCATGTCAAAAATTTGTTGCTGTGAAATTTGAGGATATTTTCTTTCCTCAATAACCTGTGGTAGCTCCATCGCCGTATCTGGCATCAATACGTCTTGTTCCATAATTTTTACATTTTCCGGAATATCATTAAATTTTTCAGACTTTGCCATCTCCAAAGATTTTTTTTGCTCTTCAAGTTCGTTTATCTCCAAATCCTTTTTTTCATTTTCTGCTTGGAGGGAGAGTGCTTTTTCGATTAGCTTATTGCATTTAGCTTTCAATATCCGTATATCTTCCGCTTCCAAAATTTTTCACCCCCATTCGTAAAAATGTTTATAATTTTTTTGTGGCAACAGAATGATTGAATCCGATTGCAATGTCAAGTGTTTTTTTGTAAAAAGTGATTTTTTTCTCAGATCGGATTTTTTAGAAAGAATATTTCTTATAGAGAACCATAGAATGGATAGTATAGTAGATAGAATATATTTTTACGTATACTGCCCTGCAGGTGCTTAAATCAGCGCCTTTCTGTCATAGATATATTACATAAAATCTGAATAAAACCGCAAATAACAACTGTAAAAGTAAAACGAATTTCTGCTGAACACGTAAAATCTGAATGAAATATATTTTTATACGGTAAAATCTGAATAAATTATAATGAAAGACACAAAAAAAAGACCTCTCGGTCTTTAACGGTACATCTTCTCTCTTCTGGAAGAAAAAATATACGCAAGCACACATCCATTTTACACTTCATAACCCATTTTCTGTCTAATGCCTATGCAAAATAAGTACACAAATAAACCCATTTTCATAGGCTTATGCATTGTTTCTCATTATTTTATGTATAAACGCCGGATTAAGCTGCCTATTCCACCGGTATTTATCCGGAATATTGTCATTAACCCGTTCTATGCTCTTCTTAACTGCATCCAGGAAGATATCTGCAAGCCTATTTTTATAAATCTGCAGATATTGCTTAATTAAACCGGCAGTATCCTTATGATTTTCGGCCGTGTAGGTTGCCCTGTTTCTCCTGCATGCTACTGAAAACAAATGATTGGATAAATTCTGTAAATCGCCTGGAGCATTATACTTAAAGCATTCTTGTAATGGTACAAATATATATAGCTTATTCTTAACGGAAATCTTAAAAAATTTCTTTAATGAGCATAAGTAAGTCTGTATTGTTCGCTTAGTGACTTTAAGCAACTTTTCATATTTGGAAAAGAAGATCTCCATTCCAATTTTGTATCTCTTATTTGCTCCGGAAATCTTCAGCAACTGCATTGCAAGTAATTTCTCTTTAGCTTTTAGTGATTTGAAGGAATCAGCATAGAAGAAATCATGACCGGTGCTGATATAACCCTCCTTCATCGCTCCTGCATAGCTGAAATCATTGTCTTTAATTATAATGTCCCAATCCGTATAATGCGACTTTTCTAATTGTAAAAAGCCTTTTTCTTCCAGACTTCTCATTGTGATATAAAATGTTTCGTAAGATATTCCTATTGTCTCACATATGGTCTTATAATATACGCCGTGAACTCTTCCACTCTCTTCCTGATAATGGGAAATTTCTATGATAAAATCTATTTCAGCTTTCGTTAAATCAGCACAAAGCATCCTGTCTAAGACACTATTTTTCAGCTTCTGCACGCACTTTTCACCTCCCTTCACACTGTTTGTGTTTAGAAAGGCATCACAGAGCAGAAAGCCCGCTCGACCTATGACAATATCCTGCGCCTGATTACAGAGCCGGATGTAGTGGCTCCCATCAAATTCTTAAGAGAACGCGAAATTGTGCACTTCCAAAGATTTGGTGAAGCGCTCCGTATCACACAGGATAAGCTGAATTCCCGTAACTTCTATGCCTTCAATCCCGGTTTTGATACTTCCGCTACCTGCGAATAAATAATTGCTGCTGACCTAACCAGTCAATGTCCCGGAGTCCTGACCAAACGGATTTCCGGGATATTTTAAAAACAAAAAAGAGCAGATATTCTGCTCTTTCACAGCTTGTGCCTTCAAAACCGAACATTGAACTTCTTATCTCTTTTCAGACTTCCGTCTCCTGCCTTCTGGATAAGCCCTCGACCGATTAGTAAAAGTCAGCTGAACACATTACTGTGCTTACACCTCTTTCCTATCTACCTCATACTCTCTAAGGGGTCTTACAACATTTGTTGGGATATCTCATCTTGAGGGGGGCTTCACGCTTAGATGCCTTCAGCGTTTATCCC
>ERZ860076.810-NODE-810-length-17976-cov-2.823559_pt1 | contig 17976 bp, 9 predicted proteins | sample MGYA00509982_ERZ860076 | MGnify/ENA primary metagenome ERZ860076 (study PRJEB30046, sample SAMN00715193) | human gut metagenome | study: EMG produced TPA metagenomics assembly of the A metagenome-wide association study of gut microbiota in type 2... | reverse complement strand
GCTTAAATCCGTGTCGGCTTTTGCCAATACGGACGGTGGCAGTTTGTTTTATGGAGTGAATGATGACGGAGTGATTGTAGGGTTGGAGAATCCACAAGCCGATGCTGATTTTATCAGTGAAATGATAAAGGCACGACTTGACCCTGTGCCGGAAGTTCAACTTATTCCGATAGAACATGAAGGGCATACCCTGCTTGAAGTGAAAGTAAAGGCAGGAACGCTTACACCTTATTACTATTATCAGGATGGGACACGTACCGCATATGTACGAGTTGGCAATGAAAGTGTAGAATGCAACTCCCAACAATTACTTTCGTTGGTATTAAAAGGCACGCACATGACTTGGGATTCACTGCCTACCCAAGTGGATGCCAGCAAACATTCTTTCATCATCCTTGCCAATACTTTCCGTGAGCAAACCCATCAGGAATGGAATGACAAGTATCTGGAATCATTCGGACTGGTAACTCCTGACAGCAAACTGACCAATGCAGGATTGCTGTTTGTGGATAATTGCACAGTATTTCAATCGCGTATTTTCTGCACCCGTTGGACTGGACTATATAAGGATGATGCCATCAGTTCCGTGGAACATCGGGCTAACCTTGTGCTGCTCTTAAAATATGGTATGGATTTCATCAAGAACTATACCATGAGCGGTTGGGTGAAGATGCCTAACTATCGTCTAAACCTACCGGACTATTCAGACCGTGCCATCTTTGAAGGGTTGGTAAACCACCTTATCCATAGAGATTATACTGTGATGGGTGGTGAAGTGCATATTGACATTTACGATGACCGTGTAGAACTGGTATCACCCGGTGCCATGCTTGACGGTACACAGATTCAAGACCGTGACATATACAAAGTGCCGTCCATGCGCCGTAACCCCGTCATTGCGGATGTGTTCACACAGTTGGACTATATGGAGAAACGTGGCTCCGGTTTACGCAAAATGCGGGAGCTTACGGAAAAACTACCCAATTTCCTGCAAGGAAAAGAACCTCAATATCAAACGGAAGCGACTTCTTTCTACACTACTTTCTATAATCTGAACTGGGGTGACAACGGAAGAATACCTGTTGAGGAAGTGGCTAACAGGGTAAACAGTACCCTCGAAAAGTACCTTGAAAACGAAGAAAGTTCGGTGGAAAAGTTCGGTGGAAACAGCAAAAGTTCGGTGAAAACCTTTGGTGATACGCAAGAAAGTTCGGAGAAAGGTTCGGAGATAATCCAAAAAGGTTCGGAGAAAAAGTTCGGAGATTCGAAAAACAAATCTAAAAGCATTGGGAAAACCGCACAAAAGATTATTGATTTCGTCATTTCCGACCCATCAATGTCTGCAGAAGCAATGGCCTATAAAATAGGAATAAGCTCCCGAGCCGTAGAAAAACATATTTCAAAGCTTCGTTCTATGGGAATTTTGTCTCGTGAAGGAGCAGACCATGGTGGCTATTGGCGCATTATTGTTAACCCTCAAACCGAGCAATAAACCTATGGGAACATCTTTCATACCTCTCGGTGCAATAATTGCCGTTTTGATTATCGCCTTTCTGTTTGCCTCTTTGCCACAGGTAAACCATAAAACGCGATACAGAGTGCTTTATGCAATAGCCATTATCATGCTATTAGCTGTTATCCCTATCAGTGAGTATATGGCTGAGAATACAAAAAATTCAAACAGCAATTATCTGCTTGTTCTGATATTCGATGTTGCAGTAGGTTATTTCTGTATGTACATTGCCGCATTGCTGAAATTCAATGTCCTTAAACGAAAAAATCAAGCATTGGAAAATGCCTTGACCGAAAAGCAACAAGAAAATGTAGCAATTCTATTGGAACATCAAAATGAAAAGCAACAAGCACTTCAGCAAAGAGAACTTGAATGGTTTGCAGGGAAAATAAAGATGTTTACCGAAGAAGAACAGAAAGCTATTCTTGCCAGTGCTTGCGCATTTGCAGAACACAGTTTGATAATCACTCCCCCAATAACCATTCAGCCAACAGATACATGTAGTCAGCAAGATCTTATGTATTTTGTTTGTTCTGCCTTTTTCAATATGGGTAAGAAGCGTAGTGATATTGTAAGTTTCTTATCTCAGGTCTTTCCGCTTTACTTTCCTTCCGGAGAAAGTGTATTGGCTAAAAAGATGCCGGGAATGGAAAAAGTAAAAGAGAAAAGGGAGAAAGAGAATCAATCCAAGTGAGTTTTCCGACATATAGTCGGTACTTTTCTTTTCTCAGTGAACATAAGGTGAACACAGAACGGCAGATTAGGCTTGAATGATATTTTAACGCGAGTTCGATGAATTATAATAGTCTGTAGATTTAGCGATTAGCGAAAATTGTTGTAACTTTATAGTGCTCAATTACAAAGAAATACAAACAATAATCGCTATAATCACCGAAGATAAAGTTACAGAATTATTTTGTATGACAGATGACTTTTGTAAGTTTTTTGATGCCCTGATGAAAAAATACACTATGAAATCTGATACAAAGCGGCATTATCACCGAAACTCAACCATGTCAAAGGCTGAAATCATGCTGATCATGATATTATTTCACGATTCAGGCTACCGCTGTCTGAAACATTTCTATTTGGAAAAAGTCTGCAAACATCTGCGACATCTCTTCCCAAAGGTTGTTTCATACAACCGTTTTGTAGAACTCGGAAAAGAGGTGGCTATCCCTCTGGCGCTGTTCATCAAAAAAGTGTTGCTTGGGAAATGCACCGGCATAAGTTTCCTGGACAGCACTCCTCTGAGAGTATGTAGGAATCAAAGGATACGTATCCATAAAGTATTCAAGGGTATTACCCAAAGAGGCAAATGCTCTATGGGATGGTTCTTTGGCTTCAAACTGCATCTGATTTGCAATGAGAAAAGAGAATAGCTCAACTTTAGATAACTCCAGGTGATGTCAACGACAGAAAGCCATTGGAATACAAGGCTTTTATTGAATTCCTATATGGTAAGCTGGTTGCTGACAAAGGATATATCGGCAGGAAGCTTTTCCAGCGCTTATTCGTGGTGGCATACAGCTTATCACAAAACTCAAAAGTAACATGAAGGGAGCTTTGATGAGTGTTTCGGACAGGCTGCTTCTTCGCAAAAGGGCTATTATAGAGACGGTGAACGATGAATTGAAAAACATCGCACAAGTGGAGCATTCCAGACATAGGAACTTTGATAATTTCATTGTGAACATACTGGGGCTATTGCGGCTTATTGTATGTTTCCTAAAGAAGCCGTGTATCAATGTACAACGTACATTAGACACACAGCTTGCTTTGTTTTGAATCCGTCAAACTCACGTTAATTACTAATTATAGTCAATTATGTGAATGTATGAATAGCGGTACTTGTCGATTGCACATCGAGGTAACTTTGCACACAAATGATTTAATCAAATGGATCAAACGGATATAAAAAAAGCTTCCTCAAGGGAAGCCTTTTGTTATTTTATATGCCATCTAAAACGTATAAAAGTGGATGTGTCATAATGATTTGTCATAGCTACACGAAGTTTTACCGTCATAGCATCTACTTTATCCGCACATTCATCTTCCATATCAAATAATTGGCGTTGTTTTTGACGTAGTTGCTTTGCTATTTTAGCTTCATTCTCCTGAAGCTCAAGTTTAAATTTTGCATTCCGTTCTTTACGAATCTGTCTTTTTAATGCTTCATCTTCCTTGCGTAATGCAATGACTTCATTTTCCAACGAATAAACCTGGTCTTCAGCCCATGCTTGATACTTGTCAATTTCAAAGCTTACGTACTCTTCAGATTTACTGTATACATCCTGTTTTAGTTCATACAAGTGCTGTTCGTATTCTTTGGACAATGAGGCTTCCGCAATATCACCATTCCATTTTGTCTCAGATAAAGGATTGGTTTCAAGGAGTTTTTTAACAAAATCTTGTGAAAGACTTTCTCCGTTATCTGTACGGGCACAGAACAACAGTTGTTCATGGGAGTCATGTTCATTATACGCTTTAACTCTATAAACAACGGCAATACCAGACTGTCCTTTATACTTTTCTAGCAATATCTGCCTTGAAGATAAATTGTCAACATCAAATACAATTTCAGAATCAGGTACTTCTGTTTTTAATGCTTGGTTTATTACATACTCTCCTAGAGGATGCGTTACTCGTAACTGATGGAACTCACCATTATCCTTATTAAGAATATAAGTACCAGTAGGTATATTCTTGTTCAATGGGGTTAGCAACGTGAATGTTAGCTCTTTATTATCGATATTGGTAATGCTGTCTTTTAGAACTCTTTTAGTCAAACGCCAAAAATGTCTATTATAAGAACTAACTCTATCTCGATCTTCACTTTGCCTTATCTTCAATTTATCTACTACCTCTTCATCAAAATTTTCAAGAAGCGACTTCTTAGTATCTTTAATCCTTCGCTGAATGATTTCTTCCAGTTCCAATTGAAGTTGATTAAAAGCAGCTTCAATTTCTCGTTCAGTTCGACAAGTTTGGTATATATGATTCAATTTCTTTTCGAAATCTACACAAGACTCAATCGAACCTAATACCTCGTCACTACTTCCAAACACACCATCAAAGAGATTGAACTTATCATTCAGTAGCTCATATACCCTGCAATCAGCATAGTTAAGTTGATTCACAAAATTTACGACAACAACATCAAACTTCTGACCATATCTATGACAACGCCCAATTCTCTGCTCTATACGTTGTGGGTTCCAAGGCATATCGTAGTTTACTAGCAATGAGCAAAACTGCAAGTTAATACCTTCTGCACCAGATTCCGTCGCAATCATAATTTCGGCATCTGTTCTAAAATAATCCACAAGTGATTGTTTGCGATCAATTATAGTACGTCCCGATATACGTTTAGAACCGGCATACAGGGATAGCCATTTGCGATATATAGACTTAGAATCCTCGTCATTATTTGAGCCATTGAAACATACAACCTTGCCATTATATCCATTGTTTTGCAAGAAGTTCTTGAGATACTCTTGAGTCCTTCTGCTTTCAGTAAATATCAGCGCTTTTCTTGGAGCACCTAACATTTCGTTTTTCTGAAATGTCTTATCTAATGCTACAAGAAGTTGTTTTGCCTTGGTTTCATTTACGATAGACTTAGCTTGCTCTTGGTACATTTTAAGTTCAGCAATCTCATAATCAATAGCATCTGAAATAGCTGGATTAACACCTTCATTTACCTCTGCCTTTTCATCATCCTGAGAAACTTCATAATCATTCTCTATAGTTGATAGAGCAGAGAGAAGTTCTCCTGTAGCTTTATAGTGATCCAATCGTTCTATAAAACATTGTAAGGTATAGCTCAAAGCATAAGCAGAAGAAGACATTATTTTTCTCACAATCAGAGAAAGCATAGGTCTTACTTTTTCTGGAATACCATAGGTTCCTGGCCTTTGAAGATATTCGCTTACATTTTCATATAGTTGAACTTCTTCTGGAGAAGCTTCGTATTCTTGTACAAAAGCTGTTCTCTTAGTATAATTCACATACTCCTTTACTTGTTTACGTAATGTTCTATGAACAATATGTGATAACCTACCTTTTAATTCGCCAAACTTTGCTGAATCTCTAGTAGTTATCATATTGTATTGTTCATTGAAGGAATCTACTGTTGAAAAGAAATGTGGATCAATAATGCTAATCAGACCATACAACTCCTTAAGATTATTCTGCAAGGGTGTAGCGGTCAATAAGACCTTTTTGTAATGCTTAAAGGTATTCATCATCGTATTACCGATAATGTTGCCTTTCTTATAAACATTTCTCATTTTATGGGCTTCATCAAACACGACTAAATCCCAATCAACAAGCTGTAACTCTTCTGAGTGCTTGATTGCGAAATTATAAGAGCAGATTATTATATTTCGGCCATCCTCAAAAGGGTTATTACCCAACTCTTTAATTTCCTTGTAACTGTCATTTTCTAAGATAACTGACGGAAGAAAGAATTTCTCCATCAATTCTAGATTCCATTGATTTCTAAGTGAAGCCGGAACAACAATGATAATCCGCCTGCTATGTTCCGCCCAAAGTTCTGAAATGATAATACCTGCTTCAATTGTTTTACCCAAACCAACTTCATCTGCCAATATTGCACCTTTGCTTAGAGGAGATTTGAAAGCAAACAAAGCAGCTTCTACTTGGTGAGGATTCATATCAACCTTTGCTTCAGACAATACGCCAGTGAATCGACTGTCATCACTGGTCGATTTCTTATGCGATAAATCCCACGCATAATAAAGTTGTTGAGCTGGAGTTATGCTATTCTTCATCTTACTTCTTTTCTATCTTAATAGAGTACTCTGGTGACAATGCATCGAATTGTTCAATCTTTGTACCTCTCCAATACTTCTTGGCAATTTTCAAGCAATCCTCTTTAAGTCTTTCGTCAATCATAGGATTTGCTTCTTTACCGTAAATATCTCTTATTCTTTCATACGATTTCTGCAAATCCAAGTCGTTTAATGATATTCGAATTATATGGTATTTCTCATTGGGATGCTTTTGCATAAAAGTGTTTTGAGATTTATGTAAATAGAATGGAGCAGTACCATCTTTAAGACTATACAATGTTGTTTTAACATCGACATAAATCCTGTCTGTAATATTATGAAAGTCATAATCTCCAATACCTTCTATTGCAGCATACTTATAATCCTTACCTTGAGCCAATAGATATTGCTCATAAATAAGTTCACCGATATATCCAATTGTTTGACGAACTTGCGACTCTTGAGTTTCATCATCAACCTCTTGCATTTCATGAAGAATCTCTAATATCATGTCTTTCTTATCAGCAAGTTCCATCAATTCATCTGCATCAAATGATTCAGCCAACTCTTTAATATTGTCAAGTTTATCTTCATCGACCTTTAAGTTCGCATTATTATCACCTGTATTACTAATTGATTTTTCTGAAGTTTGAACTATCGTAGCGATATCTGTTCCTTTTTCTTCTGCAATTTGCTCAAGTTTTTCCAATTGGTCTACATATAGTCCTTGCAATACAATAAAAGGTTGCTGGAAGAACTCCATATCGGCAATATGTTTCTCTATCATCTTTATTGCAGAGATTTTTTCTGCATTAGGATATTGAACAACTACCAAACCATTAGTGTCATAACCAAAATCCTTGTTATCTATTGCTTTTGAGAAAACCTGTTCCCTATTTTTGAGCATTGTAAAGTTTATACCAATAGGTTTCTTTGATGTTTTAATCAAGATACCTCTAGATTCGGGCATATTCTTCCAAATCTGATATGGTTCTGTTGCAATTTCATTATAATCTCCTTCATGAGCCTTAACAGAAACCTCTAGTTTAGGAGATTTATGTAGTTTATGTTTAGAAAGTAATTCTAATCCTCCATAAGCAAACACAACTTCATTTACAAAGAAATTCTGCACCTTCTTGTCATTCATCAACATATCCAAGAATATTGGTGTCCAAGAATAAATAGATAAGAAACATGATTCTTTATCATACTCTTCAAGAGTAAATGTGGGGCAAATAGAGCCAAGTGACTTATCACGACATTCGACATTGCCAGTATATCTTAAGAATACCATGTTGTCAATGCCTTCTGGTAGTCTATCGATGATACGTTTTATATTCTTATAGGCATTATCACCATAAACATATATAAGTTCAGCATTCAACACCCAGTTTATTGTTGATTCAGTTTTATCTGAGTCTTCAAAATCAGGAATAGCTATAGCTTCTTCGTTATCACGAATGAGTCTTCTTACAGAAATGTATGATTCACTGTCGGTTCTGATATTCCCAAACAAATTGATAGCATCAACATTCTGTTCCAACCATTTCTGCATTTCGTTGGGAAGCTTTTCTTCGTCATTAAGTAAAGATTGCTCTGCAAATACTTGGGTTTCTGAATCAAAATCAGAAATCTTGAAATACTCATCAAACCCTCTATACTGGTTAGTCTTAATCATTGTCAAAGCCTCGCTAAGACTCTCTTCTTTACCTATTGCAAGATTGTAATAATCAGGCTCATCATTAAGTGAATAGTCAAGACAGAAGCGGAGTTGTTCTATTGTGAGATGTTTATCTTTTATCTCGTCATAGATTTCTTTGCAAGAAACGTTCTCCTTCTTGTCTCCATAAAATTGTTCCTTAAACCACTCTGTATCATTATCTGAAGGAAGACAATCCAGGAATGAATCAATATGTTCATTCTCTTCTTGATAATCACCATTTAAGGCATACAGACTATACTCATGATCATAAGCAATGAAAACACTATCCTTTATTGTCTCTGGAAGTCCTTCATTATTATGTCTGATACAATTAAATATGATTTTTCTAAATTCATTCTCTTCAGTATCACGTGACACAGCAAATTTAATAATCTGCCAACGAATATCAGAATCTGTAATCTTATGGTCGATAGATATTATAGACAACGAATTGATATAATGTTCCACAACAGCAGAGTTACAATTTCTGATAAGGGGAAATATTAGATTCTTATCTGAAATCTTATCTACAACAGAATTTGCAAAGTCGTCACGAGTGATATTGAAAGCATTTGTATCTGATGGAATAAGAGTTTGTACCTTTTGAGGTATATAGTAAAATCCAATCTCTAACAAAGCATTTCTCAAATCCGTGTCAAGGTCATTAGTATAGTTTTTCCCACCATTAAGGGCCTGAACTCTAAAGCTATTATCATTACCTATAACCCTGTATTTAAGCAAGAATCCATCAGATGATATCTTCGACAAAATAGCCAATGTATCAAAGTCTATAAACTGATTAGGGTCAATCAAATCGTAGACATATAAGGTATTCATCATGAATGGTGCAGAACTCAACACCTTTTCGTACTTATATGGCACAAAATTATAATCAGAATATGAAGCTTGAAGTTTTTCATATTCTGCTTCAGATAACTTATCGAAGTTTTCTACATTCTTACATGATTCATCTGTGGGTTTACCATCCTTGTCAAGATATAATCTAAGTAATGAACCTGCAACAGATGTTCCACCAGCCTTGTAAGCATTCTGTATATCTCTTAGATATGCATCTGTGTTGTCGCCCCAGCCATCTTCTTGCTTTATATCATCGAAATGATTTACGATCCAATTCCATAGTGCAGTATTGTCGCCTTGTTTGTCAATAAGCCAATCTCGCTGTTTAATACATTCAGGTATGCTACCTTTGATGCGGAAATTGTCAAACAAAATAGTCCCGTCCAAACGCTCTTCAAACAGTTCAGAGAATGGCAAATAATCACTACGCCAATTCTGAAGAACAGTGATTTCATTTATAATTTCATCTTCGTAATCAGATTCATTTTCAGCAATCATACAGAGCGTTTGACATACTGCATCTCTGCCCATAGAAGTTTCTCTCAATTCTGCAAGATTTGCTTTTATCTTACCGAAAAGATTTGAATAATCATCTTCATCATATTCCTCACACATAGGTTCTACTATATACTCTTGACCTACAAATATTGGTTGTGTCGTCTGAGCCATATAGTAAACATTGATATCGGACTTCAATTCCCCCCATGAATATAAATTATTCTCATTTGAACGGAATAATTGTATTGTTTCAATATCTGAGATACAATCAAGACAATTGGTATGGAATAGTCTATATTCCTCCTTAGACATACACTTTATCCATGCGGACAATTTTTCCATGTCTGCCATTTGAAGCATCTCAGCAAAACGTAAAACACGAACCTTTTTATCAAAGTGGAAAGAATATTTTTTTCTGCTTTCATTGTCAATCCAATGTAAATCAGTTATACCAATATCTTTCAATAAAACATTCGTTTCCTTTTCTTCCTCACATACTTGTTCAAAAGGTACGTAAGTACCCTCAGATGTATAAGCATATTCATTCAAGAATGGACGAATAACATCATAGAATGCTTTACGGATCTTCTGTTCATCTTCAGAGTTATCTTCTGGGCGTGACGATATCAAGGACTGATAGATATAATCAAACTTTTCTCTATTTGTAACCAAAAGCGACTTCAATTCATCAACCAAATGTGTATAGGCAAGACGCAATTGATCACAAGTTTTTTCTGTATCGCTTATACGCTGACGGCTATCATCTACCTCTAAAATCTGGCTGTCCAAAATAAAACCAAATCGATATTTTGTTTGCAGAATAGGCAATCCCTTAAAGAAGTTAACCACATTTTTTTCAGCGAATATTGGATTGAAAGCAAAGTGATAATGGAATTTATTCCCTTCTTCTACAAAATCAACAAATAACGAACTAACAGGATGCTGCTCTACGTCCTTACCCATCACATATATATGTTTAAGTGATTTGCCTACATTACGCTCTTGATCTGCTGTAATAGAAGCAAAACCACCTAAACGTGCACGAACATTCTCAAGGTTGTTTTCTTCAATGATCGCATCATACTTACCCTTTCCTAAGGGTATAATTAAAGCCGTTCCCCTAGTCAAGAACGATTTATTTCTTGGTGGATCAACTAATTCATTGAATGCCTTAATTGCTCTTTGAGCTTCTTCATTGCTAAATCTTTCTAAATCTTGACCTGGTGCTATTGGATAATAGCTCATAAGAATTTTGGCAAACAATATATGGTTCTCAACATCGTCTGCTTGAGCAGGAATCCACTCATCATCGTTAATAAGCCAAGCATCCAACTGGGACATATTGTGCCAACTAACAAGATATGGTCCTTTTTTGTTATTAATGATGGCATCTTTAAGAAGCTCTTCTGTATTGACGTTATGATTTATATCTGCCAAAAGTGTATAAAGCAACTTGGAACCTTGACCATATTTGCCCAATTTGTCATCATCGTTTAACTTCAAGGATTTACCTTTTGCCAAAAAATTATATAACTGACCATCTCTAGGCTCTTCGCCTTCAGGAAGATCAAAAATATTGAGGTCTGTAAAGAACGGTTCTCCGTTATTTAGTACTATCAAGAACTCTTCATTAGCATAGAAGAATAAAGAATCTGCACTTGCATCATATGCATTCTGCACAAATTCATAGAACAACTGTTCTTTTGCATTATTTGCAAAACTGGCTGCACCTGTTATGAGAGCATCGACTTTTTGTCCCTGCCCACTCATCATATTCAAAAAGTATTCTTTATTCGAACCTACTAGTTCAAGGGTTTCATTACCTTTTGAAATTGATTTTATATATTGTCTGAGGTCTCTTACTTTCATAATTCCTCTACTTTATTTGATGTAAGGGATGATTTGAATGATAAATGTTTTGTTGAGTTCTTCTTGGCCTGGAGTATTGGGATATCTACCTTGACCACCAAAACCCGAACCAGAAATAAACACTTCTCCATTCATTTCTTGAATGGATTTAATTATCCCATTTTGATTCCAAAGATTATATAAGCTCAATGCACGTTCATAGCTACGAATTTCCATTGTGTGCCATACAGATCTATCCGCTGCTTCATTTGCTTCCTTGGAACCTTTGTTCAAATGTCTGGCTGCTCGTCCTTCTATTATGATTTTGAAAGAGATGTTTACAGACTCTTTAAATTTGGACAAAATTTTGTTAACCAACTCTTTTCCCGCTTCTATAAAAATTTCTTCTTTATCAGCCGGGATATTTGCCAAATTAGGTTCAAACATTATATCTGATTTACACTCAAATCTTTGATATTGCTCATTATAATGGAAATACTCACTTACCAATGACTTTTGTGCTTCGTTGAACTCTCGAATCATTCTTGATTGTTCAATGGTGACTTTTATACTACCACCATCACCACCAATAGCCCCTGTCACCTTAATGTAGCCATACCATGCAACAAGACTGGTTATGATAAACACAACCAGAAACCCTGACATTAAATCTGTATAATTCTGCCAGAAATTATGCTCGTCACCTTCGTTTTTAAAATTCAACTTACTCATTTGTTGGCGATTCTATTAAGTTGACTTTCAAGTTTCTGAAGAGTCTCAATTGTTGTGCTGATTTCATTGATGTGAGAAATCAGGTTCTCTATACGTTCTTGTCTTTCTTCCATTACAGCAATGACTTCATCCACCTTTTCATTTGTGTGGACAACATGCTTCATGCTATCATTAATGGTCGAAAGCATATTTTCTTGACTCTCATTCATCCTATGAGCATTATTTACGGCATCAATATATGCTTGAGCTGCACTCTCATAGTTGCCCTTAATATTTCGAACATGATCACTGATGTATGCATAACTCTTTTCTAATGCTTCTACATTTGTGACAATTGCTGAACTGAGGGCATTAACTTCATCAGTAACAGTCTTCTGCAAGTCCGTTACGAATGTAGAAAGAGAATTGCGTAATTCAGCACTTACTTCACGATTCATAGATGTACTGCTTTGAAGCATTTTTTGATTTACTTCAGCATAAGCATCCTTCAAATCAACCATCTGTTGCAAGCTGTTTGTACTTTGTTCCTGAATCTTTTCATATTCAGCATTAAATTGTGCATTCATCTTTTCAGCGAAATCTGAGTTCTGACTAGCCAATTTTTCTGACAAAGCATTATAGTTTTCAACGATAGAAGTCAATTTTTCATCCTGGCTAGAACGTAAATTAGCCAATGCAGAAGTCATTTGAGTACAGAGTGATGTGATTTGTACTGTCACATTGTTAGATACAGACTGTAACTCTGTATTGGTCCCTGCAATCATTTGCTGGACATTAGTCTTTTGCTCTTCAAGCAGACCTGTAGAGAGTGAAGACATTTTATCTGTCAAAGCCTCAAGAGTATCTGCACATTTCTTGAACTGTTCTTCACCAAAGTCCTTAATATTCTGTTCAATCCGGCCATTCATCTCAGTAAAGATATCATCCATTCTCTTTACAAAGTCATTAATAAATTGCTCAAGAATCTTACTTTGCTGGCTAATAGTAGTATTGAGTCGTTCATTATATTCTTCATTTTTGGCACTTTGTTCTACAAGTTGCTGTGAAATCCTTGATAGAGATTTATTTGTTGTAGTTGACAACAGGGTAAGATTATACAAACACTCTTCAGGTGTTTGTAGGTTAATTTTCTTTTCCAATTTCCGGTCTTCATATGAATACCATATCTTACATCCAGCTGTTGCGATAAACGCAGAAATAAGACCTGCGATAGAAGATGTAAAGGCAGGTACCAAATTTCGAATTATGGTATCTATTTCAAGTGAGTCCTGGTTGATGTCGCCTAATGAATTACAGATAGCCACGAATGTTCCCAAGAGACCTAATGAAGTAAATAAGCCTGGTAAGCTATTCAGTAATTGTCTGGATCTATTCTTATAGTATATCAATCCAAAAATTACAGTTATCACAACGCTTGCAATAAACACACCCTTACCTGTCAGCATTACGGCAAGTGGTTCTGTTAAGCATTTGAATTCAATTTCACTCATGACTTCTATTATTGTTTCAATTTGTTATTCTTTACTAATTATTATACTGCAAATGTAATCTATTTTAAGGAGAACAATACGAAAACGAAGAATAATTTGCATAAAAAGCAAATTATTTGTTGAATTTTCGATGATTATTTTATAATTTCATCTATTTTTGCATTAATAAAACTGAAAAAACATGGATAATAAAGACATTAACAGAATTAAAGTTGTACTTGTAGAAAAGAAGCGGACTGGAAAATGGTTAGCTGAAGCTTTAGACAAAGATCCAGCAACAGTTTCCAAGTGGTGTACCAATACAGCACAACCTTCACTTGAAACGTTAAGGCAAATAGCCAAATGTCTTGAAGTTGATGTAAAAGACTTACTCAACTCACAGAATGAATAGATTACCCGCATATCCTATAGTTTTAATTCTAATGCAAAAGTACTCATATAATTGCGAGTTCGGAATACATGGCCGATAGATGGACTAAAATGGATGTGCGTATATAAAATGAACCAATTACTTTTGCAAGTTATGGCAGACCAATTCAACAATGAACAGGCAAACCTCAGTGAAGTAGTGCTTGGTGAGAATGAAATTATATGCTCTCTTACTAACAGAGTTGTCAAGGCAACAGACAAGGAGCTAACTCTTCAGTCAATGATTAACATGATGACTGAAGAATATGACTTTGCCCCTTCTGATATGGAGAGAGACTTCAAAGTTAAGTATGAAGATGTAGATGAGGGTAAGACAAAGAATCAAAAGGTAGATTTGGCTATCTTTGAGGAAGGACGTGCTCACGATGTGGCTAATTTAGTTAGAGTCATTATCGTAGCCAAAGATGCAAAGGTAAAGCCAGAAGATAAGAAGAATGGTGTATCAGCATCCCTTGAAGGCATACTATGCTTCACAGATTGTCAATTTGGCTGCTGGACAAATGGAGAAGACTTACAATATCAGTACTCTTCTGAAGATGCATTTGGTCAGACAACTATTGAATCTATCTCAGACTTTCCTGCTAATGGTCAAACCTTGGAAGACCTCGAAGCACAAGGTGAACGTGCAATGCCTCGTAAGCCGGCAAATGAATCTTTGGTAAAGACCTTCAAACGCTGCCATGACTATATCTACGGAAATGAGGGTATGAAGAAGACTGCCTTCTGGGAACTTCTTAATCTCATTTTCTGTAAACTTTATGATGAAAAACGTAGATTCTCTGATGCTAAGGCTGGAATAAGCTATCGTCGTCGCTTCTGGGTTGGTGTTAAAGAGCAAAACACAGAAGAAGGAAGAAAGGCTGTAGCAGAACGAATCAAGGGTATATTCGAAGACCTTAAGGAAAGCAGCGTATTCAAGGATGTATTTGATGGCAATGAACAAATTATGCTTTCTGATAGAGGTTTGGCATACGTTGCCAGTGAATTGGCAAAATACTCATTCCTCGATGCTACTGTAGATGTAAAGGGTACAGCTTACGAAACCATTGTAAGTAATACTCTTAAGCAAGAGGCTGGTCAGTTCTTCACACCAAGAAACATCATCAAGTGTATGGTTGAAATTCTCGACCCAGATGAGAATTGCCGTGTTCTTGACCCAGCATGTGGTTCTGGTGGATTCTTGGTTATGGTTCTTGATCATGTAAGACATAAAATCGCCAGAAGAATGTATGGCGATTTGGATGATTTGCATCTTGAAGCCAAGCTAAACTCACCTGAGGTTGATGACTGTGTACGTGAGTATGCAGAGAAGATGATATTTGGTTTCGACTTTGACCCAGACCTCAAGAAAGCAGCACGTATGAACATGGTGATGGCTGGTGATGGTCATTCAAACATATACAATATCAACTCGCTTGATTATCCTTATGGTGCTAAACCAGATATACCATTAATTGCAGAAGCAGTGAACAAGAGTATCAAGCAGAGCGCTGATAAAGATTTCAAGTTTACTACAGCAGAAAATAATGCTCAAGGTAAGTTCGATATGATTTTCACTAACCCACCTTTCGGAGCCAAGGTTGAGGTAGATATTGAAATTGCCAAGCGATATGAGTTGAATAGCAAGGCTCCTGAAGTTCTCTTCATCGAAGCCTGCTACAACTTCTTAAAGCCTGGTGGTAAGATGGCAATCGTTCTTCCTGATGGTATCTTGGGCAATCCTAATACAGAAGAAGTACGTCTGTGGATTCTCAAGCATTTCAAACTGATTGCTAGTGTTGACCTACCAGTAGAAACCTTCTTACCTCAAGTTGGTGTACAGGCATCACTGCTTTTCCTCCAAAAGAAAACAGATGAAGAAATGTTGATTCCTATTGAGAGTGAGGATTATGATGTATTTATGGCAATCGTTGAACAAGTGGGCAAAGATCGTAGAGGTGTTCCTGTCTATGAAAGAGACGAAGACGGGGCTGAAATCTTATTCCCTCATGTAAAACGATGGTTGGCATATAATGAGTTCGGACGTGAGGTAGTTCGCTCACGCAACGAACGTATAAAGAGATTAGCTGATGACCTACCAAAGGTTACAGAAGAATATAGAAAATTTAGGTTTGATAAATTATGAAATGTCGAGTTATAAATAGCCAAGAAGTCCTTTTAAGCAAAAGGTTTGACGGAAGCTATCATAATGCAGAAGTAAATATATACTCTTCTGTTATTGAAAGACATTCTTCGTTCAAGCTTAAAGACTATTGCACTGAAATATTCACTTCTGGCAGAAATAAACGTGTATATACAACAAAGGAATTTGGTTATCCATTTCTAAGCAATTCAGACGTAGTTGCAGCAGCCCCTCTAGCGTCATGTAAATACAGTTCTAAAAAATACGGTTTTGATGAGAAAGCTATTCTTAGAAAGGGAATGATTCTTACAGGAAGAGTTGGCGCGATAGGTCAAACCGCTTTTGTTCCAGGGTATTTAGAGGCATATAATGCAATGGGATCTGATAATATCATACGTATCTGTGTTAAGCCTGAAGAACGTAATGGATTCATTTATGCTTATCTTGCATCAAAGATAGGCAACTTATCGTTTTGGAAGCACGCTACAGGAGGCGTACAGCCATTTATAACGGATGCAATGGTTGGAGAATTACCAATACCAGATTTCCCTGAAGCTTTCCAAAAGGAAGTTGATGATTTGATTCAAGAATCAGCTCGCCTAAGAGAAGAAGCAACAGAAGCACTTGAAGATGCATCGAAATTATTAAAACATTACGCTTCGTTATCAGATTTAACAGAAGCAGATTATGATTATTATGGTCCTCGTTCATATGAACGGCAAGTTTCATGTTTTGTAAAGAGTCGTAAGGATATTGATTCTACAACAATAAACGCATTTAATCATTCTGAAAGAATAAAAAATACAAAGGATAAGATTACATGTCTCACAAGACCATTAAAAGATTTAATTATTAATGGTGATGTATTCTCCACAGGTTCGTTTCCTAGGATAGAAGTAAAAGAAGATAAAGGCATCATGCTTATCAACCAGTCTGACATATTTGATACAATTATCAGAGGAAAGCACATTTCTAAACGCAATGTAAAGTTATCGAATCTTGTAGAATATGGAGAGGTATTAATTGCTGGCGTAGGTACATTAGGAGAAAATGAAACTTTCTGCAGGTGCATATATGCTAATGAAGATTTGGTTAATCAACTTGTATCTGGTGAATTTATCAGAATGAAAACTATAGAAGAAATACCTTCGGGTTATCTTTATACATGGCTATCATCTGATTATGGATTTAGATTCATAAGAAATCTTCAAACAGGTACGAAATTATGTCGTCCTATTCCTCGATTACTTTTAGAAATACCTGTGCCTATTATAGAGTCTAATAAGATGAAAGAAATTCATGATATAGTAACCGATGCTCATACCAAAAGATACAAAGCAAATTGCTTAGTTAAACAGGCTATAGGAATGATTGAGAATGAAATTGAACATTGGAATAAGTAATTTAATGTAGATAAAGCCGTATATGGATAAAGTTCTAAGTACTATATATCTCAAAGTGAAATCAGAGACGCAAACTCTGACAAAGAGTGCTATTGCTCAAATTTTAGTTAAGATTATATACTCAAGTGAAAAACGAATGTCACTTAAGGATATAATAGCTTCATATAAGGCATTTACAAACCGTAAATGTGTAGATGAGCAAATAATCACAGAGCTTATTGAAAACCTTTGTAAAAACTCTGAGATACAAATTAGTTCAAAGAACGAGTATTATTTATCACCTTCAAGACGAAAACAGATATGCAAATGTTGTGAGGATTCTGCTAATCGGACTAACGCAATTCTTGCACGATATTTCTTTGAAGTACACACAGAAAAAGAAGTAATAAGACAATGGTTTCAAGATGTAACGCTTCACTTCTTTCAGTTCTTTTCTGACGAATGGATTTCAGACTTATTGAAAACCAAAGATGCTGTAATTCATAGTAAGGACAGCATAAAAGATATGGTTGAAAGAAGAACAAGAAATATTAAGGGTGTTGACAAAAAAGATTATGAAATTCTTCCTAAACTATTCTTTAAGTT
>ERZ860076.808-NODE-808-length-18008-cov-1.928424_pt1 | contig 18008 bp, 17 predicted proteins | sample MGYA00509982_ERZ860076 | MGnify/ENA primary metagenome ERZ860076 (study PRJEB30046, sample SAMN00715193) | human gut metagenome | study: EMG produced TPA metagenomics assembly of the A metagenome-wide association study of gut microbiota in type 2... | reverse complement strand
ATATTATGAGGAGCTACTCCTACTTCCGCCATTGCTTTGTGCAAACAGTTCAATACGGCATGGTCTCCACAACCCGGACACCAGCGAACATACTGGTCGCTCTTATAATCTTTCGGTTCGAATTTTATATCTGTCATTTTTTAAGCCTCCAATATTTTAGTGAATTCCTCAACTAATCTCGCAACGACAAAAGGTTGTCCCTTTACACGATTGAAGCGATACGGGTTAAATCCGGGAACCTTTCCCCGTAAATAGTTAGCGAACTGACCGTTATTTTGCTCAGCCACCACCACTTTCTTATACTTAGAAAGAACCTCAGCCGTATTCTTAGGCAGCGGGTTGATAAACTTGAAGTGAGCGAAAGCCACCTTCTTGCCATTCTCTTGCATCGTCTCCATCGTCTCGTAAAGGTGTCCGTAGGTTCCACCCCAACCAACGATCAATAAATCAGCGTCCTCATCTCCGATCACTTCCAGTTCGGGGATATAGTCGGCGATCTTATCGATCTTAGCCTGACGGGTCGTCACCATCTTCTGGTGGTTAGCCGGATCGGTAGAGATCGCACTCGTCTCGTAGTCTTTCTCCAGACCGCCCAGACGATGAGCGAAACCTTCCGTTCCCGGAATCGCCCAGTAACGAACCAAGCTTTCCTTGTTACGACGATACGCCTTCCAGACTTTCTCGTCTTGATAATTAGCTACGTAATTCGGCTTAATCTCCGGATATTTATCCATTTCCGGAATTCTCCAAGCGGAAGAACCGTTAGCGATAAAGGCATCGGTCAACAAGATAACCGGAGTCATATGCTCCACGGCCAACTTACCCGCCCAAAATGCGGCATCAAAACAATCAGTCGGCGTAGAGGCCGCTATTACCACGGCAGGGCTCTCACCATTACGGCCATACAGAGCCTGCATCAAGTCCGTTTGCTCGCTCTTCGTCGGCAAGCCCGTAGAAGGACCGCCACGCTGAACATCGATAATCACCAAAGGCAACTCGGCGATTACAGCCAAACCGATCGCCTCGCTCTTCAAGGCAAGACCCGGTCCGGAAGTAGATGTAGCCGCCAAGCAACCGGCGAAACTAGCTCCGATAGAAGTACAGATACCGGCGATCTCATCCTCGGCCTGAACCGTGATAACGCCTAAATCCTTACGTTTAGATAATTCATGTAAAATATCAGTAGCCGGAGTGATCGGGTAACTACCCAAGAACAACTGCAAACCAGCCTTCTCGGCAGCGGCTATCAAACCATAGGAAGTAGCCTTATTACCATTCACGTCCGTATAGAATCCAGGCTCGGCTTTCTTACTCTCGATACGATACGTAGAAACTGAGGCATGGATGTTATTACCATAATTATAACCGTCCGTCAAAGCCTTGATATTAGCTTGGGCGATAACCGGTTTCTTAGCGAACTTATTCTGCAACATGTGCATAGCCTCCTCCAGCGGACGCTCGAACAACCAGCAAACAAGTCCTAAGGCGAACATATTCTTACAGCGAAGAGCCGATTTATTGTCCAAGCCAAACTCAACCAATCCGTCTTTTACCATCGTAGAGATCGGAGCGGCAACAACCTGCACGCCAGTCAATCCCAGCTCAGTAAACGGATCATCGGTCGTAAACAAGGCCTTATCCAAATCACTTTTCTTGAAAGAGTCCGTGTCGATTAAAACAATCGCATTGGGTTTTAGGTGTTTTACGTTCACCTTCAGCGCGGCGGGATTCATGGCCACCAATACGTCGGCCTTATCACCGGGTGTGAAGATCTTGCGCGATCCCAAGTGCACTTGGAATCCAGATACACCACTTAGTGTTCCTTGTGGAGCACGTACTTCTGCCGGATAGTCTGGGAATGTAGAAATCTCGTTCCCGAAAACCGCGGACAGGTTTGAAAAGATTGTACCGGTTAACTGCATACCATCTCCCGAGTCTCCCGAGAAACGAATTACAACCTTCTCCAGCGTCTTAACTTTTGTCTGTTCTGCCATAATATACTTTATTAGCTTTATCGCTTATTGGTATTTAGATCGTCCGCAAAGTAAAGCATAAACTTTGCGAGTTCAAAACTTTTCCGCATCAAAAAGCAGAGAGGTATAGATCAAGATTATTAGATGATAGATTAAAATGGTTAGACACATAACTATTCACTGTCTTCCCATAATACATATATACTCCCGCCCTAAAGCCCTTATCCGATTTGATCATTCCTTGCACGGAACCGGCGTCGCCCAACGACAATAATAAAGGTACGAATATATTACTATAAGCCATCGAGGTAGTACGAGCCACCCGGTTGCTGATATTCAGTTTACAATAATGTAATACCCCATATTGCTCGAACACCGCAGGATCTTCCCTCGACAAGCAGCAAGTCGTCTCAAAGCAACCGCCTTGGCTTACCCTCAGATCGATCACCAAAGCTCCCTTTTTCATCGTACGCACCAAGTCCGTAGCGATAATATAGCGATGTCTCGTATTAATATAACGCATCGCCCCGATCACCACGTCAGCGCTACGAAACGCATTATGCAGCACATTCGGATGGAACGTGGAAGTAAAAAGCCCTTGCCCCAAGACCTGTTGTATTATACGCAATTTATTGATATCATCATCGAATACTTTCACGGATGCTCCCAAGGCCAACGCGGCACGCGCGGCCACGGTCCCGGCGTTTCCGGCCCCGATAATCACCACTTCTGTAGGGGATACGCCCGGGATACCGCCTAATAAGATCCCTTTACCTCCTTGGGTATTGCTCAACAGCTCGGAAGCGATCGTTATGGAAGCCGCCCCCTCGATCTCGGAAGTGACATTCAGCACCGGGAAACGATTATATTCATCCGCCATCAACTCATAAGAGATAGCGGTAATCCGTTTCGCCATCATCAACTCGAAAGCCTCTTGAGCGAATAAATTAAACTGCACCAATGAGAAAACGGTCGTGCGAGGTCTCATAAGTGCGATTTCCACCGGCAACGGAGGCAATATCTTCAAGATCAGATCCGCTTGGAAAACTTCTGCGGGCGTATCGACGATCTCCGCCCCCGCCTCCGAGAAATGATTATCGGAATAGTTGATACCTAATCCGGCGCCACTTTCCACCAGCACCCGGTGACCGCAATCGGTCAGCATATCCACCGCCTCCGGAGTTAACGGCAAACGTTTTTCCGCCTCGCATCGTTCACGAGGAATACCGATGAGCAAACGGTTATTCACCTTGCTGATCTCTTTCAATAATTCCTGCGGGATATAGGCCCCCTGTGCCTGCCGGCCGTCGTTCGCTTCCATATGCTATAGGATTTTCATTAACGCGTTCGATATGTCATGTACATCAGATTCTGTTAACATCTTCTCGGCATCAAACGTTATGGACGCCTTCGTATAAAACGGATTCCTTTTCTCCAGACTCTCGGCGATAAACGCCCTCAGTTCCTCCCCGGAACGTCCTTTCAACACCGGACGGGTATGTTTGCACAACTCCAGACGCTTCGCCAGCTCCTCGACTGACACCTTCAAGTAAACCGTCGTGCCAGAAGCGTTCATAAACTCCATGTTATCGAAAAAGCAAGGAGCGCCTCCTCCCGTGGAGATCAGCACGTCCTCAAACTCAGCGACCTCGTGAAGCATATTCCGTTCTATCTCTCGGAAAGCCTCCTCCCCTCTCTCGGCGAATATCTGCGAAACGGCCTTATGATAACGCCCTTCGATATAGTAATCAAGATCTATGAACGAAAGACCGGCGAGCTTGGCAAGCTCTTTTCCCACCGTTGTCTTGCCCGCTCCCATATATCCGACCAAAAAAACACGTTTCATACGTTATTATAATAGTTTTCGCAAATGTAAACTTTTTCCGGGAACTCCATCTTCTTTATTCCTAAGAATCAATAAAAAAATCATAGGCCAATGGCTTTTACTGTCTGGGTCGCACGATCCACTACCAATAAAGTATGACGAGCACCGGCTATTTTCTCGGGATAGACCATCGAATCTGTAAAGTCCTGCAATAATTTTCCGTTCTTAGGGCTGATCTCCCATAGCTCCGACCGTTTATCATCGACACGAAGCGTAACAAACAAACGATCCCCTACAAACGCTATCGACTGGGGAGACTTTTCAAATCCCAATGTCACCAGATACGGCGCAAAGCCCGTGTCCCCTGCCCGAATGTCCGCAGGATCGAATAAATAGATTATATTTTTATTCTGGGCCGTCACATATAAAAAGCCATCATTTCGTGCCGCTACCGCATAAGTACCCATTGCCTCTTGTAAATTTACGCTACGGCTATATATAGGTACCCGAGCAGCGGAACCGGGCTGTACATCTTGCTCCAAGACAACTACCAGTTTCCGTTTATCCCGGATAAAGACAGCCCCTTGACTAGCCGTCACATCAAACGCATGAACGGTCTGATAACCACCCTCACCCCAAGTACCCGTACCGATACAAGTAATGAACTCATACGTTTCCGCATCAAACACATCCGTACGGCTTCCCGTATTCGTGACATATATTTTCCCATACGAGCGAGTCACGCCGTTTGGCTCCCCCGCAAAGGTCTCTTTCTTATCTCCGTTCATCCACTCAACCATACTTTTCACATGACGCACATTACCGGAAGATACATCAAAGACCTCCAAACTATAATGTCCCGGAGCGTCATTTGCTACATATAGCGTATTCCCATAAAGATGGACCGCTTTCGGATGAAAAGTTTCCACAGTGGCACCGGGAATATCCAAGACAGAAAGTGTAAATGAGAGAGGAGAACCCTCATCACCAGCCCTATCCGTCTCCATCGGAGCAAGCCCAAGCCCGCCATCTATGGCATCCAATTCCGGATCATCGATAATGTATTTCGAGGAAGTATACACGTTTTTATTCTCTACCAGATTCTTATTCCTCCGGGTATGCAAGAAACGGCGGGAATAAACCGGTAAATTCTTGCTCACGGAAAGCTGTGAGTAAACCTTCATACAAATTGTAGGGAAACCGCCTTCCGCCGGATAGTACGTCATATTCCCACTATGCCCATACCCCAAGCAGTGTGCCAGCTCATGATACGGCGTGTCAGAACCATTGGCATCGTCGGCATAATGGGTCAGATAGACATATTCACCTAGCCCAAAGGTATTTCCTCCACCCAGACCGACAACATTCACCACGCGTCCATAACACAACCCGCCATGATTCGTGATCTGTTTCTTCAACACATCTATATCCACGATTTGCTCGTTATTTATCAGCTTGCCACGCCACTTCTCCAGTTCCTCATCAAAAAGCGAGGAAGAAAACATCGCGGCCATATTCAAGGAAAGGGCAACCGCCTCACGAGCCAGATGTGGCCTAAAGTTGCCCCAGTTCGAACCGGAATATTTACCAAACCAAATATCCCACTTAGGTTTCACGTTTATCATTCCTTGATAGACCGGATCTCCACATTCAACCCGCAAACTTATATTCTCGGCCACGATATCCGGATGGGCATCTATGGTAACCTCCTCGCCGGAACGTGTATAATAAACCTTCGCCCGTTCTAGAAAAGGCAACTTCATTTTAAACTCCTGAAAAGGTAAAACCGTAGTAAACTCCGCAAACCGTACCTCATCCTCATAACCCTCAACCGTAGCCCAGACAATCACATTATGGATAGCTCTAGGAGAATAGAAACGAAGCATCAACTCCTTCTGCCCGGTAACTGACACCTGCAAAGGCTCATTCACCTTGAATTTTCGCTTTGACGAATCGAAAAGAACCTCGTCCGGTTCCTCATCCTGAAGGATGTAAGAAGTATTCGACGAATCATAATCCTCCTCCGCCATCCGTATCAAACCATATTTACTCGTTCCTCCACTATTACCCACATCATCTTCATCCGAACATCCGAGAACAAGAAAGCCTCCCATTACAAACAGAATGACACGAATGATCGTGTATCTCAACATTTCATTCATAAATAATCTCTTACCAGTTTTGGACGCAAAAATAGTATTTTTATTTAACTCGCATAAAAGTCACCGTTTTTATGTAATTTTGCCCCGTAGACAGATGTAGATTCGATGATGAAATTTATAGATAAGTTCAATACAATCATCCATAAGCCATTTTTCAGCAAATATAGTACCTTAATGGGGCTATGGGCATTGCTGGGGGTTATCGCATGGATTACCAAGTATTTCCCCGGGAAATATAACAACTTCTCCATCTTCAGGCAATCCTTTTGGCATACGTTGAATGAGTTACCGCTCTATGCCGCCTATCCGGAAGAATACAACGATATTTTTCACTACGGGCCGGTATTTAGCTTGGTAGTGGCTCCGTTCGCCATTACACCGTTATGGTTAGGACTGCTTACTTGGTCAGTGGCACAGAGCCTTTTCTTATTCTGGGCGATCAAGATGCTGCCGGGGATCAAGCGGGAACGTATCTTTATCTATTGGTTCTGTGCCCACGAGTTGCTTACCTCGCTTTTCATGTCGCAATTTAATATCAGTATCGCCGCTATCATTGTCCTCGCCTACGCATTGATAGAGAAAGAGAAAGACGTATGGGCCGCTTTCGTGATCATGTTGGGTACCTTTACTAAATTGTATGGGATCACGGGATTGGCGTTCTTCTTTTTCTCTCGCCATAAGATGAAGTTCAGCCTATCTTGCGTAGGATGGGCGGTCGTCATGGTCGTAGCCCCGATGATATTGTCCGGGCCGGATTATATAATGTCCCAATATACCGGTTGGTTCGAGGACTTATCCGGAAAAAATTCGGAGAACTTATTCGCGCTCATGCAGAACATTTCCTTCTTGGGAATGGTTCGTAAGATATCGGGATCGGTCAGTTACTCGGACATTTATCTGATAATAGGGGGATTAATAGTATTCGGCCTGCCTTATCTACGCATCAGTCAATATAAATATGAGGCTTTCCGGAAAACGTTATTGGCCTCGGTGTTGATGTTTGTCGTACTGTTCAGCACGGGTAGCGAGTCCAGTACCTATATCATAGCGTTTATCGGAGTCGCTATTTGGTATACGGCTGTACCGTGGAAACGTTCGACATTGGATATTGTCTTGATGGTCTTCGCCTTTATATTGACCAGCATGTCTCCGTCCGATCTTTTCCCGAAATACATACGAGTGCATTATGTATACCCGTATGCGTTAAAAGCGTTGCCTTGTATGCTGATCTGGCTAAAGCTGACATTTGAGATGTGTACGAGGAGTTATAATCCGGTAAAGGTATAAATGGAATGAACGCACGAGCAGACATAGATTTGGTATTACCTTGTTACAACCCGCCTTCGGGCTGGGAGGAACGAGTAGCCACCCATTTCCGCGAAGTGGAGCGATTATTCAGCCCGGTACGTTTCCACCTTTTTATTGGGGATACGAGCCGGAAACGATTGACCGCCTCCGGCAATTGATACCGAATGTCTGCGTCGTAGACTATAAGCCCAACAGGGGAAAAGGATATGCCTTGCGAGAGGCAGTAAAGCGATGTACCTCTCCCTACATTATTTATACGGACTACGATTTCCCTTATACAAACGACTCGTTCGGCAGGATGGTCGAGACGTTGCTAGGAGGAGCGGACGTGGTCGTGGCTACCCGTAGCAAAAGTTATCAGGAGAATTTGCCTCCTTTCCGAAAAGTGCTATCCAAGCTATCCCATATATGTAACACATGGATTTTGAGGATCAAGATCAAGGATACGCAAGGAGGTATGAAAGGATTCAGTCAAGCGGGACAAGCGATATTCCTGACCACCCGTATCAATAGCTTCCTGTTCGATACAGAATTTATCTATAAGGCAAGTCGCCGGAAAGAGATAAACTTACGGACGATCAATGCGAACATCAAAGAAGGACTAGCGGTATCCGATATGGGATTCAAGGTCCTGCGGCGGGAAGCGTTGAACTTCTTATCCATCTTATTTCATAGAGATTAATTAACATTCATGATATTACTTAGTTTTGATATCGAGGAGTTTGACGCTCCATTGGAACACGGCGTGGAATTGCCGTTCGAGGAACAAATGCGTACTTCCGTGGAAGGAACCCGGAAGATATTGGCATGTCTGGCCCGTCACCGGGTAAAAGCGACTTTCTTTTGCACGGCGAACTTCGCCCTTCATGCGAAGGATTTGATCTTGGACATCCAAAAGGGTGGACATGAGATCGCTTCGCATGGTTTTTATCACTCGTCGTTCGAGACCGCCGATCTACGCAAGTCCAAAGAGGCGTTGGAGGAACTGACCGGACAACCGGTGAACGGTTTCCGTATGGCCCGCATGATGCCCGTCGAAGAAGAAGAGATCCATAAGGCCGGTTACTTATACAACTCGTCCTTGAACCCGACTTGTATTCCCGGCCGTTATAACCATCTGGGGCAACCCCGCACCTATTTCATGAAAGATGGCGTATTGCAACTGCCCGCCTCGGTGACCCCGATCGTCCGTTTCCCCTTGTTTTGGCTGGCTTACCATAACCTTCCGGCCACCTTGTACCGTAAGTTAGCGCTTTGGACTTGGAAAGAGGACGGTTATTTCCTGACCTATTTCCATCCGTGGGAGTTTACCTCCTTGAGCGACCGGAAAGAGCTAAAGTTGCCGTTTATCATGACCAACCATTCCGGTTGCGGCATGGAAAGAAGGCTGGACGCCTTGATCCGTTTCTTCAAGGATAAAAGAGCGCCGTTCGGTACCTATACGCAATTCTCACAAGAAATCTTGAGTAAGAGTCATGGCCAAGAATAAGTTTTATGTCGTATGGAAAGGGTTGAACCCGGGAATCTATGATAACTGGGCAGAATGCAAGGCACAGGTAGACGGACAAGAGGGAGCCAAATATAAATCCTTCGAGACCCGGGAGGAAGCCGCCAAAGCCTTCGAGGCCGGCTATACCCATTACCTAAAGACCGCCTCTTCCCCGAAAGCCGTGGCCCGTCTCGCGCCGGAAGCCCCGATCGGGAACCCCATCAATGAGAGTCTTGCCGTAGACGCCGCCTGTAGCGGTAATCCCGGGGATATGGAGTACAGAGGCGTTTATACCGCTACCGGACAAGAGATCTTCCATATCGGCCCGCTGAAGGAGGGCACGAACAATGTCGGGGAATTCCTCGCCTTAGTACATGGCCTCGCCTTGCTACAGCAAAAGGGAAGCGACCTGCCGATCTATTCGGATAGCCGCAACGCCATCAGCTGGGTCAAGAAAAAGAAATGCAAAACCTTATTAGCACGTAAACCGATCAACGAACCTATCTTCGACCTCATCGAGCGGGCCGAAAAATGGCTGAACACCCATACCTATACCACCCAGATCCTCAAATGGGAAACATCCGTATGGGGGGAGATCCCGGCGGATTTCGGAAGGAAATGAGGTAAAGGTAATTAAAATTATATCGTATATTTGCCCCATATATCGAATTCAAGCCTATGAAGATCGCTTTCGACGCAAAACGGATTACGCATAACGCTACCGGACTGGGTAATTATAGCCGGTTCGTCGTGAATAGCCTGTCCGCTTCTTTCCCGGAGCATACCTATCAACTCTATACGCCGGGCAAAGGCAAAGAGGCGTTGCGGAAACGGATCGAGGAGCGTCCGAATGTATCATTCCATTATCCGGAGGGCAGGTTCGATAAGCTATTTCCCTCTTTATGGCGTACCTCGGGCCTGACGGCTACGCTTCGAAAAGAGTGCGTCGATCTGTTCCATGGCTTGAGCAACGAGATTCCGATGAACCTAAAACAGAACGGAATCCCGGCGGTCGTAACGATACATGACTTGATCTTCTTGCGTTACCCGCAGCTCTATAAACCGATCGATCGTTCCATCTATACCTACAAATTCAAGCAAGCTTGTTTACGATCGGACAAGATCATAGCGATCAGCAGGCAGACGATGCGAGACATCCGGGACTTCTTCCACATTCCGGAAAGCAAGATCGAGGTTGTTTACCAAGGTTGTGACCCGATATTCGGCCAAGCGGTTCAAGAAGACGTGAAATCGTCCGTACGCGAGAAATATCAGATAAACGGGCCTTATATATTATATGTAGGGAGCATCGAGGAACGGAAGAATTTATTGCTTCTGGTAAAAGCCCTGAAAGAGCTGAAAGAAGATATCTCCGTGATCGCTATCGGTAAGCATACGCCTTATACGGACACGGTAGAGACCTATATCCGGGAAAACAACCTGTCCGGTCGTGTCCGTATCTTGACTCATATACCTTTTAACGAATTAGCCGCTTTCTATCAGATGGCGACCTTATTTGTCTATCCCTCGTTTTTCGAAGGATTCGGTATCCCGATCTTAGAAGCCCAGCTTGCCGGTATTCCAGTGATAGCGGCTACCGGTTCTTGTCTGGAAGAGGCGGGCGGATCGTCCGCTCTATATACCGATCCGAGAAATGAGCAAGAGCTGCGCAGCTTGATAGAGTCCGTATTGAACGAGCCGAAGCTGGCCGAATCCATGCGTTCCGGCGGACGAGAGAATATACGGCGATTCATGCCCGACGTATTAGCGGCTCATTTCATGCGAGTATACGAGAATATCTCACGATCTTAGCAAATCCATTTTATCCATACACAATGAATATACTTTTAGTCTATAAAGAAGCCGATATAGCGACCTACAAAATGCTGGAAGGATTGTCCAAGCTTGAGGACTTCAACATCTATATCGCTTCTCCCCAATCGTATACCGACAAAAAGATCTATGGGAATTGTACACCCTTGGATCTGCCGGTCATTACCTCGAAGTTCAACTGGAACGTTATTCGTGCCCTGCGCAAAATCATCAAGACTTATCGGATCGACCTTATCTACTCACCGAGTAGTTCCGGTTTATCAAACGCTCTATTCGCCTCCATAGGCACACGGGCGAAGAATATCGCATACCGAGGTACGCAGGCTAAATTGAAGCGGTTCGATCCGACCTATTATCTAGGCATATTAAATCCCGCCGTGGAGCATGTCGTATGCGAGACCAAAGATATCGAGGAATATCTCTCCCGATTCATCGCACGAAAAAGACTAACGACCAGCACAAAGCCATTTGATATCGATTGGATCAAGGAGGCAGTCCGTACGCCCAAACAAGCAGACGATATTCCGGACGACGCCTTTCGTTGCATCTATATCGGAGCGACGAAGAACAGGCCGTTCAAAGGCTTAACCGATTTGATTGATGCGTTTATCTTATTGGATGATCCACGGGTACATCTTACAATCGTGGGAGAATATGGGGAAAATGATTTCCAATTAGCCCAACAGTCGAAGGTAAGCGCACAAATTCATTTTCTGGGACAGCGTTCCGACGCCATCTCTTTTCTGGTCACGTCCCAGTTGTTTATACTTCCCTCGCACCGGGATGCCTCCCCAAGAGTCGTGCGAGAGGCTATGGCTTGTTCAGTACCTTGTATCGTAACAGACATACCGGGAGCAAGAGACTTAATCATAGACGGAGTCACCGGATTGTTAGTGCCGCCTTCTTCTCCTCAAAAAATGGCGGCGTCTATCCGCTCGCTTATCGATAACCCGGAGCGATTGGAAGCGTTCGCCAAGGCCTCACGTGAGCATATCATCCAAGATTTCAGCGTAAAGGCTTATACAGACGGCTTCGCCACGTTATTCAGGTCGATCAAGAAAGCATAGATTATTTACAGATTCAGAAACAACGGATATAAGCTAATGAATAGCTATCATAAAGATGGTCCTTCATTCCATGTTTATATTGGAAGGACAGGATATTTTTCTTAAGCTCATAATTTAGCTTTGTCCGTAGAATCATCGGCTTATCTCCATTATCCCGATATCCCCGGAAACCGGCATAATTACAATCCAACGAGACCCCCCGATAGGTTCCTAACACACCTGCCCCATAACAGAAAGCGTCGTTCTGACGATTAACGACATCGTTCGTCATCCAACAATAAAAACCCGCTAAAGCTTGTACACGGATCGAAGCGTTTACATCTTTCCGCTTCCACAACGTACGTCCCAGATTGGCGTCGAACCAATAAGAGGCCGCATCCGTATAACGAGCGTCGCACAAGCGTCCGCCACTGTTTTCAGGTTGGCGCTTACCACGATATCCATCCACTTCTCGCTCCGGAGAGCTTGGAAATAAAAATTAAAGATCACGTCGCCCCGGCAAACAATCGGGGATTTCAGTTCTACCGCATAACGCTCATCCCGCACTTCCGGCGACATCTCATACCATTCTTGGAATACCCAACTGACATTCACTCCTACACGCCCCTTTACGACAGGAATGTACAAACGGGTAAAGATATCTTTTGTCTGATCGCCTCGCGTCTTATGATATTCCCCCCGAAGCTCCACTTCCCAACGGCTGGACAGGCTTCCTCCCACCAACTCGGGAATCGGAAAGGCATTTGGCCCGAAATAACGGGGCGAGTAAGTCAGATACTCTACCTTTTCCCACCATTCTAACGCCTTAACCGGAGATACATAGGCCAAAAGACAACTAACAACTAAACAGAACCGGAGTATTTGTATTTTCATAAAAGTCTATAATTCAAATTCAATCTCATGCTTCAACGCATATTTCTTCCAGAAACGATTTCGATAGTATAATATCCAACGAAGGCATTCCGCTTTATCAAAATGCCGGCTCTCGGCATAGGTCTCAGCCATTAAATGAAAAGCGGCTTCCCGTCCCCACAAGCGGGAGAAATTCGCGCATCCTCGTTTTAGCGAGACAGGCCCGAAATACATCCGGTTTATATCGATCAAGGAAAACCTAACCCCTTCCTCCGTACGATCGTACAATACATTTCCGGGAGAGAAATCGGCATGATAGACCTCCGCCTCATGCAACTCTGCCATATAAGTGCCTAACGCACGAAAAATATCCTCGTTCCCCTCTACCGGACGCTGTCCGACTTTATACAATGTCTTATAGCTGGATTGCAGACTGATAAAATAACTATATCCCAAAAACCCTTTCTTCCTAAAAAGGATATAAGCGATCGGGGCAGGAGTTTCAAACCCCTTGGCGACTAAACGCAGAGCGTACTCATAGGCTCGCACAGCCTTAGGCTGACGGAAAAAACGATAAATAACACGGTTTATCAAGAAGGGGACTCTATATCGCTTGACATTCAGTTCCACACCATCTACCTCAAAAACCTTGATCTCATTCCTCGCCTTATAAATCGTTTTTCCCTCTTCTGAAAATATACGAGGTACACGCCTTACAAAATCCTCGAATCGCCCGTACGCCGGGTTAATGACCTCCTTCATCCGAAACCGTTTCATTTAAAGAGGTTAATACCTTGTTTATGATTAGATCCGGATTGAGCTGTCTCATACACGCCCAATCCTTCCGCAGGCAGGGCTTTTGGCCGAATACGGAACAAGGACGACAAGGTAAGTCCAACTGGATACAATCTTCCGGATCCTGATGATATCCGTAAAATCCGGCATAGGGATGGGTAGCGCCCCAAACGGAAAGCACCCGTGTACCGACCAAGGAAGCGAAATGCATATTGGCGGAATCCATGCAAATCAACAGATCCAACCGGCTGATCAAGGCCAGTTCCTGATCCAAGGAATACTTGCCCGCCACGCTTTTTACCCGGGGATACTCAAAAGCCCATTGATCCAAGAGCGCCTCCTCGTAGCCACGACCACCGAACAGGAAGATGGTAAAATCCTCTCGATCGGAAAGCTCGGCCATGACCAGCTCCATCTCCCCGGTCGGATAAATCTTTCCCCGGTGCTTGGCGAAGGGGGCGATACCGATCCATTTGCCCGTCTTCGTTCCCGCAAGGGGTTCCAAGGCGGATAAATCAGGGGTCGAGGTCTCATAAAGCGAGGTGAACGATTCCGTATAATGAAGTCCAGCGTTACGGAACACATCCGCATAACGTTCGATCACCGGGCGAAGTTGTTTAAATCGTTTATGCTTCGCGTCGGTCAACCGGGCACGATCTTTCCGGGCCTTATCCACGACAAACACCCGTCTGCCGTTCAAGCGGAACAGCGTACGGATAATCATGGTTCGCAACACATCGTGCAAATCCAGCACCATATCGAAATCGTATTTCACCAAGGCAGAGGCAAAACGAAGCAATCCCGCCAACGTTTTCTCCGTGCTCTTCGTATTGATACCGATCACGTTCACGTTCTTCGGGCGGTTGATAAAAACCGGGATCAAGAACGCTTGCGTCAACACGGTAAACGAGTCCGTAGGATTCGCCTTGGCTGCGGAATAGATAACGGGAACGGTCATCGCCACATCCCCAATAGCCGAAAGTCGTATTACTAATATATTTGCCATTATTTCTTACCGTACAACACAGGATTCAAGGCCGGGTCGTTGTACATCTTCATTTGCTTGTAGACCTTCATGTATTTCTTACCGTCACGGATATCGGATAGCAATTGATCCAAAGCCATCGACAAATCCTTCTTCTGCTCCATCAGCACCGCCAGTTTCTGCTCACAACGAGCCTTATGCTCGGCAGTAGCATCCGGACGGTTTGCCTCCTCACGCATATGATAGATCTTTAGCGTAAGGATAGAGAGACGATCGATCGCCCAAGCCGGGCTTTCCGTATTGATCGTAGCGTCCGGCAAGACTTTCACGTTCTTGTATTTATCCAGAAAGAAACTATCGATCAACTCTACCAAATCCGTACGATCTTGATTCGACTTGTCGATGCGGCGTTTGATAGCCAGCGCTTCCACCGGGTCGATCTCCGGATTCCGGATAATGTCCTCCAAATGCCATTGTACGGCATCGATCCAGTTCTTAAGATAAAGATAAAACTCGATGCTCTTTACCGCATAGGGATTATGCACTGTAGCATCTACATTGTCAGTTACATGATAAGCCTCCGTAGCTTGCTCAAAAATGCGGAAACATTGTTCGCTGAAGTTCATATATGATTCATTTTCTTTCTGTGAATACTTTGTGGGACAAAGATAATGCTTACAGATCAGAAACCCAATTCTACCGGATAAATTCTATCCTCTTAGCATATATCCTTTCTTCGGCAAGGATACGATGCTGGTAGACGGATCGTTATGAAGCGCTTTACGGAGATAGGTGACCTGCACATTCAAGGCCAGGGAGTTGGCGTATGAGCTAGTTCCCCAGACGGTTTCCAACAGAAGGTCACGATCCACCGCCAGATTCAGGTTTGTCGCCAGGATTCGCAGAAGATCCGCTTGGCGGGAAGTGATCAATACCTTGTTATTGCCGGTACGGATCTCGTTCGTGGTATAGTTGAAGGTCGTATTTCCGAAATGGAAGCTCTCCTCCAGCACGCTTTCATGGACACCGATCTCAAAACGGTCCTTGATACGGGCGATCAGCTCTTCCGGATAGAAGGGTTTCGCCAAGTAATCGTTTCCGCGCAAGCTAAAACCTTTCAAACGGTCGTTCTTATCGGAACGGTCGGAAAGGAAAAAGATCAAGACATGACGATCTTGCTCACGGATCTTTTCCGCTACCTCGAAACCGTTTAGGCCGGGCATGTTGATATCCAGCAAGACCAGATCCGGTTTCACAACCGGGAATTGCTCCAAAGCCATGGTACCATTGCCAGTATAAGTCACCTCATACCCCTCCCGTTCCAAGAATCGCTTCAAGACGAGGGAATACTTAAGGTCATCGTCAGCGAAAAGTATTTTCAATGTCGATTTCATAAGGCTGTAGTCGGTAGATTTATAGTAATTCGAGTGCCTTCACCTAATTCACTTCGCAGGGATACAGAGCCATGATGCGCCTCTATTATTTGGCGAACGTAGCTCAATCCCAACCCAATACCCGGAATTTGCTTATCCGGCAGATGAGACGAACGGTAAAATTTATCGAACACCTTTCGCCGCTCATCCGGAGCGATACCGAAGCCATTATCCGAAACGGTCAATTCGACCCCTTGCTGATTCCAAAGCACTACGATATCGATATTCACTTCCTCTCCCGAATATTTGATAGCGTTCTCTATCAAGTTAGACAAGACATTCGCCACATGTACCGGATCAGCTGTCAGATCCGGCATATCCGGGGGAAAGGCCGTCGAGAAAGAGACTTTTTTCCCGGCAGGGATATTGGTTAGGCGTACCACCTTCTCCACCAACTCACGGAGATTAAAAGCGGAAGGTCTCAAGAGCGTCTCCCGCTCGTCCGCACAAACCATATCTTTCAATTTTCCCAGATAGGCGGAAAGATTATCCAACTCGAACATGGAGTCTTGAAGGACCCGTTCCGTCGTGGCCTCATCCATCCGCATCTCCCGGTCATTCAAGAAAGAGACGAATACCTTCAAGGTTTGTACCGGTCGCCTCAGCTCATGGATCATCGTATGCACGAACCCCTCACGCAACTCGTTCAAGCGCATTTGCTCCCAGATCGTACGGATCTGGAAACCCAAACAAGCCAGCAATAACAAGATAAGGAAAATACTTAGGAAAAGCTGCCATCCCATCCGGCCCAATAACGGATTCATGGGAAGATCCACATCCACCCACACCGCCTTTCGCTCGATCGGGGCGAACACATAGCATATCGAGATAGAGGTTGAAAACAGGTTTTTCGATAATGGTAACCATAAGGCCGATGACTGTCCGGACAATGTATCGCTCGCTACGAACGGACGTACCCGATAATCCAGACCGGGCAGACCGGCAGACAAGATGGAGTCCAAACGCTCCGCAGAGAAAGGCACAAAGAACTCCACGACCGAACGATCTACCCCAACCAATAAGCTATCTTCCGGCATATTCGGGTCCAGATGAAGCCGAAAACTATGGATCTTTGTCGTATCCTTGGGATAAAGCTGGAAACCGAACGAGTTTTTCAACCCATTTAACACGCTATCACCAGACTGGTATTTCGACTGGCGTTCTATGATATAAGTACCTTTCGTCATCTCCGCCTCTTCCTTCCGTATACGAAATTCCTCCTGCCCGGCATGAAATACCTCACCGGCGATCTCATCCGCATAAGTACACATCTCATACCGGAACTGATTGAACAGCCAATAGCCTTGTACCCCGATCGCCGCCAAAGCCGCCGCCAACGAGATTACCCATATCCATCGAATCCTCTTTCCCATATCTTATTCCTTTCCGGCAAAGATAGATAGCTACTCCATGATTACAACGTACATGTAGCCATTTTTATAAGCGGAGTAATATTTCAGTAATAAAAATCTTCCTTACGGCAAACGTTCCTCTCTTACATTCGCGACAAATAACTTCTAAAACCAACAGATCATGAAACGAATCATAGCGACAATCGGCCTGCTTTGCGTAGGTCTGTCAGGGGCGGGACACGAGACGAACGCCCAAGTGACAATCAACATCTTCAACCTAAACGACGTACTAAGAGCCAAGCCCATCGACGAGACACGTTTCACGGTACAATACCAGACCACGTCCATGCCGGACACGCTCCAACCCGACAAGAAAGAGGAAGAGACCCTCATGCTGAAGGTCGGGGATAAATGCTCCGTTTACTATAGTTACGCCAAATTCCTCACCGATTCCGTACTAGAGGCCGACAAAGCCGCCGGAGCCTCACAAGAAGTCATCAATGAACACCTGCAACAATATTCATCCAAGACCAACGCGCAGGTCTACAAGAATTATCCGGCGGGAAAGACCACGACCTTGGATGCCCTTGCCGCCAGTCGCTTTCGCTGCGAGGAAAAGGAGGAGCGCCCGGAATGGACCTTACTGCCCGATACGATGACCATCCTGTCCTATCCTTGCCGGAAAGCGACCTGTCATTTCAAGGGCAGGCATTATGAGGCTTGGTACACGCCGGAGATACCGAAAAACGAGGGTCCTTGGAAATTATGCGGATTACCGGGCCTGATCCTAAAAGCCCAAGACAGCCAAGGACATTACACTTTCATCTGCACGGGTATCGAACTGAGCCGGGATAAGAACCCGATCCTTTTCGGGGGAAACGATTTCGAGCCGATCAGCCGCAAGAACCTGCAAAAGGTTTACGAACGATATGCC
>ERZ860076.782-NODE-782-length-18416-cov-3.565819_pt1 | contig 18416 bp, 19 predicted proteins | sample MGYA00509982_ERZ860076 | MGnify/ENA primary metagenome ERZ860076 (study PRJEB30046, sample SAMN00715193) | human gut metagenome | study: EMG produced TPA metagenomics assembly of the A metagenome-wide association study of gut microbiota in type 2... | reverse complement strand
AATGAACATAACGCCTTCCTCGTATTCGGTGTTATCTCTGTTTTTCCAATCTCCAACAGCGTTCCATCAATATCAAAAAAAATTATTTTTACTTTATTTAATTTCATCATTTCATTACCACCAAATCAATATATTTTGTTCCTAATTATCATCATACTGCAATTTCAAAGAATAAAATATCTTTTTAACGCCTTTATATATCACTATTCCGCACTCCTGACTGATTGTAAAAATAGTATCTTTTGTTTATTATATATCTTAGGTTTTCTTTCCTTGTCTTTCGCATTGCACCTGTCCTAAAACTTAAATCTGTCAAAATGCAGCATTTGCGTTTTTTATATATGTAATCCAGTTTTTCAAACTATCCACACTGAAATCCTCAAGTGCTGTTTTGTAATGAGCAAATGCAATAGGGTGATTTTGCTCCATCCATTTCAATGTCTTTTTCGGTCCAAAATAAGGATATTGCATCAATTTCTGCCTTTGATTTTTTGGGACGGTTCTGCATATGTGAAATCACTTTCATTTGAAGTGCTTTTCCTCGTTCATTGCTATCTACAATAATCTTGCCATCAAAGATTTGTAGAAAATCATCGCAATCAAACTCCCCCTCGAAATAAGAAACAGGATATACAAAAACATCCAGTTGAATACCGTTCACAAAAGATGTGTCGTGAAACTGTTCATGGTCATAAGAAATAACCAACGAATCAAAATCACTGTTCAGATTATTTGTTCCGCCAGCATACGAACCATAAAGGATGATAGAAATAGGATTGTAGTTTCGCTTTATATATTCTATAATCTGTTCCAAAATAATCACCTCTCCAAACGTGAATCTATCGAGTTCTTTGTGTAGTGAAAATAACAATTTCCTTTACTATTGCAAAAACATTTCTGCAAAACCATCGACGCCATATCTTACAGTAATATCTTTCAAACCAGCCTTAATTTCATCTCTGCTATAATTATGTGCTTCCAGAAATTCATCTGACTTATCATTTAAGTAGGAATAAAACAGTAAAGCCATTTCTAAATCTGTCTTTTTCCCTTCTTCCGTTATTTCATATATTTTATTTTCCGCCTCATTAATGAACCCATTATCTACCATATCAAGTAGCTCATCCAGCGTCTGTTGTTCCTTTGCATCTTCCAATAATTCTGCTGATGGTGAATCGGTATCAATATTGAATAACAGCTTTAGTATAGCTCTCACCATTTCCTTTATAAGTCTCATAACATAGTCTTGTTCAAACAAGTTTTATTCTCCTTTCTGCTTTATATATTTGCAGAAAGAATCAATTGTCCATTCGTACTTTAAAAGTAATGATGGTATCTTCTCTAGGAAGTCTAAACATATATTGAATATATATCATACAAATGACACATATCAAAACTTCAAACCATATATTATAAATGTTTATCCCTTTAATCTGTTTTCTGTTTTCAAAAACACGGCTCTCTTGAAAACTCGAATTATCATCATCATTAGTTATAGTCGATGATGTAATCTCTCCAAACAAGCCATGGGTGTTAATTATTCCGCAAGGTAAAACTGCCACTGAAACAGAAACAGAGAATAGGATTATAAACAATCTAATTAACCATTGCTTCTTTTCTTTCATATCCATTTCTCCATATTGGGTTAATCATAAAATAAGAATTTCTGGATGAGTATAATATGCGGAAAATAAACTTAACTCCATCTTAAATATAGTGCTGAGTTTCACTGCCATTCTTTAACACCATTTTCACCACACCAAGCAATGCTGCAAACAAAACACCTGCAATCGGCCATACAATCCATGTAATATCCCAGCTCATCGTCCAGAAGCTCCATGCAAGGTAAATCGCTGTAGTCAAGCACCAATATACACCAGAAAACGTGTCAGTCTTTTTCTTAAACAGTTTTTCTTCTTTTGTATATTCGCCTTCCTGAAGAAGGGTATCGTAACTGCTTTTTACCATCCCAACACGAACCAACAGATTCACTCCTATTGCAATTATGAATAGCAGTAATCCGACGGAAAGACCACAGTAATAGTCGGACGCTTCCATAGATCCGGCAATAATTGTCGGAATCACTGCCAGTATACAAAGCACTACCCCAACAGCTGTTCCTCTGATAAAAATTGGTTCATAGGAATCTTTTTTTTCTCGTACCATTCCAGATACACCATACTCTGTTTCAAAGCACTCTTTTTCAAAATGTTCCATATGTGATTCACGCATTCCATATGTAATAAACAAAAAGACGGCTGCCGCAACCATTCCAAGCAAAAAAACACATCCAAATACTGTTGCCAGAGATTCCGAAACATGAAATACGCTATCTTCTGCCATTGTCACAAGAACAATCAATAATATTGGACTTAAGATACACATACTTGTTGCGTTTGCCACTACTTTGGATCCATTTCTTTTCATGTCAAGAAATTCATTTGCATTCTCCATAGTTACTTTTTTCAACGGTTCTGCATAGCTTTCAGTACTTTCGTGATAGGTGATATTTTCTGCTTGCATTTCATCTTTTAATAGGTAATCTGTACTAACACCAAATAGCTCCGACATCTGTAAAATTCTTTGCAAATCTGGAACAGCTCCTGCACTTTCCCACTTAGATACTGCCTGTCTGGATACCCCCAACTGATTGGCTAGTTCCTCCTGTGACCATCCATTCTTTTTTCTTTCCTCTGTAATCTTATCAGCTAAAATCATTTTTTTCTCCTTTTGCAGATTTTATGAGCTAAATATAACAGTTTTGCTGTTTGCATTCCACCATTTCAGGCTGTAAATCTGTCAACCAGCAGTTGCAAATCACAAAAGAACTCTATGAGTCCCGATTTTCCAGCAATACAAGCAGGAAATTATTTATCATCTGTATTGTTTTCCTTTTTCTTATGAGTCGAACCCAAGCAAAGAAACGAAGAACCAAGACATAACCATACTATAGCCATAGAATTTTCATTTCCACTCGTAAAGTCTATAGCTGAGGCTACGAGAAACAGAACTGATGCAATATAAAATAAGATTGATTTATTTATTCCTTTTTTCATAAATAAGAATCTCCTCCAAATTCAAAGCTTCGCGAGCTTTGTACTTTCTTTAATTTTCTCAGTATTACTGAAAGTTTCAAGTGGAAATTATCAAATCAATTTTTTCGCATTATCTGCATTCAATTCAACATATCCACATTTTGGACATACATAACATGAAACAGTACTATTCTTTTCATTCTCAAAGATACCGTTTTTCTTATTAGTTAAATAAACAACCGTACCTACTGCATCTCCTTTTAATTTTGCTTTAATCATTTCCTCTTTACATCTTAAACAATCCATCTTTATTCCTCCATAAACTTCAAATTTGTTTACTTCTTTTATAGAAGATTTGCTTTGTGCGTGGATCTTTGAGTCCATACACATAATAATCTCCAAGTGAAAGAAGGCTCTTCTCTGAAAATCTATCCATCCATTTCTCCTAGTGTGCAGTCTTATGTACCTTAGTCAACATTACCACGCACTCGACATGCCCCGTCCAGGGGAACATGTCGACCGCAACACCCTTCTTCATACTATAGCCATGTTTCTTTAAGTATTCCAGATCCCTTGCCAGCGTTTCCGGGTTGCAGGAAACATAAACCACCCGCTTCGGTGCAAGCCTTACCAGAGAGCTTAAGAATGCTTCATCACTGCCGCTCCGCGGCGGGTCCATGAAAACCACATCCACCGTTGTGCGTTCCTCTGCCATCTGCACCATAAACTGCCCGGCATCTTTTTCATAGAACGTGATGTTCTTCACGGCATTTCTCTTCGCATTCAGTCTGGCATCCGCCACTGCCGCCTTGTTTAACTCTACTCCAATGACCTGCTTGGCATGTTCTGATGCAATCAGTCCGATGGTGCCGGTTCCGCAGTACGCATCAAAAACCACTTCTTTTCCGGTAAGCCCCGCATATTCCATAGCTTTATTGTAAAGCACCTCTGTCTGCTCCGGATTCACCTGGTAAAAGGATTGCGGTGAAATGCGGAATGTTTTGCCACAAAGCGTATCTTCAATGTAACCTTTTCCGTAAAGCACATAGTCCTTTTCCCCCAGTACCATGCTGGTTCCTCTGTTATTTACATTCAGGACAACCGTTGTAATCTCAGGGTGTTCCTTTAAGAGTGCCTTTACAAAGTTGTTTTTGGAAGGCAAGATGGGGGATGCCAATACCAGAATAACCAGGATTTCTCCCGTATTTCTGCCGCATCGGATAAGCACATGCCGGAATAATCCAAAACCGGTGTCCTCGTTATAAGGCTTTATTTTAAATGACTTCAAAAGCTTGCGGATAGTTAAAATAATTCTGTCGGCATCCGGATTTTCCAAGAGGCAGTTGTCCACCTGCACAATTTTATGTGTTTTCTCTTCATAGGTGCCGGAAATGATATTGTGACGTCTGTCCTCACCAAACACTGCATGCACTTTATGGCGGTAATGGTAGGGATTGCTCATGCCGATAATGGGGTCAAAACTACCAAACTTTCCGCAGAGCTCCTTCACCTGCTTTTCCTTGTGTTTCAGATGTTCCTCATAGGAAACATCCAGGAAGCGGCATCCGCCGCATTTTTTGTATACCTTGCAGGGCACCGCCGGTTTCTCTTCCGGTCGTTTTCCATATGCCGGCTTACCACTGTTCTCCGCCTGTCTCTTATTCTGCGGCTTCTTCTCCTCCCACTTATTATTTTCCTGCTGCTTCCTGTTTTCCTGCTGCTTCTTGTTTTCCTGCTGCTTCCTGTTTTCCTGCTGCTTCCTGTTTTCCTGCTGCTTCTTGTTTTCTTCTCTCATTCTTCTTCTCCCTCTGCACCACCGCAGCCGAACTGCCGGACCTGCTCCACCATATGACCGATATTGCCCTCGCCTGCAAATTTGTCCAGGTCAAAAAAATCTTCCTCTGCCAATGTCAAAAATCCTAACGGATGTTTTTCTTCACGTAACGTCACATCTCCCCGCAGGGTTCCCACATACACCTCCACAAAACAGTCCTGATTATAATAGGTGAAATCCATCATATGCGTCAGGATTATATCCGAACGACCTATGCCGGTTTCCTCCTGCAATTCCCTGTATGCCGCATGAAAATGATTTTCCCCCGGTTCGATTTTTCCACCCACCAGATTATACTTTCCCAGATAAGGGTCCTTGGTTCTCTTGCAGAAAAGGAGCTTATCTCCTTCTTTATTAAAAACCATAATGCAATTATATCCCTGCATGGTATATCTCCTTTGATTTAAAGCATTTTTTCAATTCATATCTTTTTGCTTCTTTTTTCTCTTCTTCCTTTAAAGCATTTTTATCATTCTAAGCTTTTTGCTTCTCTCCCACAGCTTTTTCATAAGACATTTCCCTGAAATTTCGTGTTTTGCTTCTTTTCCATTATGTCACATACAAAATTCTGCTGCAAGAAAAAGTCAAATGACGGATACACAAAAATCCTACATAAATTCTAAATAAACCCAGCATGAATTCTACATAAACCCGGCATAAATCTAAATCCCACAAAAAAATCGCACCTTCAAGGTATTGCCCTTGAAAATGCGATTTTTCTGCTTCTTTTAAGTAGTCGGAGTGACGTGATTCGAACACGCGACCTCTGCCTCCCTAAGACAGCGCTCTAGCCAAACTGAGCCACACCCCGAAGCACAAGATGTATTATATCTTGTTTTTTTTAAAAAAGCAAGTGCTTTTTAAAATTTTTTCAATTTTTTATGTTTTTTGTATTTTTCGTACTTTTTTGCATATTTTTACGTTGCCGGAGCCGTTCGTTTACTCTGTCGCGGAAAAGCATGTATATTGTAGCTGTCAGGGGAATAAAGAAAAGCATCCCCGGCACGCCGAACAGACTGCCTCCCACCGTCACTGCTACCAGGACCCAGATGGAGGGGAGTCCCACGGAATTTCCCACCACATGCGGATAGATCAGATTTCCTTCTACCTGCTGCAGCACCAGAAATAAGACAACAAACCACAGAGCCTGAAAAGGATCTGTCATCAGAATAAGAAATGCTCCCACAGCACAGCCGATGAATGCTCCTACTATGGGAATCAGGGCCGTCATGGCAATCAGCACACTGATTACCAGTGCATAGGGAAAACGGAAAATGGTCATGGATACCAGAAACAGACAACCAAGAATCAGGGCTTCGGTACACTGTCCGACAATGAAGTGGCTGAAATTGGAAGCCAGCAGCCGCAGAACGTACTGCACCTTATCACAGGCATGGGGCGAAAGATAGGCTTTCAGGATTCTTCTTCCCTGATCTGCTAACTTTTCCTTCTGTGCCAGAATATATATGGCAAAAATAACGGCAACAAAGCTGTCTACCACACCGCCGATGATATTACTTGCCATTGTATAGGCAGAGGAAAGCACACTTCCCATGCCGCTCGTCAGAAACTGACTTATGTGCTTTCCTATTTCCATCCAGTCTATTTCTTCGATCTGCAATTTTTCTATCTGGGACAGGATTTCCGGATTACCTGCAAAAAGTTCTTCCAGTTCCTTAAGCACTTTTGCCGTAAATGCAGGAATCTGGGCTCCGATCATCATAAAGCTTTCCTGCAGCCTCGGAATCACAGTTACAAAAACAACGACAAAAACAGTAACAACAAAAAGGAATGCCAATAACAGGCTGATTCCCCTTTTGAGCATTCCGGTGTTTTTCCCCCACCGTCTGCCGGGAAGATTTTTCTCGATTGCCCGCATGGGCAGGTTCAGTACAAACGCAATACAGCCCCCTGCCGCAAAGGGCACCAGAATAGAAAGACACATTCCAATGCCCTTTACCACACTGCCGCTGTATATAATGAACAGTACCAGTCCCGCCGCAAATATAAGCAATCCCCTTATCTGCTTTATCTTTTCCTTATCAAATCCCATATAAAATGCAATCCCTTTCTCACAATCCGTCTTTTTATGCAGAGTCCACTCATCACCATTCACAGATTTATGCATCCATCATATCATCCACAGGTGAATACATCAATCCTTCATTTCCAGCACCTTAAGCAGGAATTTCCAGACACGTTCTGCCGAAGAAATACTTAATTTTTCTTCCGTGGTATGGATGTCCCGCATGTCGGGTCCCAGGGCAACACAGTCCAGATCATCGATTTTGGAGGCCAGAATGCCGCATTCCAGACCGGCATGAATAGCCTGCAGTTCGGGCTTTTTGCCGTACATCTCTTCGTAAACCTTAACGCATTTCTCCCGGAGCGGGGATTCCACACGGTATGCCCAGCCTGGATATTCGCCGCTAATGGTGGAAATGCCGCCGCAGAGGCGGGTAATGGTCTCCACTTTGGAAAGCAGTGCATACTTGGCGCTCTCTAAGCAGCTTCTGACAGAGAAGGAAGCTACGGCTTCCTTTCTTTCGGTATTCAAGGTTAAAATACCTAAGTTCAGGGAAGTTTCTACCAGACCCTCTACCTCGCCGCTCATGGCCTGCACACCGTTCGGAAATGCCAGCAGGGCGGATGCCAGACGCATGCTGCTCTCTTCATCGGCAGCCTCTTTTACCACTTCTCCCATATGCACAGTGGTAAGCTGGAAATCCGGGTCCTTGGTGCAGAGCTCCGTGTGAATGTCCTTCTCTGCCTTTAAGAGAATATTCTCCAGCAGTCTGCTGTGTTCTTCCGCTACAATAACCTCTGCCACCGTATGTCTCGGAATGGCATTGTCCGCAAGACCACCCTCCAGGGATACGATATGCACGGGAAATTCTTCCGCCATAAGATAAAGCAGTCTGCCCATAATCACATTGGAGTTGCCTCTTCCCTTGTCAATCATTTCGCCGGAATGTCCGCCCAGCAGTCCCTCCACGCTGATACGGTACAGCTCGCCCGCTTTTTCTTCCATGGTGAGAGGGAAAAAGCAGTTGATTCTGGCGCCGCCTGCACAGCTTGTTAAGAAAATCCCCTCTTCTTCGGAGTCGAGGTTCAGCATTCTTTTAGCCTTCAGACCGGACAGATCAATCTCCCTTGCGCCGTCCATGCCCACTTCTTCATCCACGGTAATGATAACCTCCAATGCCGGATGGGGAATATCGTCGGAAGAAAGCAGCGCCAGGGCATAAGCAACGGCAATACCGTCATCTCCGCCCAGGCTGGTGTCCTTCGCATACAGGAAATCTCCCTCCACACCCAGTGTCAGGCCGTCTTTTTCCATATCAATGGCAGCTCCCGGTTTCTTAACGGCTACCATATCCATATGTCCCTGCAAGATGACTGCAGGCTCCTGTTCATATCCCCTGCATGCCGGCTTCTTTATGATAATATTCTTCATTTCGTCCTGTATGCAGGAAAGATTATGCTCTTTGGCAAAAGAAACCAGATAGTTGCTGATGCCTTCCACATTTCCCGAGCCATGGGGAATTTTACAGATTTCTTCAAAATAATGCCACACCTTCTGCGGCTCTTTGCCTTCTAATACACTCATAGTATGTTTCTCCTTTCGCAGCCGGTCTTCCGGATGCCTCTGAACATATATTATCCGAACATATATAAAGAAAAACACTTCCCTATGCAACGCTCATCACAAGTCTTTGCTTTCGGGAAGTGTCTTAAACTCTTTGGGTTAATTATTTCGCATTATCAACCAAGAAGTCAACTGCTTTTCTGATGGCAAGGTCTTCTTCTACCTGCTTCTTGCCCTTTTCGCCAAGCATTTCTTTAATCTTGTCTTCTTCCATCTGATACTTTTCAGACATATCCTTGATTTCTGCTGCATAATCTTCTTCGCTTGCCTTCAGGTCTTCAGCCTTAGCGACTGCTTCGAGCACCAGTCTGGACTGGATTCTCTTTAATGCCTGAGGCTTGGTCTGATCCATAAGAGCCTGCGGTGTCATGCCGGTGAACTGCATGTACTGCTCCATGGTAAGACCCTGCATTCTCATTCTCTGGGAGAACTCTTCAATAATCTGTCTCTGCTCGGTTTCTACCATTGCGTCGGGAATATCCATCTTTGCGTCTTCGATAACGGCATCGATAACAGCCTCTTCCTTTGCAATCTTTGCAGCGTCTGCTTTCTTCATCTCTAAGGATTTCTTAACGTCTTCCTTGTATTCTGCCATGGTATCGAATGCGGAAACTTCGCTTGCGAATTCATCGTCTAATTCAGGAAGCTCTTTTTCTTTGATATCCTTAATCTTACACTTGAAGGTTGCAGGCTTTCCTGCTAAATCCTTTGCATGGTAATCTTCGGGGAAAGTAACGTTTACTTCTACTTCCTTATTTAACTCTGCGCCGATTAACTGCTCTTCGAAGCCGGGAATGAAAGAACCGGAACCGATGGTTAAAGGATAATCGGTACCCTTGCCGCCTTCAAAAGCCACGCCGTCTACGAAGCCTTCAAAATCCAGAGTGGTAATGTCGCCGTCTTTAACAGGTCTGTCTTCTACGCTGATGGTTCTTGCGCTGTTTTCTCTTTCCTTTTCAATCTGTGCGTTGATTTCTTCTTCGGTAACAGCGAGATCTGCTTCGTCTACCTTGATGCCCTTGTACTTGCCGAGGGTAACTTCCGGCTTTACGGCTACTTCTGCGGTAAAGATGAAATCCTTGCCCTTTTCAATCTGGGTAACATCAATCTTGGGAGCGGATACGATTTCTTCTTCACATTCATCCAGTGCTTTTTCGTAAGCATCGGGGATCAGTTCATTGGCTGCATCTTCGTAGAAGATTGCGGGACCGTACATTTTTTCAATCATATTGCGAGGTACCTTGCCCTTACGGAAGCCGGGTACACTGATTTTGTTTTTGTTTTTCTGATAAGCTGTTTCCAGTGCTTTCTCTAATTCTTCAGCGGGCACTTCAATGGTAAGCTTCGCCATGTTGTGTTCTAATTTTTCTACCTGTAAACTCATTGTTACAATTCCTCCTTAAAGTCGTGGCTATAACCTATATACCCACAGTCATTTACAGATTATAGCATAAGAACGGGCGCTTGTCTATTCATTTTTGCAACTGTCCGCCAGCCTGAAACGGTTTACGGAGCCTGAAAGAGCGTGTGACTTTCCGATCAGTTCCGTACTGATGGCGGCATTCTCCTCCGAAGCCGCTGCCGTGGTCTCGATAACGGACGAAATTTCTTCTGCGCCATTGGTGATGCTGTTTAATGCCGTCATCTGTTCCTCTACCGACTCCGTGATTTCCAGCAGCTTGTCCTTGGATACCTTAAAGTTGTCCACTCCGGATTTAATCACCTCTGCAGTCCGTCCTGCCACCTCTCGGCCCCTGCCCACAGCCTCCTTACTGTTGGCAATCAGCCCGGCAATGCTATTGCTTGCCTCCGCACTGGCGCCTGCCAGCTTTCCGATTTCTTCCGCCACCACGGCAAAGCCTCTTCCGGCTTCTCCCGCTCTGGCCGCCTCTATGGATGCATTTAAAGAAAGCAGATTGGTCTGGTTGGCAAGCTCGTTGATGGTTCCCACAATGCTGCCGATTTCATCGGAGGTTTCGTTGATACGCTCCATAGCCTCCATGAGCTGCTGCATTTTTTCTTCACCGTTGACTAACTGTTCGTTGGTGGTAGAAGAAATTTCCGCCGCCAGCTCCGCATTTTTCTGCACAATGCCAAGCTTTTCCGAAAGCACCTGAATGTTGTCGCGCAGACCCGCAATGGAAAGGCTCTGGGAGGTTGCTCCTTCCGCCACCTGCTCCGTGGAAAGCTGAACCTGTTCCGCATAGTCTGCCACGGTAGAAGAATTCTCCTTTACCTCCGACAGGGTGTTGTTTAAGTTCTCCAGTGTCAGATCCAGAGCTTCCTTGATGGCGGTAAAATCTCCGCGGTATGTCACATGCTGGTGCACGGTAAGATTGCCGTCTGCCACATTGCTGACCACATGACGGATATCGTCAATATACGCATGTAGCTCCGTTATGGTACTGTTGAGCGCCTCCGTCAGGGTGGCAATCTCATCCGTAATCGGCTCCTCATCAAAGGTCAGGGACAAATCGCCCTCCGCCATTTCCGCCACCTTTTTACTAATGGAATAAATGGGGGTAAACCACTTGGAAACCGCATTTTTACAGAACCGGTTGCTTAAAAATACAGAAAGCACAAAAATCAGGATATTCAGAAGAAGAACGATAAATGCCAGGGAAAGCGCCGCCAGAAGAGGACGTACCACCACTACCTGCCAGCCGCAGTCAGTGGTTTCCAGCATCATGACCTTTAAGCCGCCGCTGTAATCCCAGATGATTTTCCGCTTGTCGCTGGTACCGGAAAGCTTCTGATAACCGGCATCCTTAAGGGTAACGGATTTATCCGCCGTAATCCGGTAAGCATCATTGGGATGCGCCAGGATAACGTCCTTGCCGGTAACCAAAAAGGCATAGGAGGAACCGTTAAACTGCCCGGAAATCAGGGAAACCACCTCATCCAGATACAGATCCATGCCTACTACACAGGTAACTTCATCCCGGCTGCGGACTGCCTTGGAAAGAGTAATACAGATATTTCCGGTATTCTCATCCACATACGGATCGGTAATGCAGACATCATCGGATGCTGCCGCCATGGTATACCAGATTCTGTCGGTAAGCACAAATCCCGCATCCGGCTGCCAACCACCGCTGTAAACAACACTTTCGTCCGGATATGCCACATAGACCGCCGCCGTTATGTCATCCATTGCTTTGATGCTGTCCACAAAGTCAAGCTGCGCCTGGTAGCCCTTCAGCTGCCCGCTCCCTATTGTCGCTGCCACCGCATCCACCGCAGCCTTTTTCTCCGCCATCTGTGCATTAATCTGACCGGTCAGCCCGCTCACTTCGTTTTTCATGGAAATACCGGATTGTGTCAGTGCCAGCCCTGCCATGATGCAGATGGACACCACGCAGACGGAAAGCAGGATAAAGAAAATAATCCGGGAAAAAACACCGCCTACTTTTTGTGCATAAGTACCTCTTTTGTTTTTCATAAACATGTCCCCTCTATTTTTTTATATTTTATTTCTCTAATTTTACAGTCTCCCCGTCTAAAAGAAAGGCATCTTCTCCGTCATGGGTGGAAATAAGAACCATTCGTCCGTTGGCGTATTTCCGGATGCAGTCCGCCGCTTTTTTGCGGTTCTCCCCATCCAGTCCCGTAAAAGGTTCATCCAAAAGCAGGCAGTCCCCGCCAGAATACGGGGAAGATGAAGCAGGATGAGGGCTATACCGATACGCTGTTTCATACCGCCGGAAAGCTCTTCTGTTTTTTGGAGAACAACATCGGAAAGCCCTAAGTCTGACAGGATATTCCTTGCTTTTTCCTCCCCCGCCGCTGCCGCCGCATTCTGCAGTACCGAAGCCCCGGGAAGCAGCCTGTCCTCCTGAAACAGAACCGATGGATGCCTGCAGCCGGACACGCTTCCTTTCTCCGGCGGATAAATCCCTGCCATGGCAAGAAGCAGGGTCGTCTTGCCGGCTCCCGAAGGCGCCATCAGGCAATAAATTTTCCCCTTCCGGTAATGGGCATTCACATCCCGCAGTACCTGCTTTCCGTCATATCCCCGAAACAGTCCGCACACCTCAACATCCTCCGCCGGATACTCCTGTTCTTTCCCGGCAAGGAAAGGCTGCCAGTCGCGCAGCTTCCGGAAGAAAAACAAAAACAGTCTTTCTAACAGAAAGGACAACACCACTACCACCACCGTCCAGGCAAACACGCCCGCCGTATCCAGGTAGATTTTCGACTCATACAAAGCCGAACCGATAGCCCAGCGCGGAGTGCCGATTACTTCCGCCGCAACGCCTGCCTTAAAGCTCATGCCAAGCGCCGTCTGCAATGCCCCCTCCAGAAAGGGCGCCAGCGCCGGCCGCACAATATACAGAGCCCTTACGGGAAACCGCAGATGATATACCTGCGCCATTTCCACGAGATTTTTATCCACATGGGTAAGCCCTTCCAGGAAACTGACATAAACAACAGGAAGCGTCACTAAAAAGGAAATTGCCACTGCGGAGCACCGAACGCAGTCAGAGACAACTGTCCGCGCCCCGCCATATGAGTAATATCACCACAAAGGAAGCCACCGGAACCGCTTTGGCAAACTGCATAACCGGCGCCAGAAGTCTTTGCACCATGCTGCTTTTAAAACTGAATGCCGCCAGCAGACAGCCGGCAAAAAAGGCCGCTAAAAATCCAATTGTTACCCGGGATACAGATATCCCCACGGTTTTCCAAAAGGATGCGGTAACTGCCTCCCTCACGAGCGCCTGCAGGGTCTCCGCAGGTCCCGCTATCAGAATTCGGTTGTGCACGAAAAATGCAGCAAGCTGCCAGACTACCAGCCAGAAGATAACTATGCCGATGCCTGCCAGCCTGTCTTTTGTTTTTTTATTCATAGTAGAAATCGTCTGCCGGAAGCTCTCCGCCGACAGCTGTCGGATTTAACTCATACAAAACCTTCAGATAACCGGAAAGCGCCTCTTTCATTTCGCTGCCCGTCATGCAGGTAATATTACAGAAAGGAATTGCCTTCTGCGCTACCGGTTCCTTGGCAATAATATCCTGCGCCACACAGAGAGCCGCGGTTTCTTCCACGTTGGAATTGGCAAAGTCCGCACTCTCCTTATGGTCCTTTAAGAACTGTTCTACGGCTTTTTTATGCTCCTTTAAGAAATCGTTGCGTACAATCGTAACGCCGGTCAGCAGACTGCTGCCGTCATCCGCTGCCTTATCCCACTCTTCCGTCAGGGAAGCGCATACCTTTAAGGCATCGTTCTGTGCACATGCCACCGTCACAAACGGCTGGGGCAGAAGTCCCACGGCATCCGGATTTTCGGAAAGAACTGCCGCCACTTCGGTTGCTTCGGATTTGTATTCGAGAGTCACATCTTCCAGAGAAAGACCGTTCTGTGCCAACAGATACTGCAGACAGTAATCCGGGGTTGTGCCTTTTCCCGTCAGATAAACCGTCCTGCCGGCAAGGTCAGCCACACCGGTAATATCATCCCTGCCGGATACCAGATAAAGCACGCCGAGGGTATTGACATCCAGTACCGTAACGCCGCCGTCCGTCTTCTGGTAAACAATGGCTGCCACATTGGCGGGCAGCAACGCAATGTCCAGATCTCCCTTTACCACCTGTGCCGTCAGTTCATCCGCCGCCGTTGCCATGGTAAATGTGTAGGAGTTCTGTGTATTGCCTTTTTCCGCTTCGTCCATCAGGTGCAGAAGTCCGATGGTAGTCGGTCCCTTCAGGGCGCCTACCCTGATTTCCGCACTTTCTTCTTTTTTGCCGCAGCCGGAAAGCACCAGCGCAGCCAGCATCACTACCATAACTGCCAGTGTCAGCAGTCCTCTTTTACTTTTTTTCATAATGGTTTCTCCTTGTCATTAAGATTAGTCTATGCTAACCATTGTAAATTACCTTTTCTGTTTTGTAAATCGGTAATTTCAATTCATCTTACAATAAAATGAGAAAAAAGAAAAGATAAAAATGTATAAAGCCCTTTCCGGCGGATATACTATCATTAGTCATCAAAGGAACCCCTCCCTTGATGCTGCTACCAATGATAAATTTAATACTTATCCTCCCCTTGAAGGGTCCCGGGCTTACCGTGTAGGCCCGGGGCTTTTTCGTTTCCGGTCATGCCGTTTCCCAGCCTGCTTTCTTCTTTCCGGTTGTGGAATTTACTACTTTGTGATACTCTGTAAAAAGAGTCGGCAGAAAACGGAGGTGCGGTATGGTTTCCAATCTGGAATATTACAAAACATTTTATTATGTGGCTAAAACCGGGTCCCTTACCCAGGCAGCCTCCCTACTGTCCATATCCCAACCGGCGGTCAGCCAGGCCTTAAAGCAGTTAGAACAGCAGACAAACGCCAAGCTTTTCCGGCGCGTGTCCAAGGGCGTAAAGCTGACGGCGGAAGGCGAACTGCTCTACTCCTACGTGGCAAAGGGCTACGAACAGTTTCTGCTCGGGGAAGAGCGTCTGAAACAGATGCAGAATTCAGAGCTCGGCGAAATCCACATCGGTGCCAGCGACATGACCCTGCAGTTCTTCCTTCTTCCTTATTTAGAGCAGTTTCACGAAAAATATCCCGGCATCAAGGTGATTGTTTCCAATGCCCCCACGCCGGAAACCATTGAAAACTTAAAAAAAGAACAGATTGATTTCGGTGTCGTCAGCTCCCCACTGCCGGAGGACCCTTCCGTATGTGCCCTCCCCGTCCGGGAAATCGAAGATATCTTCGTATGCGGCAGACGCTTTATTTCCTATAAAAACCGGACACTGGACTTATCCGTCCTGGAAACACTGCCCCTTATCTGTCTTGAAGGCAATACCAGTTCCAAGCATTACATGGAGGATTTTCTTTCCAAAAACAACGTTTCCCTCAAGCCGGAATTCGAGCTTGCCACCAGTGATATGATTATCCAGTTTGCCCTGCGCTCCCTGGGTATCGGCTGCGTGGTGAAGGATTTTGCCCTGCCCTATCTGCAGTCCGGCAAGCTGTTTGCCCTGCGTTTCAACCAGATGATCCCGAAGCGGAATTTCCTGCTGGTCACACCGTCCGGCGGTCATATGTCCCCCGCCGCTGAAAATCTGTTACACCTTATTTATGAAAGGAATGAGAATATTTATGATTAAAAACGTAATTTTTGATATCGGTAATGTACTTGTCTACTTCTCCTACCGGGAAAGTTTTGCTTCCTTCGGTTATGATGAAGCCATGGTCGACCGGCTTGCCAAAGCCACCGTCTTTAACGAAGCCTGGGCGCACTTTGACCGGGGTGATTTAAGCGACGAAGAAATCATTGATTTGATGGTAAAAGCGGACCCCGAAATCGAAAGTGATATCCGCCGTGTACTTGCAAACTGCCACGACATCGTAGTGCAGCACGACTATGCCGTTCCCTGGGTGCGGGAATTAAAGCAGAAGGGCTATCACGTCTATTTCCTGTCCAACTATTTTGAAAAGCTGATTCGGGAAAATCCCGAGGCATTAAGCTTTATCAATTATATGGACGGCGGTATTTTTTCCTGCCGCGTGCATATGTTAAAACCCGCACCGGAGATTTACCAGGCTCTCCTGTCCAAATACCAGCTGAATGCAGAGGAATGTGTCTTTTTTGACGACAGACCGGAGAATGCAGAAGGCGCCAATGCCGTAGGAATTCACGGCATCGTCTTTGAAAACCTGACACAGGCAAAAGAAGCACTGGCCCGTATGGAGTAATCCCGGGCAGTGCTTCTTTCATTTCATCCTATAATTCTTTTGCTTGTATGCAGACTTTATTTTCCTATTTCTTATCTGTGGATTTTTCGGCTTCGCTTTGTCCGGAAATCTTTCCGTAAGCATCCTTCGCTTTTTCGGTATCTTCTTTCATACCTTCCAAAAGATGCACGTCCGCCATAGTTGCTTTTCCGGTCAATTTTCCGTACATCCAGATATACATCCAGGTAAGCAGAGGAATGATGGCGGTTGCCAGGAGACATCCCATAACCCAGTTGCCTGCGGAAGAGGTATCTAAGATTGCCACAATCAGCGTCACTACATACAACATTACTAAAAGCACGATTGCTACCCATGCCGCAATCTGTTTTCCTTTTCGGCTCACTTCATTCCTTCCTTTCTGCATCCAAAAACCTGTTTTTATTTCTTTAAGGGGCTTTCACGGTAGATGATATCGTCTCTGCCCGGTCCGTTGCTGACCATGGTGATGGGATATCCAATCTGTCCTTCGATAAATTCAATATAGTTCTTGCAGTTCTCCGGCAGCTCATCATAGTTCCTGATGCCTCTGATGTCGCATTTCCATCCGGGAAGAGTCTTTAATACCGGCTTTGCCTTTTCCAGCTTGTGGGTAACCGGGAAGTCCGTCGTCACTTCGCCGTCAATATCATAACCGACACATACGGGGATTTCATCCAGGTATCCCAGTACATCCAGAACGGTAAACGCTACATCCGTAGTACCCTGCAGACGGCATCCGTACTTGGAGGCTACGCAGTCAAACCAGCCCATACGTCTGGGACGTCCGGTTGTAGCGCCGTACTCACCGCCGTCGCCGCCGCGTCTTCTCAGTTCATCCGCTTCGTCACCGAAGATTTCGGATACGAAAGCGCCCGCGCCTACTGCGGAAGAATATGCCTTACATACCGTAACGATTTCCTTGATTTCATAAGGAGGAAGCCCCGCACCGATGGCACCGTAAGCTGCCAGGGTTGAGGAAGAAGTAACCATGGGATAAATACCGTGGTCCGGATCCTTTAAGGTGCCAAGCTGACCCTCCAGCAGGATGGTCTTTCCTTCCTTGATTGCCTTATCCAGATATGCGGATACATCGCATACATAAGGAGCAACCATTTCTCTGTATTCCCGTAAAGTTGCAAGCAACTCCTCGGGATTGATGGGATCCTTGTGGTATAAATGCTCTAACAGAATATTCTTTGTTTCCAGTACACGGTAAACCTTTTCCTTCAATAACTCGTCATCGAAAAGCTCATTTACCTGGAAACCAATCTTAGCATATTTATCGGAATAGAACGGCGCAATGCCGGACTTTGTGGAACCGAAGGAATTCTTGCCCAGTCTTTCCTCTTCATACTGGTCAAATAAAATATGATACGGCATTACAATCTGTGCTCTGTCGGAAATCAGAAGCCTAGGTGCCGGTACGTTTCTGTCCGTAATGGACTTCAACTCCTTCATCAGTACCGGAATGTTTAATGCCACACCGTTGCCGATAATACTTACTGTATGCTGATAGAAAATACCGGACGGCAGCGTGTGTAATGCAAATTTTCCATAATTGTTTACAATGGTGTGTCCTGCATTGGCACCACCCTGAAAGCGGACAATAATATCTGCCTTTTCCGCCATCATGTCGGTAATCTTACCTTTTCCTTCATCTCCCCAGTTTGCGCCTACTACTGCTTTAACCATAGTGTCCTCCCTTTCATCGACTCACTCGATATCTGCTCTGCGCAGAAATTGTGCTTTTCACACTCACCCTGTTATTATAGCCGATGCCATCACATAAGTAAAATCAATATTTATTATATATGATATTCGTTAAAGTTATTTTATTGTTAAAATGCCTGATGCTCCTTCAATCTCTCAAAAATCTTCTCTTCGTCATATTCCGGGGCAAATTCCTCCGCTGCTTTGCAGATAGGAGCAATCGTTGCCATATCTGCTTCCAGTTCGTCGGCAATCTGCTCTACACTTTTTCCTTTACGAAGCTTCCTAACCACCTGTGAAATCAGTGTCTGCAACTCTCCATCCTTTTTACCACGTGCCATACCTCTGGTTTCACCACGAACTTCTCCATCCGCAAACCCATCCTGATAATACTCCATCCTCGTCAATTCAATCTGTCTTTCAAAGGTAAAATCAAGTGCCATAATCCTTCTCACCTCATTCTTATACGTTCCAAAGAAAT
>ERZ860076.779-NODE-779-length-18484-cov-17.782137_pt1 | contig 18484 bp, 18 predicted proteins | sample MGYA00509982_ERZ860076 | MGnify/ENA primary metagenome ERZ860076 (study PRJEB30046, sample SAMN00715193) | human gut metagenome | study: EMG produced TPA metagenomics assembly of the A metagenome-wide association study of gut microbiota in type 2... | reverse complement strand
AACTTCAAATTCAGCTTCAGAAATCTGTGGTAAATCGCTCATTTCAAATCCCTCCCTAAATCTTACGGCTGTAATAAATATATTATAGACGTTATTTATGTGGTTGTCAATTTCAGAAAAAACATATTGACTTGAAATCTTACTTGTGTAATAATTGAAATATTACAAGAGTAAGATTTGGAGATGGCAACAAAAAGAAAAGAACCAGAATCACAACGGATTAGCTGGTTCCTTTACTCGTTTGAATTACCTCTTTTATGTATGAGTGCTAAGAGGTATTCAATTGCTGGAAGAATCTCGGCTGCTTCTTGCTCATCACATTCCTGTAGCATCAATAACAGTTTTTGTTTTTTCACCCCTTCCGTAGCAGTGTCAGGGTGGAAAATAAGGTCTGCAGGAATGTGTAAATAAGCGATGATCTGGCACAATACTTCGAACTTGGGATTACCACGGTCGTTTTCAATATTTAGTATTGTACGCTCATCACAACCTATTTGTTCAGCTAATGCTGCTTGAGATAGATGGGCTTCTTCTCTGGCAGCCCGGACTACCTTCGCAAGATTTTTTACATAGTCATGCATTACAATTCACCTCAGTGCTAGTTTACACTACAGGGTATCCATCGAAGATTTGAACATCCGCAAGGGTCCGGGAACAGACTATGATAAAACAGGTAAGTATACCGGAAAAGGTGCTTTCACTATTGTGGAAGAAGCAGAAGGAGAAGGTGCGAGCCTTTGGGGACTTTTGAAATCTTATCAAAAAAATCGTGACGGATGGATTTCACTGGATTATACTGAGAGGGTTTAGAAGCAAGCCGGACAGAGAGAACAGGTTTCTGTCCGGCTGCTTTTTTCGGCTCCTGACAAGTTTGGACAGAGTGGAAAAAAGAGAGGGTGAAACCGTAGAATTGCTTGACTTTACAGGGGTTTAGAGTGATTTATATACTACCAAAAACGAAAGGAGTACTTATTTATTGAATATTGCGGAACAGACAGTAGTTGAGGAGGTGATTCGAAATGGCAAGAAGTATTACAGTTATACCAGCAAAGCAAATTTTGACTGCGGAATCAGGAACAGCACAGGCAGTGCAGAAGTTGAGGATGGCAGCGTATTGCAGAGTGTCAACCGACCAAGAAGAACAGTTATTAAGTTATGAGAATCAGGTCAATTATTACACAAATTATATCAGTGAAAATCCTCTCTATGAATATGCAGGAACTTATGCGGATGAAGGTATTTCGGGAACCAACACCAAAAAGAGAGATGAGTTCAATCGTATGATTGCTGATTGCAGGGCGGGAAAAATTAACATGATCATTACCAAGTCCATTTCCCGATTCGCAAGAAATACGCTGGACTGCCTGAATTATGTGCGAGAGTTGAAGGACTTGGGGATAGGGATTATTTTTGAAAAGGAAAATATCAATACTCTCGATGCAAAGGGCGAAGTGCTGCTTACCATTCTTTCTTCACTGGCACAGGACGAGAGCCGATCCATTTCAGAAAACTGCACATGGGGAATCCGCAGAAGGTTTGAAACCGGAAAACACAAAATGAGTACAAAGCGTTTTCTAGGCTACGACACGGATGAGAATGGCAAGCTGGTAATTAACAGAATGCAGGAACCGATTGTGGTGCGATTGTATCAGGAATTTTTGGATGGAAAAACAACGGATTACATCAAGAGGATTTTTGAATAAGAGGGAGTTCGGAACTGGGATGGCGGTACGAAGTGGCAGGCTACAACCTTAATGAGTATGTTGGAGAATGAAAAATATAAAGGTGATGCATTGCTGCAGAAAAGCTATACGGTGGACTTCCTTACCAAGAAGCGGACGCAGAACAAATGGGAAATCCAGATGTTTTATGTGGAGGATGACCATGATGCCATCATATCAAAGCGGATTTGGGAATGTGTACAGCTTGAAATCAAACGCAGGAAAAAGTACCTGGAGGAGCATGGGACAAACTCCTATTCCCACCGGCCGGAAAGCAATCCATTTGCATCCAAGATTATTTGCGGAGACTGCAATAAGGTATTTTCACGAAAAGGCTGGCGGAGCAGAACGGGTGTTGACCGTAAGGTATGGCAGTGCAGTGAACGCTACAAGGTCAAAGGAGTCATGGGATGTGCCAACCGCCACGTGAAGGAAGAAACGCTGATAAAGGCATATCTGATGGCTTGGAATGCGTTGGTGGAGAATCGAGAGGATTTCATAGAGCAGTGGACGGAACAGCTGCAGAGCGAAAACCTCTTGGAAGGTTATCGGGCAAAGAAGTTCATAGAATATACCGATGGGGCAGAGCCTTTGACGGAGATGGACACGGACTTCATGCTGAAAACGTTGGACCACATCAAGGTCTTTGAGGACAGAACATTGTTGGTAGTGTTCCTAGATGGAACGGAGATTGAATGTAAAAATGAAGAGGAGTAAGAAAAGATGCCGATTGGGAGTTGCGATTCCTGATCGGCTTTTTGTTTTGCAAAAAATGAATAAAATGTTTGAACGTAATGTAAAAATGGTGATTTGGGCAAAAAAACAAGTGAATATGTCCATATCTATTGACTTGAGTATAACAAATGTTATATATTGTATAGTGTGATAATAGGAGGATTGTATGTTTGCGAACCAGGTTAAAAATGTAAGAATACAATTAGAAATGAGTCAGAAAAAATTAGCGAATGCTCTGGGAGTAAGTTTTGCTACCATTAATAGGTGGGAAAATTCAAGAAATGAACCGAGTCAACTAGCTAAAAATTCTTTTTATGAATTTTGTGAAAGCAATTTTATTGATATTAATGAATTGAAAAAGCTTTGACGATTTTCTTGTTTATTTATAAAACTCGATTGGAGGATGTAAAATGGCCAGAGCAGATTTACTATGCGAATTAATTAAGGCAGGATTGCGAAAAGATGATATGACTTTCCGTAGAGCAACGCAAGCAATTTGTGCCGAAGAACGGACAAAACAACATGAGATATTAGCGAATAAAATAGAGCAGCTTCTAAAGGAAAATCCTGAACAGACAATTTCTACTCCGAGGAATACGAATATGCACACTATAAACAGTATCAATAGTATTCCAAAGCATTTATTTGAAGAAAAAATGCCAGAAAAAAGATTAGAGCAGCTATTACTTCCGGATAATGTTGTTGAAACATGTAGAGCGATTATTGAAGAACAGATGAGGGCAGATTTGCTTAGATCTTATGGGTTGGAACCAAGAAACAAAATTTTGCTTATAGGCCCCCCTGGAAATGGCAAGACATCTTTAGCGGAGGCAATTGCTGAAGCTCTTATGGTGCCACTTATTACTGTACGATATGATACAATTATTGGAGCATATTTGGGAGAAACTGCATCAAGGCTTTCAAAATTATTTGAATATGCTAGTACGAGGCAATGTGTGTTGTTTTTTGATGAATTTGATACAATTGGAAAAGAACGAGGAGATCAGCACGAGACAGGTGAAATAAAAAGAGTCGTTAGCTCACTTCTTTTGCAAATTGATTCCTTGCCAAGTTATGTTGTCGCAATAGCAGCAACTAACCATGATGCTTTATTAGATCAAGCTGTTTGGAGAAGATTCCAAATGAAATTGGAATTACCAAAACCGACACGAGCCAATCTAGAAAAGTGGTTTGTGCTATTTGAAAAGCGTATGAATTTTTCCTTTGGACTTGCAACAAGTACTTTGGCAAAAAAATTATATGGAAAAAGCTATGCGGAGGCAGAGGAGTTTGCATTATCTGTTTTTCGCCAATATATTTTGAATGGACCGAGTGCTAAAGCAAAAAATATTACTAATATGCAGCTTCGCCTTTGTGGATATCAGACAGAAGAAAAATAAGGAGGGATGAGTCATGCCAGAAAGACCATTAGTGTTGTTTGCAGCCCCAACAGTTGCTGATAAGGAAAGAAGATATGGTGGTGGATCAAAGTATTATCTTCCATCACATTCACGACAGGTATTAAGATTGACCCCTCAGTTTAATGTGCTTCAGCATACAATAAATAGTGGAAATATATATTTTACTAATTATGCCACAGGCGTTGATCCAGAATATACATTAGTATTTGAGACAGTAGGAGATCCACGTGATTTTTACAAAGCAGTTAATAAATTGAAAGAGGAGTATCCTACAGTTGAATGGTTAATGGAGTTATCGGATTCTAATTTGAATAATTCAGATGATTTTTATGTTATGGATAGTCAGGCAGCTCGTGATGATTCAAAAAAACTAACAACGAAATTATTTTGCATCATGACTAATCAAGTGGCATTGAATGAAATCATATCGCTATGGAATTATTATCAGACTGATGAATATTTTAAGTTTCCTAAAGGAATGGCTGGTTTCAAGCAATTGTTCAGAACATTGTATGATGTGCATAACTGGGGAATTGAGGAAAGGTTGGAAGATACAGGATTAATAGAGATATGGGAAGAAGAATTGCAAGATGCATCGTTGGAAAAGGTAAAGGTTCAAATTGAATTATTCTTCCGTTCATCAATTTCAAAGCGTCAAGAAGTAGAAGGCAATATTAAAAATATTGTTATTCAAACGGGAGGAGAAATTCTTAGTTGTTCGGTAATACCAGAGATTGAGTATCATGCCATTTTAGCTACTATTCCTCGTGAATATGCTCAAAAAATTATAGATAGAGAGGAAGTAGCACTTGTAATAGCTGAACCAATTATGTTCCTAAAACCATGTGTTCAAGCGGTGTTTTCAAGTGATAATAATAACTTTTCGGATTCAAATAGTTTTAGTGTCCCAACAAATGTTATCGAGGAGCCTATTATTGCTTTGTTTGATGGTGTTCCTCAAGCCAATCATCCTCTGTTAAAAGGAATGTTGATGGTCGATGACCCGGATGGATTTGAAAGTTTTTATGAGGTACGTGAGCGTGTTCATGGGACTGCCATGGCATCACTTATTTTACGAGGACAGGATATGTCTACTATTGAGGACGAAATAAGAAAAGTATATGTACGTCCTATTATGAAACCGGAGACTTGGAATAATAAAGTTACGGAATATATTCCAGATGATTTTTTATTAGTAGACAAAATCCATGAAGCTGTTCGTAGATTATTCGAACCAGAAGCTGGACAAGTGGCTTCGAATGTTCGAATTATTAATCTATCAATCGGAATACGTTATAGAGAATTCTATAATATTATTAGCCCTTTGGCACGATTGTTAGATTGGTTGAGCTATAAATATAGAGTTTTATTTATAGTGAGTGCGGGGAATCATCCAGAGGCAATTGATACAGGATTGGATTTTAATGATTTTAAGAAATTAAGTGATGAGGATAAAGATGCAATAATAATTAAATTCATAGATCAGGACATTCGAAATAGACGTTTGCTGTCTCCGGCAGAAAGTATGAATGCTTTGACGGTAGGAGCAACTTTTACCGATAATAACGATGAAAATCCAATTGGTCCTTTAGCAAAGTTGTGTTCTGATAATATACCTGCTGTTTATGGTTCGTTTGGAAGTGGGATTAATAATGCAATTAAACCAGATATTTTCTTTCCTGGCGGAAGAAATTTTGTTCATGAAGATTATATGCATAGAGGTGTGGTTAGATGGAGGGAAAGTTCAACAAGGGCACCGGGCATTTCTTCAGCAGCACCAGGATTAACTACGGGAGCAATTGTAAATAAAGCGTTTTCTTTTGGAACCAGTGATGCAACAGCTCTTGTTACCAATAAAGCGCAGGAATGTTATGCTGTGTTAGATGAGATTTTTATGAAAGAAACGGGAATGGGAGTTCCTAATGAATATGTTGCTGTATTGATAAAGGCAATGCTTGCTCATGGAGCATCTTGGAATGGCTGGGATCGATTGTTTCAAGGTATCTTAGGTATATCTGGTAATAGTGCAAAGAATGCATTACATAGATATTTGGGATATGGGGAGCCTGATGTTGAAAGAGTTAAGGAATGTACAAAAGAGCAAGTGACGCTTATCGGATTTGGAGATATCGCCCAAGATAAAGCGTTTATTTATTCAATACCGATACCTATTGAATTTCATGAGAAGAGTTTAAAGAGAAAATTAACAGTAACGCTTGCATATTTATCCCCTATACATCCTTCCTCTATTAAATATAGAGAGAAACAAGTTTGGGTAACAATAAATAATGGAAATAGCTTGATTGGTTCTAGAGCGGAATATGATTATCATGCTGTACAAAGAGGTACTCTTCAGCATGAAATATTTGAAAATGATAGTATAGAGGTATGGGATATTGATCAATCCATAGAATTAAAAGTTAATTGTCGAGGATGTGCATCAGAGAATAATCCTGAAATGCTGATACCATATGCACTATTTGCAACATTTGAAATGGCTCCAGATTGTGGAGTGGATGTATATCAAAAAGTTGTTGATAAAGTTCAGGTTAAGAATGCGATTAAAACGGTGTAAAATTAGCGGGATACATTTGCACTTCACTTCTGAGCATTTTAAGCGAATGGTATAAACTGTTTATGTCTATAAAATGACGGAATGTTGATATTTTAGAAGGGATAAATGCTATCCACCTAAGTGGGTATGAACCTTTTCGCAAAAGGTGACGGTTTCGCTATTTAGTATAAGAAGAAACTTTCACCGCATGTGGAGACTGTTTGCTTACTATCGCGCAAAGCTCAAGTTTAAGCGGTTTTGAAGGAAACATATCGACAAAAATAGGTTTAAAAATATGTGCTTGTATTGAAAAATTGAATACGGGTGTAGTAAAAATAGACCTTTTGGCGTAGTTGGTATCAGGTGCGCTGAAAGGTTATTTTTATGGAATTTTGTACGCGGAGAGGTAATGGGCTGTACGCAGAAATATGTATAGATTCAGATTGATTTTCGGCGTCTCTGCGCTTATAATAAAAGGTAGAGTAAAATGTCGTATTTTATAACTTTATTGAGGTAAGAAATATGGAATATATGACAATTAAAGAAACAGCAGAAAAGTGGAATCTTTCAGTGAGAAGAGTGCAGACAATCTGTAACGAAGGAATGATAGATGGGGCTATGAAATTCGGTAATATATGGGCCATTCCAAAGGATGCTGCGAAACCGGCAGATAAAAGAATTAAGTCAGGGAAGTATGTCAAATCCTGTGTTTGATAGGCGAAGATTGTTATACATATACAAGAATGGTTTGGAACAGAAGTTAGTATTGAATCAGCATTTATAAAACAAGAAATTTGGTGAAATAATGGAGTACAGTTTTTTCTATGACGAAACAGAGCATAGTCGGAAGATAAATATTCAAACGGTTACAGCAGATAACTATTATGATAACTTTTCTACTGCAATAATCGGTTGGAAAAAAGAAAACGAAGATATAATTATTAAGCAATATGAAGCTTTTGAGGAAAAGTATACGTATAGGAAGAAGAATGGCGAGTTAAAAAGTCAGACTATGAAGCAGAAAGACCTTAAATATGGCTTTGCAACTTTAAATAATCATACTATTGGTTTTTATGAAGATTTGCTTTTGACGTTTAATCAAAACACAGTAACATATATATCTATTTTTAGTAAGGTGGAATATTTAATACAACAAGTGTTTAGAGACTATCACAATTCATTTTTTGTCGATATTGATTGTATGAAGTATTCAATTATTAAGGCAATTCTTGTTTATCATCCATGCAAGGTAATGGAGGCAATGTATCGCAAACCGGAGGATTTTGTAGATGAGTTGCGAGCTTTTTTCGTCGAAAGAATATGTTTAAACGAAGAAAATATGGTATTGAAAGAACGCGAAAATATAGCATTTAAACAAATCCTTTTGTTGTTGGACAGTGTCGAGCCAATAATCAGCATAGACTGGGAATATTATGCATCATTTAATGGATTTGCAAAACTTCTTCAGGAAATGAACATAAAGCATTATGATTTGATTATTGATGAAGAAGGAGATTTACATAGTACGCTGAAGGCGGCAGAAAAAGAAGGCTTAGTAAATTTAAAAGAGGCAAATTCTCAAGAATATGTCGGCATTAGAATGGCAGATATGTTTATAGGATTAATTTCAAAAGTTATGCAGTCTTTGAAAAAAGCTTTGACTAATGATTATGCGAATGAAAGAATTGAAAAAACTTTATTAGAACCAGGGTGGTTTATTCTTGATGATAGGCAGTTGGGCTTATATAAGAAGTTGTATCAGATAATTTGTGTGGATAATAAATATTGGTACAGTACGTACTCGGGTATATATTCGGATGATTTGGTGGTATTTATAGCTTTGTTACAGTTTATGTCTCAATTTGAAAATGCAGAAGCTTTAAGAAATGAAAATTATGATATTTTACCGGAACACTTTAATGCATTTGTTTGTCAAGCATTACAAGAAAGATATGCTGTTATGGGAAATAAGTTGCCAATAGAGTTTGTTCAAAATGCTGGGGATGATTTTTTCCTTAATCAGCGAGGTGCAAAGGTATTTTATGATGAATCAAGACAACCACTATTGCCCATAGCAAAAGGTAAGAATGTGTACAAAGTTTTATCGATTGGATTTGGTAATACAGGTACTCCTATGGTTACTATCGAAAGTGGTAGGGAGACGGTGTGTTATAAACTTCCGTATGAATATTCAGAGTGGGCAATGACTGTGGTGGGATGTGCAAATATGGGAGAAAAACTTGTTCCTGGAGAAGTGGTCTTCTCGTTGGAGAATGGGAAATATTATGCAGATATTCTATAAATAATAGATGACAAAATAAGAAAAACTTGGAGGATACTATGAAACAGGCGATTGTAAATTTTTGCAAGTCAATGGATACGGGATTGTTCTTGTTGGATATGCCGACTGGCTTTGGAAAAACATATAGTGTATTGGATTTTATGGTCGACAATTATGATGCGCCTGAATTCAAAGATAAGAAGATTTTCTTTGTTACAACCCTTAAGAAAAATTTGCCGGATAAGGAGTTGCGTGAACATTTTGCAAAGCGCGGTAAAGCAGATGATTATGATAAATATTGTTTGCGAATAGAAGCTAATGCAGATATGGTTGTAGAAAAATTGGACGAGTTATATCGTGCCAGAAAAATTCCAGCAGCAATCACTATGAAACAAGAATTTAAGGATTTACATGGTTCAGTAAAACTATTAAACGAATACAGAGATAAAAAGCGTGAATTAAAAGGAACCAGTAAGGACATTATAAATGTTTTATGCAAGAACGCAGAGGATGCAATTCGCAAGCAGCAGGAAGGTGCCTTTCGTAAGGTGATAGAAAGCGAGCTGAAGCAGTTCAGAACACCAAAGGAAAAGTTAAAGAATATCGCTAATAATCCGGAATATCATTGGATAGGAGAATTGTATCCGGCGGTATATACGAGAGCGAAGCGAATATTTTTTATGTCAATGGATAAGTTTTTCTTGGGAAACACTACTATTATTGAACCTACATATAGCTTTTACAATAATGATATTACAAAAAATGCAATTATTTTTATAGATGAGTTTGATGCAACAAGAGACAGGTTACTTAATCAGATCATAACAAGAGGCTTAGAAAATCATATTGATTATTTAGGTCTGTTTCATCGTGTATATGCATCTTTGAAGACGAGAGATTTTCCGGCAGAGCTTACTACTGCATCGAAGTTACAACAAACATATCTTGATGAACACAAAAACGCGAAAAATCCTATGGAAATTATAGAAAAATTTGGTGGTGTGTTTGATGAAACATATGACCGTTTTGCGATGCAATATAGCTTCAAAACAGAAGAAGATGGTAAGGGCGATAGAAGTCGTAATTTTATTTTCAATGACTTACAGTTTCATTCGGTATTTGAGGGAGAAAATGCTTTTATTGATATAGATACCGATATGAAGGCAAAACAGAACTGGTTGCGTTTTACAAAAAGAAGACCAACAGAGAAAGATGGTGGCGTATTAAGTTTGCTTGCCAGTGTTAAAGGCTGCTTGACTTATTTTCAGAACGGAGCTAGAAATCTTTCGTTTAATTATAAGCATCATAAGGATGAGGATAAAAGGCCGGGTGACGATGATTATACGTTTGAAAATGCAATTGAGTCAGTGCTGACAGAGTTTCATTTATCAAGAGAACAGATAAGGTATTTGAAGCCTATCGTAATGGGAGGCCAGGTAAAGTCGAAGAAAGATAAAAAAGACAGCAATGGAAAAATGTCGTTAAAGTATTTTGACCGCTCTGTCTATGATAGAGGATTTCGCTATTATGATTTTATAGATGATCCTAATCATAGTATGCGTTCGGAGATTCAGTTATTTGATTTTCAGGATTCACCAGAGCGTATTTTGCTTCACTTATCTGAAAAGGCACAGATTATAGGCATTTCAGCTACAGCAACACTTGATACGGTTATTGGTAATTATGATTTGGAATATCTTCAAAGGATGTTGCAGGACAAATTTTATGTGATGCCAGAAGTAGATAAGTGTAGATTGCAGGAGTCTTTCCGGACGTTTGTAGTCAATTATGATAAAGTGAATATTCATGTGAAACCGGTTTGTTATAGTACGGATGATACAGCTGAATTAGCAGAGATATTTAACGGAAACGAAGCACTTATAAAGAAGTATGCGGAAAAATTATCAATATCATTTGAGCGCGTTGAATATGCAAAGAATAACTTTATTCGTGTTGTAAAGGTAATGAAGGCATTTATCTTAAATGATTCGGTTAAATCCTTCTTGTGTTTTAATAATAAATTGCCACAGGAGAATAAGGGGCTTTTTGATATTAAATTATTAGAGGAATTTGCAGACGCTATTATTAAGCTTTATGGTATCAAGGGATTAAAAGGTAAAGACCTGTTATATAGTATAAATAGTGAAGATTATGATGCTAAGCGTGCGGAGTTTATACAGAGATTGTCAAAGGGAGAAAAACTCTTTGTCATATCTTCCTATAATACAGTTGGTGCGGGACAAAATTTGCAATATAAAGCACCGGGGAATGCTGCTATCGTGGCAGTTAATGATTACGATAGAGGAGATATGGAAAAAGACTTTGACTGCATATATCTTGAGAAACCAACAAATCTTCTGGTGAATGTGGATAGCAAAAAGGGGATTGAAGCTGAGGATTTAATTCGTTTTGTATATCAGATGGAATTCTTGATGGAAAGAGGAGAAGTTTCTCGTAAAGATGGTATTGCGGTAATCAAAGATGCTTTTATATGTTTCAGCGGTGGCTATACTTTTTCAGGAAAAAAGGGAGAACCATATAAAACAGATTCCGTAAATAATTATGCGCTTCGAACATTAATACAGGCGGTAGGAAGAATATGTAGAACCGGTCTCAAGAATCCGGATATATATATTTATGTGGATAATACCATTCTAACAGATTACGATTTGTCTATTGTGGAACAACGAATGTTGAATCCTGAATTTGCGGAATTAGTTAAAGTGGGTAAAATATATTATAATGGTCAGGCAAATGAAAATTTGGATATTGCCGTAATGGAAAATCGTGCCGGAACATTAGCACTGAAGGCAATGCAGATTATAAATGAGCTGAAGCGCAATTGGACTGATGATAGCATAGACTATTGGAAAGCATTGCGTGAGCTATGTCTTATGAGGCCTACACTAAGCAGAAAAAACGTAGAACAGAATTCGCAATATCAGCTTGTATATATATGTGCGCCGGGAGAAATTACAGCTTATTCTTATGAGCAAGAAGGAGACTATAATAAAAATATAAATATCAAGTTTGACGGTAGTCTTCCACAAAAGATGTCAGAGGATGAGGTGCATTTGAAAGAGATTATGCAAATCCCAGGAGTGAAAGCATTGTTTGAAAAGCATGGATATGCAACGAGCTTTGTTCCTAATGAGTTTATATTGACGCCACCTATGTTTAATAATATTTATAAAGGTGCCTTAGGCGAAGTTGTTGGTAAATATATTTTAGAACAATATGCAGGAGTAACGTTGCAGGAAATGCCGCCGGATTTTTTTGAATTGTTTGATTATACCCTAGGTAATGGCGTGTATGTTGATTTCAAGTTATGGAAAGAAACCATGCTAATATCTGCGGAAGAAGAAAAGAAAAACGTCCTGGAAAAGCTAGATAAGTGTGGAGGAAAGAGAGCGGTAATAATCAATATTATGCTTGATCACAATATGCAGATTACGTCTAGTGATAATGGTAGAATTATTGAGATACCATATTTATATCGGTTGGATAGAAAAGAAATAGGAACTGAAATTATAGCTAAAATAAATCGGGAGGGATATTTGCAATGAGTATAAAGAAACTTTATTCGAATGAACTCCTGGCTTCGTTTGAATATTCCAACATTGACAAAGATTATGATTTTTATTATGTTACAACATCGGATAAATATATAAAAGGTGGAGCTACTTTTCTGGATATTGATGATATAAAGATATCAGCTCTGCAATTTGAAAGTGGAAAGAGTTTTTGGGTTATGCTTCCTAAAAACGCTATTTCCAGAGCTGAGTTTGTACGTTTGTTGAATGCAAAAGAGGATGGAGATAGCTTGTCTATAAAATCTATGACAAGTAGCAGTATACCGGAGTATTTGTTGACACAATTATTTTTGAATGCGTTAACGAGTCCGGTTGATGAAATGATATCCTTTAATAATCTGTCTGGGAAATTATTATGTTTTCGACCTTCATGGCTGAATAAGGATAAGGAGAATTTTATTTGGGGTATGCAGTGCCTTGAGGTGAAAGTCGGAGATGATATGTGTGTAAATTTGGTAGCACATAGGATGACATCACTGGCACTTAAGAAGCAAATGAAATTTGAAAAAAGAAAGCTACAGGATTATCCGCAATATGAGTTCAGTTATAACAATAATACTTTAAAACGAGTATCTAATGAAAATAAAGACCGTAGAGAAAACTTTATTATAAAACCCGTAGATGGTGAAAGGGGTAGCATTACATTCTTTGACTTTACGGATTATGAAACGTTTTCATGTACCAAGATGGGTGTTTTATATGATATTTTGAATGCCTTACATGATGAATTTGGTAAGTATATTCGCGTTAAATTTAAACAATATAGTATTGACGAAGTTTTGGAATATAAGCGTGCGTCATTGGAGTTATATAAGGATATTGTTAAAAAGGAAGTTTTGAATTCTCAAATTAATATAGTGGATGCTGTACACTCTGAAACTTCTGAAGATTATTTGCAGGATGTAGCGGATGGTATTAATAAAATTATTCCAAAGGCAAAATGCAGCGTTGGTAAAAGATTATCAAAGAAGAAGCTTAACGTACGATATATACATGATAAATCCTTCTATTCAGATTCGGAAGTGGACCCGCATCAAGAAAGCATGGAGGATTATGTTGTTCAGCATATTACAGTAGAGAATTTTAAACACCAATCATCAGCGGCAGTTTATAATATTCTGAAAGAGCTTGTAATTAAGAGGGACATTGCTACTGGTAAAATTACATTGGTGGATTGGAGTCAATACGGATATAAAGCAGACTGGTTATTTGGTGTAGTTGTAGACGGTACATATTACTTCATGACCATTCATCCGGACGGTTCATTTAAAATTGAAGCATTGAAACGAAATCTTTTTACCATGACAGAGTATGATAAATACATGGATTATTTCGGTTTGAATGAAGAGAATAAAAATGATTATAGAGGTGTTATAGGTTTAGTAAAAGATGCAGAGGGTAATATTAATCTTATAAAGGATACCAATATGTATTCTATGCCTGATTATACTGCGATGGGTGATGTGCTTAAGAATGTAGCTAGTGAAGGTAGATTTCCAGGAAAAGACGTAGTAACTTGGCTTCGTCTAGTAATGGATACAACAGATAAAATAAAAGTACAGGCAGAATTGGATATAGTTATCCCGCATATCGACGTGAATGCAGAATACACGAAAGCCAATGTAATGGGATTATTCAAAGGAATTACAACAAAGAAAGAAGTTGTGCGCTATGTTTTTGAGAATACCGGTATTATGCTATATGCCTACCTGCGTGGAGAAGAAGAGAGACGCGAGTATCTTTCCGGAAATATAGACATTAATTATTTTGATTATGATGATACGCATGCAAAATATTCAGTTGGTGAAATTGGTAATGGAATGAAATACACAATTGAGAGAGCCAGCGTAGTGCGTGAGATACAGGCGGTAGAAGGCAGCAAGTTAATTTTTAAGAAAGTGTTGCCACTTATGGGAGTAGAGTTTGTAAGGTATGGAATGTTAACTGTTGTTCCGTTTCCGTTTAAGTATTTAAGGGAATATATTGTGAAAGAAGAAAAGAGCGTATAAACAATGAACCATTGGGTTCCCTTAAAAATGGGCATAAGAAAAGCACCTACCATTTTTGATAGATGCTTTCTGAATTGCTATTCTGTTTTTAAAATCTATTTTTTGAATAGTTCTGAGTGCGTACCAAGCCTGTAAAGCATGAGTACTAAAACGTTGTTCTTAATCTCATAAATGAGCAACCAGTCCGGTTCGATGTGACACTCACGCGTGCCTTTGTAGTTTCCTGTAAGGTCGTGATCCCTGTATTTTGCTTCCAGCGTACCGCCATTCGCCAGAATATCGATTACCTCAAACAGCTTATCAAGATTTTTATTTTGCTTTTTGGCAAGATTCAAATCCTTTTTAAACTGATTGGTAAACTGAATGTCGTATTTCATACGTCGAGAGCTGCCTTAAGCGCATCCATACTGGAATAACGCGGAGCAGAAGGATCCTTCATCATTTTTCTGCCTTCCTCAATGGCAGCGGCTGTCGTATCATTCGGTACTTCCAGTTTTAATTCAAAAGGAATACCATGCTCACGGATAGCGGTTCTCAGGAACATATTTACAGCAGTTGTCATATTCAGACCAAGTTCATTGAAGATTTCCTCCGCCTGGTCCTTGATTGCCTTGTCTGTACGAATATTTAAATTAGTTGTTGCCATACAGAACACCTCCATTCAAGTATAGTATACTCAAATATGCACATAATGTCAACACATTGTCATTATTAAAAACACATAAATTCTGCTAAAATGCATCGAAATCTCTCTGCGTAGCGATCTGCGCATAGCTCTTGGCTTCACATAGACCAGGTTTCTGCCGGAAGGCAGTGTGATAAAAAGAATGCCGCTTCGGCAGGAGAAGGTAAGACCGTATTCTGTAGTCGTGTGCTTATATTTCACGGCTTCGGTGACAGCATGATCTACAGCCCACCAGAATTGTACGATGTGTGGGTTTGACTGACGCCAGGCATCTACAAGGGTAGGATTGTTGATTTTTACATTCTTGTTCATTTAATTATCCTCCATAAAATCAGTTTTTGCATTGTTCATTGCCGAACGTTTATTGCTCTCCGGTACAAGCGTCGGTTTACCTTGCGGCTTTTCAATATAGGCTGTAAGCAGCTCATCGAATCTGGATTTACCAAGACACTTCTGCATGGCAGTGATACTAAGGAGCTTCTTTTCATATGGATCAAGTCTTGTTCCGATTTGTGACTGCGGAAGCTGTCTGTTACCGCAGGCAGACGAAAGGATTATGGAACAGGCACTGGTAAATGAAGACGTAATGAATGCTAGAATATACCAATTTCCAACATCAGCCATTAAGTTAGACGGAAGAAAAATCAATTACTATGATTTCCTGATGTCGGCAGAGGAGCCGCAGTGTAATGCCGCAATACAAAGAATGGTCCCCAAATTAACCTGGAGCAGATAAAAGGGTTTATTGATGAAGTCCCTTATATCACCGAGTTGCAGAAAACCTTTTATAAGAGGTTTGAACAGATTTTAAAGCCTGTCTATGACATGGTAATGTCAGAAAAGCAGGAGATGTCGGAATCGAATATGACAATGTAATAGATGAACTTAGAGGATACCGTAAAAATGCGGTGTCTTTTTTTATGAAGAATTGTAGGTTTGCTTCTGCCCATTTTTAGAGGAAAGGAATTTTCGAAATGAAAAATCTATGGTACAATATTTTAGAAGTTATCAACGGGATAAGTGGATCATAGAGAAAGAGCAGAACAAATCACATGTAGGTTAGTCAGATTTGTATCTCAAAAATAAATCTAATCTTTTTCTATGGCAGGTGCAAAGTGATGCATCATGCTTATTTTTGCAGGTACCAGCAGGGGACTGTTGCATCATTTTTGAACCAAGACTTAACGAATAAGCCATGGGATGTGCATTTTTATTGCGTACTCATGGCACTGCGAGAGTATTTGTTTGCTTACGATTTGCCCTGATTGTGGAGGAAAACTGAGAGAGCGAAGTGGACCATATGGTAGATTTTACGGATGTATGAATTATCCGAAATGTAGATATAGCAGATCAATTAAAAAATAATTGAGAGGTGTTAATAAATGTTATTTATATGTTACCCCAAATGTTCAACCTGTCAAAAGGCTAAAAAATGGCTGGATGAGCATAATATAAAATATACTGAGCGCCATATTGTAGAGGTGAATCCTACTTATGACGAATTAAAGGAATGGTATGGGAAGAGTGGACTGACCCTTAAGAAGTTCTTTAATACTAGCGGGCTTCTTTATAAAGAAATGCAGCTTAAGGACAAGCTGCCTACAATGAGTGAAGAGGAACAGATTCAGTTACTTGCTACAAATGGAATGTTGGTAAAGCGTCCACTTGTTGTAAATGGAGATACTGTGCTTGTTGGCTTCAAGGAAGCAGAATGGGCTGAAAAATTGAATTGAAAATTTTTGAGAATTCGTTTATGTATATGGAGGAAAGGAGCTGAGAATCTCATATGTCAGATTTGTTTGATTTATCGAACTTTGATAAATATAAAGAAGATAACTGCCGAGAAGTGAAAAAGGCAGAAGGTGGATTGCCTATAGCATTATGGGAGTCGTATTCCTCATTTGCCAATTCTAATGGTGGTGTTATTATTCTTGGCGTTGGAGAGCGGCAGGATGGAACTTGGTATACTACTGGACTTAAGAATGCGGATAAACTTAAGAGAAACTTTTGGAACACAATTCATGATACTAAGAAGGTAAGCATTAATTTGCTATCGGATAAAAATGTGGAGTCCTACGAGGTTAATGGTGATACCATTCTGGTTATTTATGTACCAAGAGCTAAACGTGAGCAGAAGCCTGTTTATATTAATAACGATTTATTTGGTGGCTGCTATCGTAGAGATTGGGAAGGCGACTATCATTGCTCAAAGGCAGAAATTAAAGGTATGCTCCGTGATGCTGCGGATGAGACAGAGGATATGAAGATTGTAGAACAGTTTGATATTTCTGCAATTGATACAGAGTCCTTGAAGGGATTCAGAAATCATCATAAGAGCTATCGTCCAGAGCACGTATTTAATAATTTACCAGATGATGAGTATTTAGAGAGAATAGGTGCAGCAGGATTTGGCGAGGATGGTAAATTACATCCTACTACAGCTGGGTTGCTTATGTTCGGTGAAGAATATCATATCGTAAGAGAATTTCCAGAGTATTTCCTAGATTATAGAGAGATGCTTGACCCAACAATACGTTGGACAGATCGCTTGCAGTCTAGCTCCGGTGATTGGAGCGGTAATGTATTTGATTTCTTCTTTAGAGTAAATAGCAAAATTGCAAAGGATATTAAGAAGCCTTTTAAGCTTGAAGGTATTACGAGGGTGGATGATACTCCAGTTCATAAGGCAGTTCGAGAGGCTTTAGTTAATTGTTTGGTTAATACAGATTATTTCTTGCCTTGCGGTGTAGTGATTAAGAAGGAAGATGACAAGTTGGTTATCGAGAATCCTGGTAGCATTCGCACTGGTAAAAAGCAGATGCTTCGTGGTGGTATTTCAGATCCTAGAAATAAAACACTAATGAAGATGTTTAATATGATTGGTATTGGTGAAAGAGCCGGTAGTGGTATTCCAGATATTTATCAGGTTTGGGAGAATGAAGGCTGGCCAATGCCTGTTGTAGAGGAAAGTTATAATCCTGACAGGACTCGTTTATCGCTTGAATTTGCGAAAAAACAAACGATAAAAACAAGCGAAGAGGAAAAGGAGCCAAAAAGGAGCCAAAAAGGAGCCGAAAAGGAGCCAATAAAAGGAGCTGAAAGAAAAAAGGAAATTTTGAAGCTGATAAAGGTAAACTCAACTATTACACAAGTTGAAATTATGAAAGAATTAGATTTGACTAGAAAGCAAGTGCAAAAGGATATGAAAGAGTTACAAGAGATGCACATAATTGCAAGAGAAGGCACAAACAGAAGAGGACGCTGGATTATCGTCAAAGAGAATAGATAGAATTTAAGTTTATTAGGGGGATAGTTTATATGCTTAATCTTTCAGAAGAACAACAAAAAGCACTGATGGAAACAGTAAATAAGCATATTCAGGAAGAAACAAAAAAGAGCCTAGATGCATTTGATAAAACCCTTGATAGAGAAGTCAGTTTGGTGTAAATAGTATAAAAACATTGGATTCCGTACAAAAAAGTTCC
>ERZ860076.776-NODE-776-length-18545-cov-4.246403_pt1 | contig 18545 bp, 18 predicted proteins | sample MGYA00509982_ERZ860076 | MGnify/ENA primary metagenome ERZ860076 (study PRJEB30046, sample SAMN00715193) | human gut metagenome | study: EMG produced TPA metagenomics assembly of the A metagenome-wide association study of gut microbiota in type 2... | reverse complement strand
CAGCAGAAAAGGCCGCAGCCGTTCCAAAGATGGCGAAGATGTGCTTGCTAAGGTAGAGGTAAGCTTTGAAGAAGCCGCACTCGGTGCGGACAAGGTTATCCGTTTCCGTGCTCCGGACGGCAGCGAGCAGTCTCTGCAGGTACACATTCCCGCGGGTATCGATTCCGGTCAGAAAATCCGCCTGAAGGGCAAGGGTATGCCCGGACAAAACGGCGGCGGAGCCGGCAGCCTTCTTCTGGAAGTTACGGTTCAGAGCAAACCCGGTTTTGAACGGAAGGGCATGGACATTTACACCACCGTGGAAATTCCTTTTGAAACCGCAGTTCTCGGCGGCGAGACGATAGTTCCCACCCTGAGCGGCAGGGTGAGCTGCAAAATTAAGGAAGGAACCCAGTCCGGCACCAAGATACGTCTGAAGGGCAAAGGCATTGCTTCCATGAAAAATCCTTCCCAGAAGGGTGATGAGTATGCGGTTATCCAGATCCGCGTCCCCAGGAATTTAAGCGCGGATGCCAAACAGAAGCTGCAGGAGTATGCGAAGGCAGTATAAAGGAAATAATCCCGGCTTTATAAAGTTTTAAGTTGAAAAGAACCTTCTTTCATTATAAGATAGAGATACAGTCGTTATTATCTTATAGTGAAAGAAGGTTTTTTTATGAAATTTAAGGACATGCCCTACAAGAGAGTGGACTTTGATAAAGTTGCGGAAGACATGAAAGCCCTGATGGCAGAGCTGGATGCGGCAAAGAGCGGCGAAGAGCAGTTCGCAGTCCACAAAAAATTTTATGCACTTTATGACACAGTGGCAACCAACATTACCATTGCACAAATTCGCCATGACGTAGATACCACGGATGAATTTTACAGCGCAGAGCAGGATTTTTATGATGAGAAGATGCCCGAACTGGAAAATCTGGTGGTAGCATACAAGAAAAAACTCTATGAGTCTCCCTACAAGGATTATTTAGTTGAGAAAATCGGTCCCGTAGCCTTTAAGAACATTGAACTTTCCTTAAAATCTTTCGATGCCAAACTCATTCCCCTGATGCAGGAAGAAAATGCGCTGGTAACCGAGTATGCGAAGCTGATCGCTTCCGCAAAAATTGACTGGGAAGGCGAAGAATTAAACCTTTCCTTACTCCGTCCCTACACCATCAGCCCTGACAGACAAATCCGTCAGAAAGCATGGGACAAGATGTCAGATTTCTTTGAAACAAACGCAGACAAGCTGGATGAAATTTATGACAAGCTTGTCAAGAACCGAGATGCACAGGCAAAGGCACTTGGTTACGACAACTATGTTACCTTAGGCTACTACCGTATGCAGCGCAACTGCTACGGCAAGGATGAGGTGGAGAACTTCCGTAATCAGATTAAGAAGGATTTCGTGCCTTTTGCAGAAAAGCTGCATGACAGAAGAAGACAGAGACTGGGTCTGGAAAAGCTTTCCTACATTGACGAAGGTGTTTATTTTAAGGAAGGAAATCCCAAGCCCATCGGCTCTCCCGAAGATATTTTGAGGAACGGACAGAAGATGTACGCAGAGCTTTCTCCCGAAACCAAGGAATTCTTTGATTTCATGATGGAGAACGAGCTTTTCGATGTTCTCGGCAGAAAGACCAAAAGAGCGGGCGGCTATATGACCTACCTGCCCGACTACAATTCTCCGTTTATCTTTGCAAACTTTAACGGCACAGAAGGTGACGTTGATGTCATAACTCATGAATGCGGTCATGCGTTCCAGGGATTTTTATCCGGCAAAGACCCTATTCAGGAGCATCGCGACATTACTATGGAAACCGCAGAAACACACTCCATGTCCATGGAATTTTTCACCGGTGACTGGATGGAGCTGTTCTTCGGTGACAGAGCGGATGATTACAGAGAAATGCATTTAGAGGATGCTGTGGCATTTATCCCTTACGGCTGTATGGTAGATGAATTCCAGCATATCGTATACGAAAATCCCGAAATGACTCCGGCGGAAAGACATGCCGCATGGAAGAAATTACAGCAGGAATACAAGCCTCACTGGGATTTCGGCGATGCAAAATTCTTCTCCAAGGGCGGTTTCTGGCAGAAACAGCAGCACATTTACATGTCTCCGTTCTACTATATCGATTACTGCATCGCACAGACGGACGCTCTGCAGTACAAGGCAAAAATGGATGAAGACTTCAAGTCCGCATGGGACAGCTACTTAAAACTCTGCTATCTGTCCGCAAGCGATTTCTTCACCAGCATGGTAGAAGAGGTCGGACTGGTAAGCCCGTTCAAGGACGGTTGTATCAAAGATGTTGTTGCTAAGCTGGAGAAAAAATTAGGACTCTAAGAGATTCGATAATTCCGGTTGGCAAAAGCCCTGGGATTAAGCAAAAGATGTGGGATTATAAAGGGAAGGAGGAGCATGGAAAATGCAGATATACGCAGACAATGCGGCAACCACAAAAATGAGCGAAACGGCTCTTAAGGCCATGCTCCCCTTTTTACGGGAATATTACGGCAATCCTTCCAGTCTTCACGCAGTGGGACAAAGGGCGGCGGATGCACTGGACAGTTCCCGCAATGCGATAGCCGGATGCTTAGGCTGCTCCCCCAAGGAGATTTATTTCACCTCCGGAGGCAGTGAAGCGGACAATCAGGCAATCCTGTCGGCAGCCAGACTTGGCGAAAAGGCGGGAAAAAAGCACATTATTTCCACGGCATTTGAGCACCACGCCGTACTGCATACTCTGAAAAAGTTAGAGGAACAAGGTTTTACGGTGGAGCTTTTACCTGTGGGAGAACAGGGAAATATTACACCGGGGCAGGTGCGGGATGCTATCCGTGACGATACCTGTCTGGTGACGGTTATGTATGCAAACAATGAAGTAGGCTCCATTCTTCCCATCGGGGAGATTGGGGCTGTTTGTCGTGAAAGGGGCATTTTATTCCACACGGACGCCGTGCAGGCAGTGGGTCATCTGCCCGTATCGGTTACGGAGCAGAATGTCGATATGCTTTCTTTATCCGCCCACAAGTTTCACGGACCCAAGGGCGTAGGTGCTCTTTTTGTGAAAAAGGGCATTCTGCTGACAAATCTGATCGAAGGCGGCGCCCAGGAAAGAGGCAGGCGCGCCGGTACGGAAAATGTTCCCGCCATTGTGGGCATGGCGGCAGCCCTCAAGGAATGTTCGGCACACCTGGAAGAAATAAGCAGCCGGGTGCAGGCTATGCGGGATAAGCTGATTGCGGGTCTGTCGCAAATTCCTCACTCCACTTTGAACGGTGACAGCAAGCACAGGCTGCCCGGAAACGTGAATTTCAGCTTCGAAGGGGTGGACGGAGAAACTTTGCTGGTATTGCTGGACTCCAAGGGCATCTGTGCCTCGGCGGGTTCCGCCTGCACTTCCGGTTCCTTAGATCCCAGCCATGTGCTGCTGGCGTTGGGCAGACCACGGGAGATTGCAAACAGCGCCCTGCGCCTGACATTAAGCGATTACAATACAGAAGAGGAAGTTGCTTCTATTATAAAAGAGGTTACGGCTGCGGTGGAATGTCTGCGAGACCGTTCTCCCTCCTGGAAAGCAAAGCTCCGGGGTACTGAAAAATTTATACTTCCCTGAAACGTGCATCCTTTTTACTGTTCTGCCACACTAAAGTGCAGAATCTGAGGATGCACTTTTTCTTTGCCCCTCATATAATAAGAGCGTAGTTTGAAAATAATCTTATGGAGGGAAAAAAATTGAAAGCAAGAGATGTTTATTTTAAGACAATGAAGTTTGTGTGGCTTAAGCTCGCACTTGGTGCAGCAGTTATTCTTTTTTCTATCATACTGCTGGCTATCTGTTTAGGACTCGGCAGCCTCGGTCAGGGCGGCGGCATGGTAATCGGTTTCTGGATCTGGCTCATTATGGTGGCAGCGGTAAGCGGTATCGTCAATCACTATGTCGGCTATATGATTAAAGCAGGACATGTAGCAATGGTAACCACCGCCGTTACAACCGGGCAGGTACCCGATAACCAGTTTGAAGTTGCGAAGAATATGGTAAAAGAGAGATTTGCCACAGCAAACGTTTACTTTGTAGTAGACAGACTGGTATCCGGCGCGGTCAGTCAGTTGCAGAAGGGCTTACAGAAGTTAGATAATCTGCTCGGCGGTATTCCCGGGGTCAGCGCCATTTTATCTTTTGCCCAGATGTTTATACAGATTGCACTGGGGTATGTTGATGAATGCTGCCTGGGCTACACCTTCTTACATAAAGACCAGTCCGCATGTAAGAGCGCAGCAGACGGCGTTGTTATCTACTTCCAGAACTGGAAGAAGCTTTTAAAGGATGCCGCAATCACAACTTTAATCGTTATGGGTATCACCCTTGTGACATGGGCGCTTCCGTTCTTTATTTTCCTTGGCATTTTAGCAGCCTTCGGCGTACAGAATGCATGGATTTTCGCTTTCATCCTCGGTATCATGTTTGCAGCCGTATTTAAGAGCGCATTCATCGACAGCTACATGATGGTAAAGATGATGGTTTCCTACATGGAAGTGGCACCTACCACCCAGATTACCTTCGATTTATATGATAAACTCTGCAAACTGTCCGGAAAGTTCAAGAAGCTTTTCAATAAGGGTCAGGAGGAACAGCAGCAGTATTACGCATATCAGAACACGACTACATATCAGACACCGCAGATGTAAGGAGCAGACAGAAACAGCAAAATCACCGGCAGATGCTTCTGCATGTGATATGAGGGGATATAAAAAAGCTTGAAAACAAATGTTTTCAAGCTTTTTTCATCGATGCGACAGGATTTGAACCTGCGACCTCTACGTCCCGAACGTAGCGCTCTACCAAGCTGAGCCACGCATCGCTTTATGTCGAACATTAAAATAATACACTAAGACGGTGAAAGTGTCAATAGAAATTTACCATTCCCGGAAAAAAGAAACCAGTTTCTGCCAGCTTTCTTCGCGGGCTTTTTTACATTCTTCCGGATATTTGGCTTCCATGGTCATGAATCTGGCAAGTATTTTATACATATCTTCTTCTTTTTTTCCGTTCACCGCCATGGCGCCGGAAGGAACTGCCAGATAATGGCTTGCTTTTTCATAGATAATACATTCATGACGGTACGGGAATTGTTTGCCCTCCAATACCTTCATGATGCGGGGAAAGGCAATGTCGGAAGGCCAGGTGTCATCATAAGCCGGAGCAAGCAAAAGGACGTCGCCCTTGATGTTTTCTACCTTTATGCGGCTGGCATCGGTGCGGTCGGAAAAGCATTCATTATAATAGAAGCGGTTCATGGCTTTGGAGCCGTAACGAGGGTCTTTTTTCCAGGCGCGCAGCGTTTTTCCTATATGGGACAGGGCTTCCGCCGGTTCGTAGGGTACATCCTCTCCATGAAAGGAGAAATAAGATTTGTGCTGGCGGAAAATCATGTTTTTGCAGCCTTCCACTACGAAATCAAAACCGCAAACGGAAACCACGCAGGAAATATCGGGCAGATAGGAAGCGCAAAGCAGAACGTAGGCGGCGCCCAGGGAAAGTCCCGTCATACCGATTTTAGCAATAGGCACCGGGCATTTGTTTTTCAGAAAATCCACTGCTTTTTCTGCATAATCAATGGGAATGCTGACAGTATGCGGGGACAGGGGCTTCCATAAATAATAGCCCAAAGACAGCACATGAAAGCCTTCTTCCCATAAGGCTTCGGCACGTTTTTCCACAAACTCCCGTTTTTCACCGCTGCCGCCAACCAGTATAATTGCCTTGTCGGTAGGTACTTTGCTTTCATAAAAGGTTCCTAAAAATCCTTCTTTTTCTAAGGTACAAAGGTACTTTGTGCTTTTAGATATTGTGCTTTCAGGCGTTTCGTTTTCGTGCATTTGTGTTTCCTCCCGGTATCAGTTGCTTTCCATATTGACAGTACGTCAGCAGTTGCTTTCCATATGATGGCAGCAGGCGATTTCCAGCTTAATTTGCCATAAAAATGTTAGCACAGGCTAACCGATGTGTCAACACGGGAAAAGCCGCACCCTTACGTGCCGAGGAGAGAAAAAGTGTGAGCGGCACGTATTTTCATTTTTCTTCTTACTTGCCTGAAAGAAAGCCGTGTAGTATGATAAACGCAGGATTAGCAGTAGTTTATAATCGAAAATTTATAATATACAGGAGAAAAATATGTATAACACAATAGTAACTTTGAAAAAGGGCGAGGGCCGCACCCTGAAAGCCGGCGGCGCCTGGGTTTATGATAATGAAATTGACAGCATTATGGGCAGCTTTGAAAACGGAGATATTGTGACCGTTCATGATTTTGACGGCTACTTTTTAGGATATGGTTTTATTAATACCAAATCCAAAATTACCGTGCGCATTCTGTCCCGGAAAAAAGATACGGTAATAGATGACGTTTTTTTGGAAGAAAGAGTGCAGGCGGCTTGGGATTACCGAAAGCAGGTCATTGATACCGGAAGCTGCCGCCTGATTTTCGGAGAGGCGGATTTCCTGCCGGGTATTGTGGTGGACAAGTTCGCAGATGTTCTGGTAGTGGAGTCTCTGGCGTTGGGAATTGATAAATTAAAGCAGCAGATTTTGGACGCTGTAAAGAGAGTACTGGCAAAAGACGGCATTACAGTTCGCGGCATTTATGAACGCAGCGATGCCAAGGTGCGGGAGCAGGAAGGCATGGAGCGTTACAAGGGCTTTATCGGAGAGCCGTTTGATACCCGCGTGGAAATTGTGGAAAACGGCGTCAAATATATTGTAGATGTGGAAGACGGTCAGAAAACGGGATTTTTCCTGGACCAGAAAAAGAACCGTGCCGCTATGCACAGTGTTTGCAAGGGAAAACGTGTACTGGACTGCTTTACCCATACCGGTTCTTTTGCGTTGAATGCCGGTATTGCGGGAGCAACGGAGGTTATCGGCGTGGATGCTTCCGAGCTTGGTGTGGAGCAGGCAAGAGAAAATGCCCGCTTAAACGGCCTGGAGGACAAGGTCAGCTTCGTCTGTGCGGATGTGTTTGATTTCCTGCCGGCACTGGAAGAAAAGGGCGAGAAATTTGATGTGGTTATTCTGGACCCTCCTGCTTTTACCAAGTCCCGTAACTCCATCAAGAATGCGGTGAAGGGTTACCGGGAGATCAATGTCCGGGGCATGAAGTTAGTAAAAGACGGCGGTTTTCTTGCCACCTGTTCCTGCTCCCATTTTATGGACCCGGAGCTGTTCCACAAGACCATTATGGAGGCGGCACGGGGCGCTCACAAGAGACTGCGCCAGGTGGAATTCCGTACCCAGGCACCGGATCATCCCATCCTTTGGGCGGCGGATTCCTCGTATTATTTAAAATTTTACATCTTTCAGGTGGTTGACGAACGATAGGTGTTCGTCATGAAAAAGAGATGAACAACCTGGAATTGACCGAGCTCTTTAGAGCGAGGGAGGCTTCTTGTCCGAAGGACAAGAAGATGGAATAATTTTCTGAATATATGCCACAAATCTTGAAAAATTCTTGATTTGTGGCATAATAAATATATATTTTGATTTGGAGAAGATATTATGTATATAAAGCGTGAAAGATATCTAAGCAAAATAAGACCTTTTTATGATGTGGATTTAATTAAGGTTCTGACAGGTGTTAGAAGATGTGGAAAATCTATATTGTTAGAGCAGATTAAAGAAGAATTTATTGAAAATGGGTTTGATAGAGCGCATATTATTACCATTAATTTTGAAGATTTGCAATTTGAAAAAATAAGAACTGCAGAAAAACTTAATTCCTATGTGAATGAGCAAATCAAGGATCATGACAAATACTTGATTTTTTTAGATGAGATTCAGCATGTCAGGAGCTTTGAAAAGGTTTTAGCTTCCTTTCGGGCAACATTAAATTGCTCAATTTTTATTACCGGAAGTAATTCGAAATTGCTATCCGGCAAGATGGCAACATTGTTGGTTGGAAGATGTGTTGAATTTAGAATAATGCCATTTTCCTTTGCCGAAAGCTACGAATATGCTACAGCTATAGGAAGAAATATGTCTCCGGATGAGTTTATGATTGATTATATCAATTGGGGTGGCTTCCCTTTGCGTTTTTCGTTTACAAAAGAAAGTGATATTAAGAGATATTTGGAGCAGACATATGAAGGTATCTTAGATAAGGATATTATTACTGACAGATCAAAGGTTAATAGACAAAACTTTGAAAGAGTAGCAACATATATTATGGCGAATGCAGGAAAGGAATTTTCCAGTAAAAACATAGAGAACTATTTTATACATCAAAATGCAGATACTTTGGATAAAAAGACGATATACAGATATCTTGATAAAATGGAAAAGGCTTGTCTAATTGATCGTGTAAAAAGATTTAATATTGTAGGAAAACAGGCAATGTCGTATATAGAGAAGCAATATGCGGTAGATACTGGTTTTCGCATGATAAATACAAACTTAGTGAATTTTGAGGATACCTTTTTTCTTGAAAACATAATATATAACGAGCTAAAAGCAAGAGATTATGAAGTTTTTACAGGAAAAACATACAAGGGCGAAATTGATTTTGTTGCAATAAATGGAAGAAAGAAATGTTTTATTCAGGTGGCATATTATTTGGCTGGCAAGGAAACGATTGAAAGAGAGTTTGGTGCTTTTAAGCCAATTAGTGATGCATCACCGAAATATGTATTTTCATTAGATCGGTTTGATTATTCAAGAGATGGAATTGCACATATCAATATTGTTGATTTTCTTTTGGGTAAGAAGGATATTAATTTATCATAACGCCACAAATTAAGAAAAAATTTAAAATTATGGCATAATTAGACATGTCAATGGCTACGGAAGTGGAAAATTACAATCAGGAACGGTAGGGAGATAAACTGGAATTTGGTGAGAATATGCAAGGAAGGTAAATTAGTTGCCTGTTTGAACGGAGTACATCACCATGAAAATAAAAAAGCGGGAATCAAAGATGTGAATACTGTTGTTAAGTTAAAGATGGATATGTTTACAGAAGTATGTAAAGAAAGTCAAGTTTTCATTAAGTTTAAGCGTCTATCAGAAAAATGAGAAAGCAATTAAATTTTATCTACGAGAACAATTCAGTCTCCAATCTGAAAATGTAGATGGCAATACAGGATTTCTTTTTGGATAACACGCAGGAGGTAACAGGTACGGAAAGGTGCGGAGAAGATGAGTATGGAAATCAGGAATACAGAATTCTATAAAGAGCTTTTAAAACAGTTGTCCGTCGATTTTAACTGTGATCCGGCAGACTTACAGGCAAAGGAAAATGTTATCACAATATCGGCAGTAAACGATGGACGAAGAAGCTATAGTCCCGGGAACCCATTCCTGGAAATGGTGACACTTGGAAGAAACACGGTCATTATGGCGGATGTATGTTTACATGAGTTTCTGCATGATTGGGCAAAAACTGCGGAGGGACACCACCTGTTTGAATTTGAGCATCTCATGAAATTAAACGGAGAGCTTAAAAAGTATGGCTATCAGCTGAACCCGACACATCATATGTTTTTGCCTTGCCGTAATGTTGCGATAGAAGAACGCTGCCGGGTAAAATGGCTTTACGACAGTGAAATCAGTCCTTTCTACGGCGATTCACGGTTCCCGAATGCGATTGCTTTTCCTGCGCCCTGCCCCGTGCGGCCGGATAGAATTGTTGTGGTTGCTTATGATGGGGATACTATTATGGGTATGGCAGGCTGTTCAGAGGATGCACCACATTGGCAGCAGATTGGAATTGATATTTTGCCGGAATACCGCTCAAAGGGAATTGGCACCTATCTTGTGACCTTGCTTAAGAACAAAATTATGGATATGGGTGACATTCCTTTCTATGGCACAGCCACGGCAAACATTCAGTCACAAAATATCGCCTATAATAGTGGCTTTAAGCCAGCCTGGGTGGAAACCGAAGCCATAAAGATAGAAGAAAATGGCTGACTTTCAGATTGGTAGGCACTTGAGAGGGAAAGTCGGTGCGCCAGTGCCTACGCAAAAAGGGAGAGTAGGCACTTGAAGGAGGAAAAGAGCGCGCCGAGGAGGAAGGAAGATTATGAAGGTTGTTGTGGCAATAGATTCCTTTAAAGGAAGCCTAAGTTCCATGGAGGCGGGCACAGCAGTTGCTGAAGGAATATACAGAGCAGACAAGGATGCGGAAGCGACAGTCCGTCCTCTGGCGGACGGTGGAGAGGGAACGGTGGAAGCACTTACTGCCGGAATGAACGGAAGAATAGAGCATGTCAGTGTGACAGGTCCCTTGGGGACCGGGGTCGAAGCAGCCTATGGCATGATTGTAGCAACCAAAACGGCAGTGATAGAAATGTCGGCAGCAGCCGGTATCACTTTAGTTGATGAGCAGGACAAAAATCCTCTACATACCACAACATACGGCGTGGGTGAATTGATACAGGATGCCATAAAAAAAGGCTGCCGGAATTTTATTGTGGGCATTGGAGGCAGCGCCACCAATGACGGTGGAGTGGGGATGCTTCAGGCATTGGGCTATGGCTTTCTGGATGCCGCCGGCAGGCAGGTACCTTACGGAGCGGAAGGACTGGCACGGATCGTAAAAATAACAGATGACCGGGTGGTACCGGAATTAAAAGAGTGTCATTTCAAAATTGCCTGTGATGTCACCAATCCTTTGTGCGGAGAACAGGGATGCAGTGCTGTTTTTGGCCCACAAAAGGGGGCAACACTTTCTATGGTGGAAGAAATGGATAAATGGCTTATGCATTATGCCGCACTCACAAAAGAGAAATATCCGCAATCAGACAGAAACAAACCGGGAACAGGTGCGGCAGGAGGACTTGGCTTCGCCTTTTTGTCTTATACCAATGCGGTATTGGAGTCGGGTGTAAAAATTGTTTTAGAGGAAACAAAGTTAGAGGAATATATAAAGAATGCGGACATTGTCATAACCGGTGAAGGGAGACTGGACGGGCAGACCGTCATGGGGAAAGCTCCCATCGGAGTTGCCGGTATGGCAAAGAAATATGGAAAAAGAGTGCTGGCTTTCAGCGGATGCACCACGGAAGACGCTGTTTTATGCAATCAACACGGAATAGATGCCTTTTTCCCCATATTGCGTTCGGTTACCACGCTGGAAGAAGCAATGTCACCGGAAAAGGCAAGGGAAAATCTGGCAGCAACCGTGGAGCAGGTGTTCCGGCTGATAGCGTGCCTGTAGGATGATTCAGAAAAAATAAGAATAGTATCCACCCCAGAGGGAATGCGTAAAGATGACATTTCTTTACCAAAGTTCCTCCGGGGTATTTTTTTGTTAAAAATGGATTGACATAGTGGTCTAATCATTGTAGACTAAAATCAAGAAATGGTTTACTGGCATTAGACCAAAGGAGAAAACACATGGACGAGCTGAAATTAGGAGTTGTAGAAGGAAAATTTGCAGACATTATCTGGGAGAATGAACCGCTGTCATCCGGCATGCTGGTAAAATTATGCGAGCAGAAGCTGGAATGGAAAAAGTCCACCACCTACACCATGCTGAAAAGACTGTGCGAGCGCGGCATCTTTCAAAATGAAAACGGTGTGGTTACGGCTCTTATGAGTAAGGAAGAATTCGGTGCGGCGCAGAGCGAGAAAATCATAGAGGATAATTTTGACGGTTCCCTGCCCGCTTTTATCGCAGCATTTGCCTCGCGCAGGACGCTGTCCAAGAAGGATGTCGAGGAAATCCAGAAGATGATTGATAAAATGAAGGAAAATTAGTGTGAGAAAGTTTTTTCTCAGGTTATGAAAGAAATGAGGGACGTGAGATGGAAAATGTCTTTTTGCAGATATTAAACAACGCCATTACCGTAAGCATACTAATTCTTGTCATTATGCTGGTCCGTGTTTTATGCAGGAAAATGCCGAAATGGATAACCTGTCTTTTGTGGATTTTAGTGGCGGCGAAGCTGATGATGCCGTTTCCTATGGAAAGCATATTCAGCCTGGTGCCCACGAGCGCCCCCATCCCCACCGGTATTGCCATAGAAAGTAATCCTCACATCAGCTCCGGCATAGAAAATGTGGACAACCTGATTAACCCGGCGCTGCAGCAGCATTTTACCCCCGATAAAACGGCAAGTGCAAATCCGCTTCAGGTATGGATGTATGTGGGTACGGTTGTCTGGTTAGCCGGAACGGCGGCGCTGCTTCTGTATGCGCTGGCAGCCTATGTTACGGTAAAATGGAAGGTGAGGGCATCGGTAAGAACCGTAAAAAACATATATGAGTGTGATGACATTGCGGACCCGTTTATTCTGGGCATTATTCGTCCCCGGATTTATCTGCCGTCCGGACTTGACGAGGAAACGAAAAAATATGTCCTCAAACATGAAACGGCACATCTTGGCAGAAAAGATTACCTGTGGAAGCCGCTTGGTTTTCTGGTTTTATCCGTATACTGGTTCCAGCCGCTTTGCTGGGCAGCCTATATTCTGATGTGCGGGGATATCGAATATGCCTGTGATGAAAAAGTTATCAAGGGAGAAACGGAAAGTGCAAGGGCGGACTACTGCAAGGCATTGTTGACTTGCAGCATGCCGAGGAAAATGATTGCGGCATGTCCGGTTGCCTTTGGAGAAAACGGAGTGAAAGGGAGGGTGAAGAACATGATGAATTACAAAAAACCGACATTTTGGATTTCAGGCATTTCCATTGTAACAGTTGTCATTGTGGCGGTGTGCTTTGCGACCAGCCCCAAGGAGAAAGAAGCTGACAACGAAAAAACAACACCTGCCGCCAACAGCGAAATGGAAACAGACAGCACCGGAACACAGGCAGACATCGCCGGAGCAAACCTGGGCGGAACACAGCCGGACGCTTTAGCGGAAGCCACTCTTGAAAGAATTACCAAGGAACAGGAAGCTTTAGCCGGGAACCTTGTGAATACGGAACAGGGGAATGTCATTTCGATAAAAGATAACGGACAGGACAGCGCGGAGCTGGTATGGTATGACACCTTTGATTTTGAAGGACTTGATATCCAACCGCGCTGGTACGGCTTTGACGGGTATATGCTGTATTATGCGTATGATATCATGAATAACGAGGATGCTTCTGTGGTGACAGTGGATGTGAAAGACGCCACGAGTGAAGATTTCAGCCAAGTTTATTATAAATCCGGTGAGAATACAACGGAGGAAGGTTCCCGTATTTCAATGTGGGTTATGATTTATCTGGGAGAATACCGTGATTTCTGCGAAGTGACAGTAGGCGCCAAAGGGGATGACAAAGAGTACCGGCTGATACTTCCGAGAAATCTTGATGTGAATGAACAAGGTATGGTAGAAAAGGTGGAAAAGCTGAAAGGCAGGCAGCACCTCAATAGCAATAAGTAAAAAAGTTATAATAAGTCCGTAAGGGCAACAGGAAAAGCCAGCGTCTTGCACATGCTGGCTTTTTTTACACCCAATTTACAGCTCTGTGATTTTGGATTTTACGGCGCCGGCTTAGAATTAGCATCGAAAAAGGTCTTACGGCGTGCGGCAGGAAAGAGAGCTACAGCAAAAGAAGGACCGGAATACGGAAGGAAGAAAAAGATGGACGTAACAGGAATGCTTCCGGTAGAAAGACCGTACCGGGGCAAAATCAGCATAAACAGAGAACATATCCGCAGAAAACGTCTGGTGAAGTAAAGAATGGTATTTGCCCTGAAAGGCATTTGTTTAATAGTACTGCTGTTTGCCGCACTGTTTCCCGTTTACTGGCTGGTACTGATGGCAATCCGGCCTACGGCGGAGACAAGCATGGGGGCAGGTCTTATCCCTCATCAGATTACCGGAGAGCATTTTACAGAGCTGTTTGTGGGAAAAGGCTTTGGCACGGCGCAGAAAAACCGTCTGATAAATGCGGTGAGCGCACTGGTTATGTCCCTCGTTCTGGGACTGGCCACTGCCTACATCATATCCCGGAAGCGCTTCCGGTTCGGCATGAAAAAGCCTCTTACCTACTGGGTGCTGCTGGTGAACATTCCGCTGGTCATCTGGTTCATGGTTTCCTTTTTTGAAGAACTTCCCGAGGAAGTGGAAGAGAGCGGCAATCTCCAGGCTTTCCTTTATGTATGCATGGAAGTGGACTTTGCAGTGCAGCAGTTTATCCGCGGGCATTTGGAGGAGCTGGACCCGGTGGACGGCACCACCAATCTTATTCATGACTACCGGGCAAATGTGATTTCCCTTGCTCTTATGCAGAAAGGCAGCATGGTGCTGGGCATGATTTATAATCCCTATACGGACGAATAGAAGCGTATCTTGAGCGGAACCTAAAAATCTGGGATTATGCTGCCGGCATGCTTTTAGTGCGGGAAGCCGGCGGACAGGTGACGGACTACCGGGGAAAAGATGCGGACACGGAAATGATAAGCGATATCACAGCCGCAAACCCAAAGATAAATTCTGTCCTGACAGAGAAATATTTGTAGTTATTCTTCACTTGTAATATATTTTTCAATCTGTACCAGTAAAAACTCGATGGTGTCCGGCAGAGCCTCCTCCACTAAATTGGCACGGACCTCGCGCATGGCATAAATGCTCTTGATGAGGTTCATGACCAGCCCCTTGTTCAGGTCCTTCCGGGCATCGGACATGAGGGCGAGGCAGCGCTCCAGCACGGGCATCTGCTCTTTGGTATAAAAATTTTCCGGGGCGATTAAATGGTGCTGCACCCATAGAAAATCCTCGATGGACATAAACTGCAGCAGGTCGTAATCACACTGCAGGTATTTACGGAAAAACAGGAAAAATTCATGTGTGGTCATTTGCCTGCGGCCGCCTAATGCCTCCGCTAACATCATCACGATATGGCTGCTGCAATATTCTTCGAGAGCCAGCAGGTAGGCCTCCTTTGACTCATAAAAATGGTAAAAGGTGCCTTTGCCGATGCCGCAGCTTTTGGTGAGCTTGTCCACGGTAAGCCGCCGGGGACCGTACTGTTTGAAAAGCTGTAAGCCCTCCGTAAACATTTTTTCCCGGATTTCTGCCTGTTCTTCTGCTGTAAAATGCATTAGTTATCCTCTTTTACACGGAGCAGGGTTTCATCCCTTCTGTCAAGCATTTCCAGCCACAGAAGAATAGTGTCCATGGCTGCCTGCTGGTTGCCCACATTGCAGTGGTCTGCTCCCTGTTCTTTTTCTGTAATTTCACGGGCGGTAATGGATTTCGCATTCTTCAGCAGGTACATCTGTTTGCCGATGGAAGCTCTGGCGCTCATGGTGTCCTTGCTTCCGCCGATAATCAGGTAATCCTTCGTCAGCTTGCCGGCAAGAGGATGCAGGTCTATTCTGCGCAGATAATGCAGCAGGGAATAGACGCCCTTTACACCGGTGCGGTGGAAATACGTGTCGAAAAATGCCATCCCTTTTCCCTTCTTAACAGTATACATCAAATCAATCAGCCAGCCAAATAAAAATAATATAACATTGAGCAGTCCCCAGATAAGACCGGCTGCGAAGGAGGAGTTGTGGAGGTTCGTGCGGAGTGCGGGAAACTGGGCGACGCTGACGCAGCGGGTAATTCTGTCATCGAAAGCCGAGGCTCTCGGCGCATAGAAGCCGCCGTAGGACTGACCCACCAGGGTCACATTTGTCAGCTTCATGTAATCTAACACGGCTTTGACCGGTTTTTCCCATTCAATGGGAAGCGTTGCACTGTGCAGACGGATAGTGGCGCCCTGACCGGGACCTTCAAACAGATAAACGGTGTAACCGTTCTGACGCAGATACATGCACTGCGGGAAAAATTCCTCGTAGTTGGAGTCAAAACCGCCGTGAACCACAATATCGCCCTTGGAAGCTCCGTCGGGGTTCATTTTGAAAAGCGGCAGGGTATAGGTTTCATAAGGAACCTCGATTTTTTCCACGATGGGATGTTCGCCTGCAAAAAAGTCTTCAAAGTAAGCAAAGAAAAGCTCGCGGGCCTTGCGCCAGCATCTTAAAGACTCCGGGTTCCTCCAGTCCATATAAAATTCCGCCATCCGGTAAAATCCCATGGCGCTTTTGATATTGCCGGCAGCTTCTTCCTCTTCTGCCGCCTGCGTTAAAACAGAGATCCAGCTTTTGATATCCTTAATTCTGGCTCCCACGGTGCGGACCTTGTCCAAATCGCCCATATCCATGTTGACAAGACGGTTCAACTGGAAATTGAGAGAGGGGTTGTCATTCAGATGATACATGCCCGCAGGCAGAACAATCGGCTGTGTAATATCGTATTTTTCATGCTGCTCCATAACTTTTTCTCCTTTACGTGACTAATTGACACTAATTCGGTCACGTATATGTTAGCTTAAGCTAACCAATATGTCAAGAAGACAAACGAAAATTTTCGCAAGCCTTGACGGCTGCCGGCGGGATGCGGTAGCATGATATAACATACAGAAGCATTTCGACTGTGCAAAGGAGGGGTTTTTTGAGCAGTTATATAGCGGATTTGCGCAAAATCGTAGGGCACCGGACGCTGATACAGTGTGCCGGCAGCATCATTATTGAAAATGAAAAGGGCGAAATTCTGTTGGGCAGACGCACCGACAACCATATGTGGGGGTATGCCGGCGGTTCCATAGAAATAGACGAAAGAATAGAGGAATGCGCGAAAAGGGAGCTTTTTGAGGAGACGGGACTTATCGCCGATGAAATGACTCTTTTTATGATAAATTCCGGTCCGGAGGTGCACTATGTGTATCCTAACGGCGATGAGGTTTCCAACGTGGAAATTATTTATCTTTGCAAAAAATACCACGGAAACCTGAAACGCCAGGAAGAAGAAATCGAGGAGCTGCGTTTTTTTGCCCCTGAAGATGTGCCGGATGCCATTTCCCCGCCCATCCGTCCGGTGGTGGAAAAATACCTGCGGATGCGGCTGGGCAAAGAAACTTCGGCAGGGGAGTAACCCGGCTGACAGTGCCACAGATGAAACTTGTGCTTGACATTCTCCCGTTTTATGATATAGTTCTAAATGCAAATGAATTGCATTTGCAAATAAAGACAGGGAGATTATTCTATCATGTGGGACGTTATACTTGATACTGTTATAGACTGTGTGAAACTGATACCGTTTTTATTCCTGACTTACTTTGTCATGGAATATCTGGAAAATAAAGCAGCGGATAAAATGCAGAATGCCGTGAAAAAAGCGGGAAAATTAGGGCCTTTGTTCGGCGGTATTTTAGGGGCGGTTCCCCAGTGCGGCTTTTCGGCTGCAGCCACCAGCCTGTATGCCGGCAGGGTAATTACCCTGGGCACCCTGATCGCCATTTATCTTTCCACATCGGATGAGATGCTTCCCATTCTGATATCCGAAAAGAGCATCGGCACACTGACCATTATCAAAATTCTGATACTGAAAATGGTAATCGGTATGATTGCCGGTTTCCTGATAGATTTTTTTATACGTAAAAGCCATCACGGAGCAGGCGAAGATAAGGAAGAGCATATTCATGAATTGTGTGAGCATGACCACTGCCACTGCGGAAAAAGCAGCAGTATTGTGGGTTCTGCCTTTATCCACACCATAAAAATCACCGGCTTCATCCTGCTTGTTACCTTTATTCTGAATACAGTCCTGCATGTGTGGGGAGAAGAAAATCTGCGCAGTCTGTTTTTGAATAAGCCCGTCATCGGGGAACTGATTGCCGGTGTTGTGGGCTTAATTCCCAACTGCGCGGCGTCCGTAGTGCTGACCCAGCTCTATGTGGAAGGTGTGCTGAGCTTTGCCGCCTGCATGTCCGGACTTTTAGTCGGCGCCGGTGTGGGTGTTCTGGTTTTGTTCCGCACCAACCGGAATGTGAAAGAAAATATAAAAATTGTGGCGCTGCTATACGGCATCGGTGTTGCGGCAGGTCTGCTTTTGGAACTTGTGCCTGCAGGATTTTTCCGCTGATGCTGTTTCCACGGGACAAGCCTGCTTTACGGAAAAATGTTATGACTCAGAAAGAGTAATCTTATAGCACAGAGAGAACAATAATTATGAAAGAAAAAGAATATTGTTACCCGAAGGGTATTAAATGGACAAAACAGAGAAAAGATGTATATCATGTACTGGCGGAAAGTAAAGAACCGCTTTCTGCAACGCAGATTTATCAGGAAATCCTGAAAAAAGAAGGCAACGTGGGGTATGCAATCTCCACCATTTATCGTATTCTTGCCACCTTTGAGGAAATGCATTTTGTGGAAAAAAGCAATTTTATCGGGGACGGTACGGTAGTGTACGAATGGAATAAGGGCAGCCACACACACTATGCCATCTGCCTGCAGTGCCACAAAAAAGTAGCGTTGCAGGTATGTCCTTTTGAGAATCTGCACCTGCACGGCGAGGCAAAGGATTTTGTGGTGACAGGGCATAAATTGGAGCTTTATGGGTATTGTAAGGAGTGCGAAAAGAAAAAAATCAAAAAAATTACAAAAAATTAAAAAAAGGGGTTGCAATTTCTCAAAGTATGACATATAATAACACTTGCGTTGTGAAACAACAAGTAAATACGCACCGCTAGCTCAGTTGGTAGAGCACCTGACTCTTAATCAGGGTGTCCAGG